>Ga0209798_10001005_pt1 | contig 17161 bp, 14 predicted proteins | sample DOMMetBare3Fresh_FD_187475 | JGI IMG/M metagenome (GOLD analysis project Ga0209798, IMG submission 187475) | Wetland sediment microbial communities from St. Louis River estuary, USA, under dissolved organic matter induced mercury methylation -... | ecosystem: Environmental > Aquatic >...
GCGGAGAAGTCGGGGGTCTCGATCGCCGGCGGCGGCGAGCCGTCGGTAAACTTGTTGACCCCCACCACCACCAGCTCACCCGACTCCTGCGCCTTCTGGATCTCGTATGCGCTGCGCGCGATGGCCTCCTGGAAGAAGCCGAGCTCGATCGCCCGGGCGGCGCCGCCGAGCGCATCCACCTGGGCGATCAACTCGCGCGCGCCGGACTCGATCCGGTCGGTCAGGCTCTCCACGTACCAGCTCCCGCCGAGCGGATCAATCACCGTGGCGGTTCCGCTCTCGTAGCCGATCACCTGCTGCGTCCGCAGTGCCAGCGTGGCGCTTTGCTCGGTCGGGAGCGCCAGCGCCTCGTCGTAGCCGTTCGTATGGAGCGACTGGGTGCCACCGAGCACCGCGGCGAGTGCCTGCAGCGTCACCCGCACCACGTTCGTGAGCGGCTGCTGGGCCTGGAGCGTCACCCCGCCGGTCTGGGTGTGAAAGCGGAGGCGGGCGGTCGCATCGCCCGCGCCAAACCGCTCGCGCGCGATCCGCGCCCAGAGCCGCCGCGCCGCCCGGAACTTGGCCGCCTCCTCGAACAGGTCGTTATGGCAGGCGAAGAAGAACGAGAGCCTGGGCCCGAACGCGTCCACCGCGAGCCCCGCCTCCATTGCCACGCGCACGTACTCGATCGCGTTCGCGAGGGTGAACCCCACCTCCTGCACCGCCGTCGCCCCCGCTTCGCGCATGTGGTAGCCGCTGATCGAGATGGGGTTGAAGCTCATCCCCTCCTCGGTCACGAAGCGGAAGATGTCGGCCACCAGCCGGAGCGACGGCTCGGCGGGGTAGATGTACGTCCCGCGCGCGATGTACTCCTTGAGCACGTCGTTCTGCACCGTGCCGGTGAGCTTGGCCCGCGGCACCCCCTGCTCTTCACCAACCACGACGTACATCGCGAGCAGGATGGCGGCCGTGGCGTTGATGGTCATGGAGGTGGAGACGCGGTCGAGCGGGATCTCCCGGAAGAGGTCGGCCAGGTCGTCCACCGTGTCGATCGCCACGCCCACCCGGCCCACCTCGCCCTGCGCCATCGGATGGTCGGAGTCGTACCCCATCTGGGTCGGCAAGTCGAACGCGGTCGAGAGCCCCATCTGGCCCGCCGCGAGCAGCTGCCGGAAGCGCTGGTTGGTCTCCTGGGCGGTGCCGAAGCCGGCGTACTGGCGCATGGTCCAGAGCCGTCCGGCATACATGTTCGGGTAGACGCCGCGCGTGAAGGGGAATTCGCCGGGGCGCCCCAGGTCGCGCGCCGGGTCGCCGGCCCAGTCGTCGGGGCCGTACGCCCGGCCGCTCACGAGGCGGGCTGCGACCCGGCGCCGCTGGTCGCCGAGGAAGTGGTCACCCGGCGGATCATGTCGGCCACGAAGCCGACGTCTTCCCGAGAGCCGATGACGAGCGGCGTGCGCTGATGCAGGTGGGTGGGCACGATGTCGAGGATGCGGTTGAGCCCGTCGGTGGCGCTTCCCTGCGCCTGCTCGGCGATGAACGCCATCGGACTCGCCTCGTAGAGCAGCCGGAGCTTGCCGTTGGTGTTCTTGCTGTCCGCCGGATAGAGGAAGACGCCGCCAGCGATGAGGTTGCGGTGGAAATCCGCCACCAGCGAGCCGATGTAGCGGCTGTTCTTCGGCTTGACGGCGTCGGGGACATCGCCCTTCAGGCCGCGCACCGCCGTCTGCACCGCCTTGTCCCATCGGCCGAAGTTGCTCTCGTTGACGCTGTAGTACTGCCCCACCCGCGGCGTGATGATCCGCTCGTGCGACAGGAGAAACTCGCCGATCGTCGGATCGAGCGTGAAGCCGTGGACCCCCTGCCCCGTCGTGTAGACCAGCATCGTGCTCGAGCCGTACATGATGTAGCCGGCCGCCACCTGGAGGCACCCCGGCTGGAGCACATCCGCCACAGTGCCGCGGCCTTCCAGGCTGATGCGGCGGTAGATGCTGAAGATCGTGCCGACCGCGGAGTTGACGTCGATGTTGGAGGAGCCGTCGAGGGGATCGAAGAGCACCGCATACTTGCCGACGGAGGATTCAGGGGGGACCGGAATGATGTCTTCGTCTTCCTCGGAGCCCATCACGCACACCCGGCCGGTGTGCTTGAGCGAATTCTTGATGGTCTCGTTGGCCAGGAAGTCCAGCTTCTGCTGTTGCTCGCCCTGGACGTTCTCGGCGCCCTGCGCGCCGAGGATGTTGACCAGTCCCGCCCGCCGGATGGCCGCGGCGATGATCTTGGCCGCCAGCGCGATGTCGTAGAGCAGATTGGACAGCTCCCCCGTCGCCTCGGGGTAGCGATCCTCCTGATCGAGGATGAACCGCTCGATGGTCGTGACCGACGTCTGCACGCAGCCCCCGGGTGTCTGTGGATGAACCATTACCGCACATCGTAGCCCGCCGCCCCGTCTCGGGACCGCACGGTCATGCGCCGGCCGTCGGTGACCACGGTGATCATTCCCTCGCGGTCGGTGCGGTGCACCGCCACGCCGTGCGCGTGGAGCCGCTCCAGCGTGAGGGGCGAGGGATGGCCGTAGTCGTTCCGTCCGAGCGAGATCACCGCGACCGGCGGCGCCAGCGCGTCCAGCCACGCGTCGCCGGTGCTGCCGCGGCTGCCGTGATGCCCGACCTTGAGCAGGTCCACGCGGCGGAGTCGCTCCCGCATCGCCGCTTCCGCCGGAAAGCCGGCGTCGCCCGCGAACAGGGCCTGGAAGTCGCCATACTCCAGCAGCAGGACCAGCGAGTCCTCGTTGACATCCTCGCCCCACCCGGTCCATCCCGGCACGGGATGCAGGACCGTGAAGCGCACGCCGTCGAGCTCGAACCGGTCGCCCGCGCGCGCAGGGTGCCACGGCACGCCGTCGGCCAGCAGCCGGTCGAGGAAGCGCGTGTAGCGAGGGTCGGGGACGTCCGCGCCGGGTTCGATCACGAGCCCCGTCCGGAGCCGTGCCATCACCGCCGGGAGGCCACCGAGGTGATCGGCGTGGGCGTGGGAAACGACCGCGAGCGACAGGGACCGCGCGCCCTGCCGCTGGAGGAACGGCGCCACTACCCGGCGCCCCGCGTCCGCTCCCTCACCTGCGGGCCCGGCGTCCACCAGGATCCAGTGGCCGCCCGGGGTGCTGACAACCGCCGCATCGCCCTGGCCCACGTCCAGAAAATGTAACGTCAGGCCGCGACCACCGTCACCCGCGGCGAGCAGCGGCGCGTCGGCGAGGACGACCCACAGCGCCGCCGTCACCGCCCAGCCGGCGCGTCGGCCCGCCTCGGGGAGCGTCGTGCGCGGCGCGGTGGTCCAGAGTCCTGCGGCAAGCACCACCACCCAGGGTGCCGTCCCGGCAAACCGGCCGGGCTCGAGCAACAGGTGGCCGCCGGGAACGACCGCTCCTGCCGCCGCCACCAACTCCAACAGGTGCAGCATGAGTCCCGCCCCCGCGGCGAACGGCTTCGCGAGCGGCAGGAGCACTGGGTACATGAGCAGGCTCACGAGCACGCCCGGCACCGCCGCGGCGGCGATCGGGATTGCCGCGAAGTTGAGCAGAATGCCGACCGGCGCGACCGTCCCGAGAGCCCACGCCGTGATCGGCGCGGTGGCCAGCGTCGCGCCGACCGACGAACCGAGCGTGCGCCAGCCGAAGCTTCGGCCCAGCGCCTCGTCGGTCCAACGGCTGAAGCGGGTAGCTCCCCAGAGCGCCGTCGCCGAAAGCCAGCCGCCGAGGTCGAGCGCGGCCCACGGATCGATGAGGAGGACTGCCAGGCAGGTGGCGGCCAGGACCTCGTCCCCGCGAACATGCCGCTGCCGCACGCGGCAACGCGCCACCACCACGGCCAGCACGGCGGCGCGGGTGGCGGGCGCCGGCCACCCGAGAAAGGCCACATATGCCGCGCTGGTGGCCGCGGCGGCGACCAGCGCTGTCTCCCGCCGCGCGCGCAGCAGGCGAGCCACCAGCAAGGCCCAGGCGGCGATGAGCCCGACATGGAACCCGGAAATGGACAGCAGGTGCACCAGTCCCGATTGTGCGAACCGGTCCTGGAGCTCGGGCTCGATGCCCCCCCGGCGGCCGAGTACCAACGCGTCCACCAGTGGTGCCCGGCTGCCGTACAGCGCTCGGCTGGCCAGGCTGAGCGCGGTGCGGAGCCGGGCGGGGAGCGAGGGTGTGCCCCCCGGAGGGCCGGCGCCCTTTACCACCAACACGCCGCCGGACCGCCCCGCCGTGCCGGGGCGCGGGATCCAAGTGGCTTCGACCAGGGTGACGTATCCGGCCGCGACGGCCAGGCCTGCAGGCCACCGGGCGGCTACCTCGCCTGTGCAGCCTGCCCTGAGGGGCTCCACCTGAACTCGCCCGCCGCCCCGGTCCGCCGGCTCGGCCAGTCGCACGGTGAGGCGCAGATGCCCGGCGCGGAGCCGCGCGGCGCACCGATCCCCCTCCGCCGTCCAGGCCAGCTCCCCGCTCACGCGGCCGATGGCGGCGCCGGCGGCGAGGAGAACCGGAAGCGGGCGTCCGCCGGCGATGGCCGCTCCGAGGATCGCGGCCGCGCCGAGGGGGCTTCCGAAACGCAAAAGGCCGGTCGCGAGACCGGCCCCATAGCTCAGCGTGAAGAGGAGCGCCGGCCGCGGCGTCACCGCGGCGGGCCCGGCGTCAGGGTTGGCGCGTCCCGCGGGGCGCGCCGCATCGGGGCGCGATCGAGATCTTCCTGAGACCGTCCATCATTGCCACGTCGATGGCCGTCCGGTTCTGGTCCTTCTCCAGATTGACCTCGGTGAGCACCGAGCCCTGGCGGCTGGAGACGTAGCGTGCCGGAACCCGGTTGAGCGTGTAGACCAGCACGTCGTCCCGGCAGATGTCGCAGCCGCAGAAGTCCGGAAAGAGCGGGCGCAGGGATTCGTACGAGGCGTGGACGTGCTCTTCGACGAGGTTGTGGATCACAGGACCGCCAGTGCGGGCGTGACGACCGCCCCTGTGAAGGTGGATCCGGTGGTACCGGTGAGCCGGCAGGTGTGGTACTCGCCCACGGCGCTCGGCGGCAGCTCCAGCAGGACCATCTGGTTACTGCGGGTGCGGCCGAGCATGAGGCCGCCACGTCGCGCCGGGCGCTCCACCAGCACTTCGTGCACTTGGCCGACGCGGGCCACCTGCTTGCGGCGCGCATTCGCCCGCACCACCTCGATGAGACGCTCCAGCCGGACCGACGCCACCGCGTCCGGCACGTGGTCGCGCAGCCGGGTAGCGGGGGTGCCGTCGCGAACGGAGTACTTGAACGTGAATGCGTCGTCGAAGTCGGCATCGGTGACGAGGCTCAGCGTTTCCTCGAACTGCGCGTCGGTCTCGCCGGGAAACCCGACGATGATGTCGGTCGAGAAGGTGATCCCCGGGACGGCCGACCGGAGCCGGGCCACGACCTGGAGGTACCCCGCGCGCGTGTACCGCCTGAGCATGCGCCGCAGGACGGCGTCGGAGCCGCTCTGCACCGGCAGGTGCACGTGCTCGCACACCGCCGCAGTCGTGGCCATCGCGTCGATGACCGGCCCGGTGAACTCGGTGGGGTACGGGCTGGTGAACCGGAGCCGGCGGATCCCGTCCACCGCGCCGACGGCCCGGAGCAGGTCGGCGAAGTCGTGCCGGCCGTCGTGGTAGCTGTTGACGGTCTGCCCCAGGAGCGTCACTTCGGTGGTGCCATCGGCCGCGAGCGCCCGGACCTCCCGCACCACGTCCTCGAGCCGCCGGCTGCGCTCGGGCCCCCGGGTGTGCGGGACGATGCAGAAGGTGCAGCGGTAATCACACCCGCGCTGTACCGTGACGAATGCCGTGGGGGCCTTTTCGCGCGCTGGCGGCACGTCCTCGTAGTGCTCCCATTCGCGGAATCCGGTATCGGTCGCCCGCTGGCCATGCCCTGCCATCCCGATCAGCGCGGGGAGGTTGCGGTAGGCGTCGGGCCCGACGACGAGATCGACGCGCGGCACGCGCTCGAGCAGCGCCGGTCCGAGGCGCTGCGCCATGCATCCCACGACACCGAGCACGTCGCCCGGCCGCTTGAAGCGCTGCAGCTCGCCCATCCGGCCGATGACCCGCTGCTCGGCGTTATCGCGGACGGCGCACGTGTTGACCAGCATCACGTCGGCCTCTGAGGGGTCCTCCACGCGCACGTACCCCTCGCGGCCCAGAACCCCGAACAGCAGCTCGGAGTCGGCGACGTTCATCTGGCAACCGTAGGTCTCGATGTAGATGCGCTTCATAGTGTCATCGGCATTCGTCGGAGGCGACCCCCAAAGATACGTGGCTACGGCCGCACCGTCATGCCGAGGTTCACGAGCAAGGCACGCTCCGAATAGGCGCCGGCTGAGCGCCACACGTGCTCCAGCCCGAGGTCGATCCCGGCCCGGTCCTGGGCGAACCGGATCCCGCTCCCGATCGACACGCCGAACTCGTGCGGCTGCTCGCCCGGCACCAGGAGGAACGGCAGCGAGCCGTAGCGGGCGCCGAAGCGGAGCGGCCGGCGGGCGGGACGGCGAAGATCGGGGGTGTACTCGCCGCCGAGCGACACTTCGACGGTGTTGTCCGCCCCGTTGCCGCCTTGCGCCAGCAGGTCGCTGTTGGCGGCCGACCAGGTCTTGACCACCACCTGGCTGGCGAGGTCGAGCTTCGGCCACGCCCGCCAGCGCAGCCCGAGGCCGAAGGTGTACGGGAGGTCCACCGTGGCCACGCGGGCCGAGTCCCGGTCGACGTTGGCATGGCCATCCGAGCGGACCGTGGCCGCCACGCTGAACGCCGATCCGAAATTGCGAACGACCCCCAGCGACACGCCGATGCCGGCATACGACACCTCCGAGCGCTGCGTGGCCGACTGGTAGGTCGTGTCGGCGAAGACCCGGCGGAATCGGAGCCGGGTCGAGCCGGTGATGATGTGAAACGAGCCGCCGAACACCCACGCGTCCCCGGCCCGATACGCAGCAGCCAGCCGCAGATCGCTCAAGCCGCCCCGAGAAGCGAACGTGTCGCTCACCGGAACCAGGATGCCCCGGAGAATCACCGTGTCGGCCGTGGCGAGCGTGAAGTCCCGGCTGGTGTAGTTCGAGAAGCTGATGCCGACCACCGCGGGGATGCCGCGCACCGGACCGGCGACCGAGGCATGGGGGAATCGGATCTCGCGGAGCGACTTCGTCCCGGCCGGGTTCTCCACGTGGCGGAAGTCCTGCAGCCCGCCGAACCCCGCCGTGAGCTGCGAGATCCGCCCGAGCGCGGCCGGGTTGAGGCCCGACTCCGAGTCGAACATGCCGAAGGCCCCGCCGGTCGAAAACGTGCGCGCGCCGAGCGACCGGCCCGGCAGGCCGAGGCCCCGGACGCCGAATTGCGAGGACTGGGCGGCCGCGGAGGCGGGAGCTACCGCGAGCACGAGAACGAGGAGGGCTCGGCGCACTTAGGGATTCTCGAAGGGGAAGGACCGCTGGTAGGTGATCCGGAGACGCGGCACCCCGAGTGCGGGAGTGCGGGTCGAGCCGAACACCGCGCGCGCGAACGTGGCCGCCTCCGGCGCGATGCGGAGGAACACGCTCTGCGGCCGGCTTCGGGTGCCCTGCCAGAGCTGCACGATCCGCGTCACCTCCACCCGCACGGTGTCGCTCTGGATCTGCGGCAGTGTGTCCTGCCGGATGAACGTCACGTCCGTGGTGAGCGGCGACTTGGCTCCCAGATCCCCGACCACGGCGAGGACCTGAATCACCGCCGGGTCGGTCGGCAGCCCGATGATCGGCCGCACCGGGACGAGCTCCAGCGTGGCGCGCACGATCGTGGACGAATCGAGGAACTGGTCCGACAGGCCGAAGCGGACCAGCGCACGGGACGAGGGCTCGCCCCCCACCGTGAGCAAGGAGTCCACCGGCACCACGGGGTCCTGCGTGACGAAGATGTTGAAGCCGGTGGCGCGGTTCAGCGTCTGGTTCCGCACCGACCCGGTGTCGGGAACATCCACGGTGACGTAGCTCGTGAACGTGGCGGCGCTGCTGGACGCGAGCGATCCGAGCCGGATGCCGGTCGGCGTGCCGGCCGCGATCCGGACGCCGATCGCAAGCACGCTGTCGCCCCCCGGCGGCAGCGCGACGCGGGCCACGTCCGCCCCGCGCACCACGGTGGTGATCGCACCGGTGTTGACCGAGTCCGGCACCGCGATGCTGTCGATCAGGTTGACATCGGACAGGAGCGGTTCGACCTCCGCGAACGTGGCCGTGCTGTCCACCGTGCTGGGGAGGCGATACAGGTAGACCGTGAGCCCGTTCACCAGGGTGTCGCGCGCCACCAGGGTCAGGCTGAGCAGCACGGAGTCGACGGTATACGCCCGCAGGGTGTCCCGGACCGTGATCGAGTCGCCCCGCGGCACGAAGCGGTAGATCGCCCGGTCCTCCGACGCCGCGAAGCCGTTCGAGGTCAGCAGCGCGGTGCCCCGCCCGCGATCCACATACCCCGTGAAGCTGCTGTCACGACCCTGGAGCGCCGGGACGATCGTGTCGAACACCTTCGCCGTCCCGCCCGGGCAGAGTGCCGGGCACTCGGCGGGCGCGGTGAGCCGCTCCTGGCATCCGGTCATCGCGGCAGCCAGCCCGATCACCGCCGCGACCCAGCGCCACCCGGCGTTCACGCCAGCTGCTCCTTTCCGAACGCCGCAGGCAGCAGCTCTGCGATCGTCCAGCTGACGGCGCCCGCCGCGCCGACTCCATCCACCCGGAGGTCGCGTCCGAACTCCGAGAGCACCTGGCGGCAGGCGCCGCAGGGCGCCGCCGGCGGGTCCGCATCGGACACCACGACCGCGCGGCGGAAGCGCTGCGCGCCGGCCGCAATCGCCGCACACACGGCGGCGCGCTCGGCACAGATTGTGAGCCCGTACGAGGCGTTCTCGACGTTGCAGCCCACGAACACCCGGCCGTCGTCCGCCTCGAGCGCGCACCCCACCCGGAAGCGGGAGTACGGCGCATAGGCGCGTTGCTGAGCGGCGCGGGCCGCGTCCACCAGCGTGTCAGTCACTCCAGACCTCGGGCAGAAACGAAGTGCCCGCCGGAAGCGGCGGGACACCAAGGAAGGCGGCCACCGTCTGGCCGATGTCGGCGAACGTCCCGCGGCGGCCCAGCGCCACCGGCCGGACCCGCGGGCCGACCACCAGCAGCGGCACGACCTCCCGCGAGTGGTCGGTGGACGGGGTCGTCGGATCGTTGCCGTGATCGGCGGTAAAGATAACCAGGTCCTCCTCCTGCACCCCGGCCACGAGGCGCGGCACCGCCTGGTCGAGCGCCAGGAGCCCGGCATGGAATCCCGGCACGTCATTCCGATGTCCCCAGGTCTGGTCGAACTCGATCACGTTGGCAAGCAGCAGCCCTCGGCGCATCGAGCGGAACGCGCCTTCGATGAGCGCGTAGGCCTCGCCGTTGGTGGCGGCATGGATGCTCGAGATGGCCCGGCCGGCGAACAGGTCGTCCACCTTGCCCACGCCGACCCGGGGCACGTGCTGTTCGGCCAGACGGTCGAGCAGCGTGGGGCCGGGCGGCGGGAGGCTGTAATCCTTCCGGTTTGACGTGCGCACCCAGGCGCCCGGCTCGCCGATGAAGGGACGCGCGATGACCCGGGAGACAGCGTGCTCGCCCTGAAGCATCTCGCGCGCGGCCGCGCACGCCGCGTAGAGCTCCTCGAGCGGGACGGTCGTCTCGTGCGCTGCCACCTGGAAGACGCTGTCCGCGGAGGTGTAGACGATCCACCGCCCGGTGCGCCGATGCTCCTCCCCATACTCGTCGAGCATCCGCGTCCCGGACGCGGGCTGGTTGCCCAGCACACCGCGGCCGGTGCGGCGCGAGAACTCCTCGACGACCTCCGAGGGGAACCCCCGGGGATAGGTCGGGAACGGCTCCGGCACGACCAGACCGCACAGCTCCCAGTGGCCGGTCGTGCTGTCCTTCCCCGCGCTCGTCGGCTCGGCGATGCCGTACGCCGCCTTCGGTTGCTGGACCCGGGCGACGCCGGCCAGGGGCGCACAACAGCCGAGTCCAAGCGCCTCGAGATTGGGCAGCACCAGGCCGCCGACCGCGCGGGCGACATTCCCCAGCGTGTTGCTGCCGGCGTCCCCATAGGCGTCGGTGTCGGCCGCGGGGCCGATCCCCAGCCCGTCGAGCACGATGATCGCGGCGCGGCGGCTCACGAGTGGGAAGCGGTCTGCACGAAGCGGAAGCGGAGCGTGGTGAGCGCCTGATCGAGGAGCTGGCGCTCGTCCGACTCGAGCCGACCCTCGGTCCTCTCCTGCAGCATGCCGAGGGTGTCGATCAGCGCCTGCGCCACCTTCCGGGCGTCTCCGGCGGCCTCCGCGCCGGGCGGGAGGGTGCCGCCGAGCGCGGCTTCCGCTTGATGCGCGAGGCCGAGCACGAGCGACGCGAAATGGGGGTTCACGATTCCCCTCCGTAGCGCCGTGGCACGCGGGGCCCGAGCGCCGTCAGCATCTCGTACGCGATGGTCCCCGCCGCCGCGGCCTGTTGGTCGAGGGTGACGCGTCCGCCGTATATGACCGCCACATCGCCGAGCTCGGGCCGGGCATCGCCGACGTCGATCATCGTCATGTCCATCGTCACCCGGCCGACCACCGGCGCGAGTGTGCCGTTCAGCTCGATGAGACGCGGCGGCAGTCCGACGGAGCCATTCCGTGCGGCGCGGACAAATCCGTCGGCGTAGCCGAGCGCCAGCGTGGCGATCGTAGTCGGCCGCGCCGCGCGCCAGGTGGCGCCGTAGCTCACCGTCTCCCCGGCGGCCACGCGACGCACCGCCAACACCCGGGATCGCAGCGCAACCACCGGCGCCGGGGGGAGGGTGTCGCCCGCCCCACCGCCGTAGAGGAAGATCCCCGGGCGGATCAGGTCGCCGGCGAAGGCTCTGCCGCGGAGCGCGGCCGCGCTGTTGGCGGCGTGGACCAGCGGCGGCCGGCGCGGCAGTGCCCCCAGGACTCCCTGGAATCGTTCCCACTGCGTGGTGGCGGAAGCCGGATCGATGTCCGCGCTGTGGAAGTGAGTGAAGACGCCTTCCCACCCCGGTGCCTCGTGCAGCAGTGCGGCCGCGGCGGCGAGCGCGGACGAGTCGTCCCAGCGGAATCCCGCCCGCGCCATGCCGGTGTCGATCTCGACGTGGAACGGGCGCGCCGAGGATGCGCACCACGCCTCGAGGGCGAAGGGATCGCCGATCGTGGGGCGCAGCTCGTGCGCGAGGTGGGCGCCGATCGCGCCGGCGAGCAGTGGGCTCAAGACCACCACCGGCCGCGCGATGCCCGCGTCCCGCAGCGCCGCACCCTCCTCCACCGACGCCACGCCGTACCCCCAGGGCTCCAGCGGCTCCAGCGCGCGCGCTACCGCGATGGCGCCGAGACCGTAGCCGTTAGCTTTGACCATCGGCAGCAGGCGGCTTCCGGTGAGGGCGGACAGCGTGCGCGCGTTGGCGACCAGCGCGCCTAGGTCGACGTCCACCCAGGCCCGGGCCGTGTCGGGAGTAAGGGTCATGGCGAGCCGGCGGGTATCATATTCCTGACGGGGGATAAATGCAAGAGAATTCAGCGCTTGGACGTGCTCTGGCGATGGTGCGGGACCTCCGGGCGCGGTGTCCCTGGGACCGTGCCCAGACCCGGGAATCGCTCCGCCCCTACCTGGTGGAGGAGGTGCTCGAGCTCGACCACGCGCTGGGCGATGGTGAGTCCGGCGCCATCAGCGACGAGCTGAGCGACCTGATGCTTCACCTGGCCTTCCAGCTCGTCATCGCCGAGGAGCGCCGGGAATTCTCCGCCGCCGACGTCGCGGCCCGGCTCGAGGCCAAGATGCGGCGCCGGCACCCGCATCTCTTCGAGCTCGGCGAGCCGGAGCCGTGGGAGCGAATCAAGCGCAAGGAGCGCCATGGCGGCACCCTGAGCGGGCTCGTTCCCACGCTGCCGCACCTGCTCAAGGCGTACCGGCTCCAGGAGCGCGCGGCATCGGTCGGCTTCGACTGGCCGGACACGCAGGGGCCGCTCGAGAAGGTGCGGGAGGAAGTGGCGGAGGTAGCAGCGGAGCTCGCCCGGCGGAAGCCAGTCCGCCCGCCGGCGGGCGCCGGCGCGGACCCCAACGCGCCGGCCGCCGCGCCGAGCGAGGCGCTGGTGGACGAGATCGGCGACCTGCTCTTCGCCGTCGTCAACCTCGCCCGCAAGGCCGGCGTGCAGCCCGAGCCCGCGCTCGACCGCGCCAACCGGAAGTTTCGCGATCGGTTCGAGGAGATCGAGCGGCTGGCGGCAGCGCGGGGGATCGATATCCACGGCGCCGGGCTCGAAACGCTCGATGCGCTGTGGGACGAGGTCAAGGCAGCGGGCGGGTCACCCTGACCGAAGCGACGGGAGCAGGCCCTTGACCATGGCTCCTTCGCTCCGCTCAGGATGACTCGACGGCGGCCGGGCGCGGCGGCCTACGGATACAAGCGATGAATCTGCCGCGGAAACGCGATCGCCTCCCGGATATGCGGGATCCCGGCGATCCATGCCACCGTTCGCTCGATGCCGAGTCCGAACCCCGAATGCACGAAGGTACCGTACTTCCGAAGATCGAGATACCAGCGGTACGCCTCCGGATCGAGCCCCTGCTGGCGGATCCGCGCCAGCAGCCGGTCGTAGTCGTCCTCCCGCTGGGAGCCGCCGATGATCTCTCCGTAGCCCTCGGGCGCGAGGCAATCGTTGTTGAGCACCGTCCGGGGGTCGGCGGGGTTCTCCTTCATGTAGAATGCCTTGACCTCCCTGGGGTAGTTGAACACGAAGACCGGCCGGTCGTACTCCCTGGCCAGCAGCGTCTCGTCGTCCCCGCCGAGGTCGGCGCCCCATTTGATGTCGGAGCCAAGCCGATTGAGCCGCGCCACCGCGTCGGTATAAGAGATCCGCGGAAACGGCGCCTGCACGCGCTCCAGCGGCGCCGTGTCGCGCTCGAGCTCCTTGAGCTCCTCCTTGCGGCGATCGAGCACCCGGGCAACGATGGAGCTCACGAATGACTCCTGGAGCCGCATGTTGGCGTCGGAATCATTGAACGCCACCTCCGGCTCCACCATCCAGAACTCGGTCAGATGGCGCCGGGTCTTGGACTTCTCCGCGCGGAAGGTCGGGCCGAAGCAGTAGACCTTCCCTAGCGCGGCCGCCGCCGCCTCGACGTAGAGCTGGCCGGTCTGCGCGAGATAGGCCTTGCCCAGATCGAAGTAGTCGGTGGCGAACAGATTGCCCGCCTCCTCGCCGATGGCACCCGTGAGAATCGGCGTGTCCACCAGGGTGAACCCTTCCTGGTAGAAGTAGTCCCGGATCGCCTGTACCACCTCGTGCCGCACCCGTGCGATCGCCACCTGGCGCCCGGTCCGGAGCCAGAGGTGTCTATGTTCGAACAGGAACGTCGTCCCATGTTCTTTGGGGCTGATCGGGTAGTCGGGGCTCGCGCCCAGCGGCTCGAGAGTCGTGACCGACAGCTCGAACCCGCCCGGAGAGCGCGGGTCGTCCCGGACGAGTCCCGACATGGCCACACTGGCTTCCTGGGCGAGCGCGCCGAACGCGGCCCAGGTCCCCTCGGATACATCCTTCTTGGACAGAACCCCTTGCACAGACCCGGTGCCATCCCGCAGCACCACGAACGCGATCTTCCCGCTCGACCGGGTCGTCACCACCCAGCCGCGCAGGGTGACCGTTTCACCCACGTGCCCGCGCAGCTCGCTGATCTGTACGGCCACCATGTCCGGTCCGCTGTGAAGAGGGGGATGTCGCTGGGAGCGTTGAGTGTAGCCCTGCTCCTGGGAGGCGTCAACGCGGCGTGCGCCCCGGCCCCGTCGGCATCGGCGGCGCTCGAGCCGGCGCCCGTCGGGACCGCCCCGGTGCAGGTCTGGCAGTCCAAGGCCGGACGGCGATTCACCGGGCGCATGGAGGTGGTGGACGGGACGATCTACGGCGGCAGCGTCGACCGGAGGGTCTACGCGGTGGACCTGGCGAGCGGCCAGACCCGGTGGTCGTCCAGGCTCGGCGGCCTGGTCGGCAGCGGCGTGCTCGTCGCCGCGGACACCATCTATGCCGCCAGCTCGCGGCCCGAGGGCAAGGTGTACGCGCTGGACGCGCAGACCGGACGCCGGATCTGGCGCACCTCCGTCGGGCCCGTCAGCGCACCGCTGGCCCTGGTGGATGGCGTACTGGTGGCCGCGACCCAGCGGGGTTACCTGGTCGGACTGGATCCGCAGGGGGGCACGGTCCGCTGGCGCCGGCGGCTCGGCGTGGCCCGGATTCCCGCCGTGGCCGCGGACAGCGCCACGATCGTCGTCGCCACGGTGGACTCGCTGTTCCGGATCGGGATCCGTGACGGGAGGGTGGTGCGACGTGCCCCGTCGCCCGGTGCGATCGTGTCGCCGTGGATCCAGCAGGGCGGCGTGCTCGTGGCGGGCACCACCGATTCGCTGGTCGTGGCCATCGGTGCCGACGATCTCCGCTCGCGCTGGCAGGCGAGGTTGGACGCGCCCGTGCTGGCCTCGCCGGCGGCGTACGGTGGGGCGCTGTACGCCGCCAGCCGGAGGGGCACGCTCTACCGCATCACCGCCGACTCCCTGGCGGTGGCCGACCCGATCGCGGAGCTGAACTGGCCGGTGACCGCGCCCGTGACGATCGTGGACGGACTGGTCCTGCTCGGCGGCGCGGATGGCGTCCTCCGTGCACTCCGGCCGGACGGCAGTGAGGCCTGGCGCGTGCAGCTCCGCTGGCCTGTCGAGATCGGTCCCCTGCCCCTCGCCGACGGCATCCTGGCGATCGGCGGCGATGGCGACCTTCACCGCTACCGCCGATGAACCGCCTCGTGGCCCTGGTGCTCGCCCTGTGCCTGGCCGCCGGGTCAGCCCGCGCCCAGGACGGCGCTCCCGGCGGCCGACCGCTGGTGAAATACGGCAAGTGGGTGCTTGCCGCCGGCGCCCTGGGGATGAACTACCTCGCCGCACGCGCGCACGACCGGGCCGAGGAGCGGTTCGACGCCCTCGAGTCGCGGTGCCTTGCCGATCACGCCCTTTGCGGCCTCGACGGCTCGGGGCGCTATGCCGATGGCACTACCGAGCAGTTGTACCAGGAGTCCCTGCGCTACGACCGGCAGGCACGGCGGTGGTTGTTCGGCGGGGAGACGGCGCTGCTTGGCGCCGCAGCGATGTTCGTGTGGGAGCTCACCCGGCACTCGCCCAAGCCGGACAACATCCCCTTCGAGCCCGAGGTGCGGAGCCTCAGGCGGGCGACGGGGGTGGGGATCAGGATCGGATTCTAATTGTGGACCGAAGGCCTCGCCTGACCTGCTGCTTGCCCACCCTCCCGGATTACCCCACCCTGAACAGCTCCACCGCCCGCGGATACCGTGCCACGGCCCGCTCCCGCAGCCGCTGGTTTTCGGCCCGCTGCAATGCCGGATCCGCGGCGATGAGTTCAATGGCGAGCTGTCGCGCGCGGGCGAGCAGGTCCGCGTCTGCCGGCAGCCTCGCGTGGCGCACCTCCACCCCCCCGCTTTGCCGCGCCCCGATCAGGTCGCCCATCCCGCGCTCCTCCAGATCCAGCTCCGCGATGCGAAATCCGTCCTGGGTGGCCGCGAAGGCGTGAAGCCGGTCCGCCGGCTCCATCTCCGACATGAGAATGCAGAAGCTCTCCCCCTGCCCGCGCCCGATCCGCCCGCGCAGCTGATGCAGCTGCGCCAGGCCGAACCGCTCCGGGTGTTCGATCAACATGATCGTGGCCCCGGGCACGTCGATCCCGACCTCGATGACCGTCGTGGCCACGAGGACATCCAGCTCGGCAGCCCGGAAGCGCCGCATGACGTCGTCGCGCTGCTCGGCCTTGAGCCGTCCGTGCACCAGCCCCACGCGGAGTTCGGACCAGCGTGCGGCGAGACCCTGCGCCATCGTGGTCGCGGCCCGAAGGTCGGCGCGCTCGGACTCCTCGATGACCGGCAGCACCACGTAGGCCTGGCGTCCCTTGCCGCACTCCGTGCGCACGAACTCCATGACGCGCTCCCGCTGACCGCCAGTTCGCACCGCGGTGCGGATGGTGCCCCGGCCCGCCGGCCGCTGACGCAGCGTCGAGACGTCGAGGTCTCCGTACAAGGTGAGGGCGAGGGAGCGCGGGATCGGCGTAGCCGTGAGCAGCAGCACGTCGGGCGCGGCGCCCTTGCCGATCAGCGCGGCCCGCTGCTCGACGCCGAACCGGTGCTGCTCGTCGATCACCACCAGCCCCAGCCGGTGGAAGGAGACGCTCTCCTGCATCAGCGCGTGAGTCCCCACGACGAGCCGCGCCTGTCCCGAGCCCAGCCGGGCGCGCACCGCCCGTTTTTCGGCCGCCGATTGGCGACCGAGCAGCAGCTCGGGTCGCAGCCCGAGCGGCGCCAGCAGCTGCTCCAGCGTCGCCGCGTGCTGCTCGGCCAGGAGCTCGGTCGGCGCCATGAGCGCGGCCTGAAACTCGTTCTCGACGGCAAGCAGCATCGCGAAGAGGGCGACCACCGTCTTCCCGGTGCCGACGTCGCCCATGAGGAGGCGGTGCATCCGGTCCGGCGCGGTCATGTCGGCCGTGATTTCGCGCAGCGCCCGCTGCTGATCTCCGGTGAGCTCCCAGGGGAGCGACACGCGGAGCCGGGTGGTCAGCTCGCGGCGCACCGTGAACGCCACGCCGCTCCGACTGCGCTTGGCCACCGTGCGGGCGCGGATGAGCATGAGCTGCAGGTCGAGCAGCTCGTCGAAGGCGAGCCGCCGGCGTCCCGACTCCGCCTCGGCGGCGGTGCCCGGCCGGTGGACCGCCCGCAGCGCATCGGGGAGCGACGGGAGGCCCAGCGACAGGCGGAGCGGCGCCGGCAGCACGTCGTCCGACAGGGCGATGAGCGCGTCGAGATGGCGGTCCACCAGCCCGCGGATGGCCTTGTGGCTCAAGCCCTCGGTGGCCGGGTAGACCGGCAGCACCTTGCCCCCGGCCAGCGGCTCCGTCTCGCCATCGGGATCGGCCAGCACCACGAATTCGCGGGGCGCCATCTGGCGCCCATGGTAGAAGCGGACCGGCCCCGAGACGAGCAGCGTCTGGCCCACCGCGATGGTCCGATCAAGGAACGCCTGGCCCGGCCAAACGCACTCGAGCACGCC
>Ga0209798_10001008_pt1 | contig 17142 bp, 16 predicted proteins | sample DOMMetBare3Fresh_FD_187475 | JGI IMG/M metagenome (GOLD analysis project Ga0209798, IMG submission 187475) | Wetland sediment microbial communities from St. Louis River estuary, USA, under dissolved organic matter induced mercury methylation -... | ecosystem: Environmental > Aquatic >...
CTCGACGGTACCGATCTGCTTCATGCGTTTCTTGCCGGCCTTTTGTTTTTCGAGCAGCTTCTTCTTGCGCGTGATGTCGCCGCCGTAGCATTTTGCCAGCACGTTCTTGCGCAGCGCCTTGACGTCTTCCCGCGCGATGATGTTGGCACCGATGGTGGCCTGAATCGCCACGTCGTACATCTGGCGCGGAATGAGCTTGCGCATCTTGCCGACCACGGCACGGCCACGATGCTGGCTCTGTGCGCGATGCACGATCATCGCCAGCGGATCGACCTTGTCGCCGTTGATCAGGATGTCGACCTTGACCACGTCGGCGGCGCGGTACTCCTTGAACGCATAGTCCATGCTGGCATAGCCGCGCGACACGCTCTTGAGCTTGTCGAAGAAGTCCAGCACGATCTCGGCCAGCGGCAGCTCGTAGGTCAGGTGCACCTGCTTGCCGTGGTAGGCCATGTTGAGCTGCACGCCGCGCTTCTGGTTGGACAGCGTCATCACCGGACCGACGCAGTCCTGCGGCATGTACAGCTGCACCGTGACGATCGGCTCGCGGATCTCGCGGATGCGTCCCAGATCGGGCATCTTGCTCGGGTTCTCGACCTTGTGGACCGTGCCGTCGTTGAGCTCGACCTCGTAGACCACGCTCGGCGCGGTGGTCACCAGGTCCTGGTCGAACTCGCGCTCGAGCCGCTCCTGGACGATCTCCATGTGCAGCAGGCCCAGGAAGCCACAGCGAAAGCCGAAACCCAGCGCCTGGCTGACCTCGGGTTCGTAGCGCAGGCTGCTGTCGTTGAGCTTGAGCTTCTCCAGCGCGTCGCGCAGCTGGTCGTACTCGCTGGCCTCGGTCGGGTACAGGCCTGCAAAGACCTGCGGCTGGATCTCCTTGAAACCAGGCAACGGCTCGGTGGCCGGGCCGGCGTTGTTGGGCAGTTTCTTTTCCAGCGTGATCGTGTCGCCGACCTTGGCGGCCTGCAGCTCCTTGATGCCGGCAATCAGGAAACCCACTTCGCCGGCGCGCAGTTCCTCGCGCGGTTCCGACTTGGGCGTGAAGACACCGATCTGCTCGAGCGGGTAGACGGCGTTGGTGGCCATCATGCGGATCCGGTCCCCCTTGCGCAGCACCCCATCGACCACCCGCGCCAGCATCACGACGCCCACGTAGTTGTCGAACCAACTGTCGATGATCATTGCGCGCGGCGGCCCGTCGGGTTGGCCGCGCGGCGCCGGCATGCGCTCGATCACCGCCTCCAGGATCTTTTCGATCCCCTCGCCCGTCTTGGCCGAGCAGGGAATGGCGTGGGTGGCGTCGATGCCGATCACGTCCTCGATCTCGGCCTTCGCGGTTTCCGGGTCGGCCTGCGGCAGGTCCATCTTGTTGAGCACAGGCACCACCTCGACACCCAGGTCCAGCGCGGTGTAGCAGTTGGCCACCGTCTGGGCCTCGACGCCCTGGCTCGCATCGACCACCAGCAAGGCCCCCTCGCACGCCGACAGCGACCGGCTGACCTCGTAGCTGAAGTCCACGTGCCCCGGCGTGTCGATCAGGTTCAGGTTGAAGACGCGGCCATCGCGGGCCGTGTACTGCAGGGCTGCGGTCTGGGCCTTGATCGTGATGCCGCGCTCGCGCTCGATGTCCATGGAATCGAGCACCTGCTCTTCCATCTCCCGGTCCGACAGCCCGCCGCAGCGCTGGATGATCCGGTCGGCCAGCGTGCTCTTGCCATGATCGATGTGGGCAATGATCGAGAAGTTGCGGATGTGGTCCATCAGGAAAAGATTCAGCGCGGCGCGGCCCTGGCCGGCTTCAGAAAATGCATAAAAAAAGGCGCGTCGAAGAATGGACGCGCCTTCCAACAAAACGTATGGCAACTGCTTGTTGGGCCTTCATTGTAGCTAAGCCCATCCCGCCGGAACCCGCGCCAACCCTTGTTTTTTTGAAGTTGCGGGGTACCAACAAGGAGATTTCATCAACAGCTTATCCACAAAGCGGTGTGGATGGCCTGGGGACAGTTTTCCAGGGATCTACTAGGTATGCATTGACCCTGGAAACGACGCCCAACAAGCAGAAATTATAGGCTGTGACACGCCCAATCGGTCGATCAGATCACAGAAGTAAATGGCCGCTCACATGCCTGGCCATGCGAGCAGGCCCGGCGGACCTTTCACAAAGCGAAAAGTCCGCAACCGCGTCTCAGCGTGCAGCCGGGCGAATCACCAGGAAGTTCGTCAGTTCGCCGCGACGCACCATGACGCCAACGGCTTTGGACTTGTCCAGCTTGGCCACCTGGGCATTGAACTGCTTGGCGTCGGTGACCTCGACGTTGTCGAGCGTGACGATCACGTCACCCTCGCGCAGACCAGCGCGGGCCGCGCTGCCGTCCACTGACTCCACCCGCACCCCGCCGCGCAGCTTGAGCTCCTTCTTCTGCGCCTCGGTCAGGTCCGATACGGCCAGGCCGATCGCCGTCTTGGGCTGCGGGGCCGGCTGCGCCGGTGCGTTCTGGGCCAACCGGCGCGGACCGTCAGGTTCGAACTCCACCACCGCCACGCTGACCTCGCGAGTCTGACCACGCCGGTAGAGCTGCAACTGGCTCTTGCTACCCGGCTTGGTGCCGCCGATCAGGCGCGGCAGGTCGCCGGACTTCTCGACCGGCTTCCCGTCGACCCGCATGATGATGTCGCCCGGCTCGATCCCTGCCTTGTCGGCCGGCAATCCCGCCTCCACGCCCTGAACCAGGGCGCCGCGCGGTGTGCCCAGGCCGATCGCCTCGGCCACTTCCTTGGTGACCGGCGCGATGGTCACGCCGATCTTGCCGCGGATCACGCGGCCGCTGGCGCGCAACTGGTCGGAGACGCGGATCGCCTCGTCGATCGGAATCGCAAAGCTGATGCCCATGAAGCCGCCCGAGCGGCTGTAGATCTGGGAGTTGATGCCCACCACCTCGCCGCGCATGTTGATCAACGGGCCGCCGGAGTTGCCGGGATTGATCGCCACATCGGTCTGGATCATCGGCAGGAAGTCGCCGGTGTCGCGCTGCTTGGCGCTGACGATGCCCGCGGTCACCGAATTGTCCAAGCCGAACGGCGCGCCGATGGCCATGACCCAGGCGCCGACCTTGAGCGTGCTGACGTCACCGATCTTGACCGTCGGCAGACCGCTGGCCTCGATCTTCACGACGGCCACGTCGGTTCGCCGGTCGGCACCGATGATGCGAGCCTTGAACTCGCGCTTGTCGGTCAGCGTGACGATGACCTCGTCGGCACCGTCGACCACATGCGCATTGGTCATCACGAAACCGTCGGCCGAGAGCACGAAGCCCGAGCCGACCCCGCGCTGCTGGGGCTCGCTGTCCTCCTGTTGCGGCGGCTGAGGCTGGCCGCGACGCGGCGTGCCGGGCATGCGATCGGGCACCGGCAAGCCCCAGCGGCGGAACAGTTCGCGCAGCTGCTCTTCCATCTCGCCGTTGCCAGCGGCCATGCTGGCACGCGAGCGCTCCGCGGTGCGGATGTTCACCACCGCCGGACCGACACGTTCGACCAGTTCGGTGAAGTCGGGCAGTTCGCGCACCTGCGCGGCGGCCGGGCCCGGCGCGAGCCCGGATGAGCCGGCAACAAAGGCGAAAGCGATGGCCGCGAGCAGTCGGCGCTGGGCTGTCAAGTGCATGGCAAGTCGGGTCGTCATGGATCTGAGGGGTTGGTCAAGGAAGGTTCAGCGTTTGCGTTCGAGCGCCGTGGCGAATTGCTTGAGCGTGGCAAGAGGCACGTCGCCCATCACGGTGATCCAGTGCGAGCCCTGCGCCTGCATCCAGGTGTGTGTCGCTCCGACGGCCGCGGAGCCGGCGCGCTGGCGCTCGGCGCGCAGCGGTTCGATGAACACGGACACATAGGTCAGCCCGTCCGTGTAGACGGCCTGCACCACCTCGGCGACCTCGTCGCGCGGGTCGTCGCGGGCACCGTCGAGTGACCGTTTGACACAGCGCGCCTGCCGAAACCCCGGCACCGGCACCTTGAGTTGCCAGCCTTCGGCGTCCAGCGCGGTGCGCTGCGGCATGGGACGCGATACGCGCCAGCCGTCGAGTTGCCTGAGGGCCGCCTGTACGCTCTCCGGTCGGGTCTTCGTGCCAATGCTCAGATCGCTGAAGGCGCTGCTCTCCAGCACGCGGCCGTCGGGCGCCACGAGATCGGCCCGAAGCAGCAGGCCGCTGGCCTGCTCGGCCCAGATGCGCTGTGCGAATCGCCAGTCGTCGCGCGGCCGCATCAGGAAGACCGCAGCATCGAATCCCGCGACCCGGCCCGGGCCCTCGGCCACCATCTCGTAGCGTTCGAACGGCTGGTCCTCGTTACCCGTCAGCAGCGCTGGGAACGGCTGGACGGCGTCGCGCTGCTCCAGGCGCGCAACCTTGGCCGCGGGCCACAGCGTCAGCATCTGATCATTGTGGCGCAGCACCCGCCGGGGCTGGCCGTCGAGCATGTCCACACGCTCGAACGACTGGCTGCCTTCGCAGTAGTGAACAATCCGCGAGCTCTGAATCGAACCCGAGGCCGTCACGACGAGCGTGCCCTGGTAGTTGCGTTGACTCGCGGCGTTGTGCATGCGCAGCAGCCACTGGCGCGCCTGTTCTTCGGGAATCACCCCTGCGCCGGGGCCGGCCCAGGCCGCCATGCAGGCGAGCAGCGTTGCCGCACCGGCCCAACGCGACGCCGTACACCAACCCGCCGAACGAGCCGCCAAAAGCATTCAGCGCCCCGGGGCGGCGACCGCGACGCTGCGAACCACGCCGCCGGGCGCGGCAAGGGCCGCTGCGTTGGCGTACTGACGGTGCGCCGCCAGGTAGCGGTCGAGCTCGGCACTGCGAATCATGTTGGCATTGTCCTGGCTGGGGATCGACGCGGACGACGCGGCCTGCACGCCCGCAATGTGCGCCGGTGATGTCGCTGGCGCTCCCGCCATCACCTTCGAGTCGCCAGCGCCATCCGAAATGGTCGTGCGGATGACCGCGAGCACACCCGCCACGGTCACGAAACCAGCCGCCACCGCGGCAGGCACCATCCATCCGGCGCGGCGGCGTCGGGTCGCAATCACGACGGACTGCGGCGCCAGCGGCACTGGCTCGTGGGCCAGCCGCTCGCGCAGTCGAGCGACAAACAGCGCATCATGGGCCGCGTCGCAACGGTGCTCGTCGCTGCGCAACAGGTCGCCGATCAGGTGGTAGGCATGCCAGTCGGCGCGCGACTGCCCGTCGTCACGCCAAGCGCGGCAAGCTTCGTCGGCTGCCTGGGGTTGCCCGTCCATCAGGGCGGACAGCGCAGCGCGGCGGTCTTCGGTCGGGTCGGGGGTCGGCATCTGTCGTGGCTCCTTGGGCGGGGCTACCAGCGCTCGCCTTCGCGCGTGCCCAGAAGCGGGCGCAGTCTGGTTGCGATCGCTTCGCGGGCGCGAAAGATCCGTGATCGCACGGTTCCGATCGGGCATTTCATCACGTCGGCGATCTCTTCGTAGCTCAGGCCTTCGATCTCGCGCAAGACGATCGCCTGCCGCAGGTCTTCGCTCAGTGCGTCGATCGCAGCGTTGACCGTGGCAGCGACTTCCTTGCTGGCGAGCACCGCTTCTGGCGTCTCGCCGTGGCTTAGTTCGTTCTGCCCGCGTGAAGGTTCCTCGCCTTCCTCAGTGGAAACCATGGCCGACTCGAGCACCAGCGGGTCGCGCTTCTTCTCGACCAGGGCCTTCTTGGCTGTATTGACCGCAATCCGGTACAGCCAGGTGTAAAAGGCACTGTCGCCGCGGAACTGGGGCAGTGCGCGCCAGGCCCGGATGAAGGTCTCCTGCGCGATGTCGGGCACCAGATCGACGTCGCGCACCATGCGCGAGACCAGGCGCTCGATGCGGCGCTGGTACTTGACCACGAGCATCTCGAAAGCGCCGACCTCGCCGCGCTGGGCGCGATCGACGAGGAGTGCGTCGGCGTCCGCGGGGTCGGTCATGTTGGTGGGTCCAGCGGATCGGCTGGGCGCGGTGAATATAGCGCCGCCCTCAACGCCGCCCAGCCGCCGACCGACGACCGGCGCGAAGCGGCGATCCAGCGCCGTGGTCCGGCCGCCGGGTCGAAACGAAGCAGCATCCAGCCATGCAGGTCGATCGTGACGCGCGCTGCACCTTCCTGACCGTCCCACTGCCAGCGCTCGCCATCCCAACTCAGGTCGCCCGGATTCGACTCACGCACCGCAACCCCGACGGCCAGCGCCACAGCCAACGCGCCCAGGAGCCACGCCGAAGCCATGCCGATCCCGGAATGCAGGAACATCCACGCCGCCAGATTGGTCACGGCAGCGCCGAAACACACTGCACTGAACGCGATCCAGCCCCAACTGCGCCCGAGGCTGACGCGCACCGGCGGCGCGGCATGCATGGCTGGGATTCAGACGCGCTTGAACAGCAGCGTACCGTTGGTGCCGCCGAAACCGAAGTTGTTCTTGGCAGCCACGTCGATCTTCATATCTCGTGCGCTGTTGGCGCAGTAGTCCAGGTCGCATTCCGGATCCTGGTTGAAGATGTTGATCGTGGGTGGGCTGACCTGGTGGTGCACCGCGAGCACGGTGAACACCGACTCGATGCCGCCGGCGCCACCCAGCAGATGGCCGGTCATCGACTTGGTGGAATTGACCACCAGTTTCTTCGCGTGGCCGCCAAAGGCAAGCTTGATCGCGTTGGTTTCGTTCAGGTCACCCAGCGGCGTGCTCGTGCCATGGGCATTGAGGTACTGCACCCCGTCGGCATTGACGCCGGCATTGCGCAAGGCCGCCCTCATCGCGCGCTTGGGTCCGTCGACATTGGGCGCGGTCATGTGGTAGGCATCGGCACCCATGCCGAAGCCGATCAGTTCGGCATAGAGCTTGGCGCCGCGCCGCCTTGCATGTTCGTACTCCTCGAGCACGAGCACGCCGCCGCCTTCGCCGAGGACGAAGCCGTCGCGGTCCCTGTCCCAGGGGCGCGAGGCGGTCGCCGGGTCGTCGTTGCGCGTGGACAGCGCGCGCGCAGCCGCGAATCCACCGATGCCCAACGGCGACATCGTGCTCTCGGCGCCACCGCAGACCATCACGTCGGCGTCGCCGTATTCGATCAGGCGCCCGGCTTCGCCGATGCAGTGCAGCCCGGTCGTGCACGCCGTCACGATGGCCAGATTCGGGCCCGTGAACCCGTAGCGGATCGACACGTGGCCCGAGATCATGTTGATGATCGATGCCGGCACGAAGAAAGGCGAGATGCGGCGCGGGCCGCGCTCGCTGTACTCCTGGTGCGTGGCTTCGATCATCGGCAAGCCGCCGATGCCGGAACCGACCATCACGCCGATGCGTTCGGCCTGGTCCTCGGTCAATGCGTCACCGAACGCCAGCCCCGCATCACGCACCGCCTGGGTCGACGCCGCCATCCCGTAGTGGATGAAGGTGTCCATGTGGCGGGCTTCCTTCGCCGGGATGTAATCCTCGACGTTGAAGCCCTTGACCTCTCCGGCAATCCGGCAGGCGAGTGCCGACGCATCGAACTTGGTGACGCTGGCGATGCCCGTGCGCCCTGCGACCAGATTGCTCCAGCCCTCGGACACGTTGTTGCCCACCGGGCTGATCAACCCGAGGCCGGTAACGACGACGCGGCGACGACTCATGCAGCGCGTAGGTTCAGGCGGCCTTCTGATGCGATTTGGCGTAGTCGATGGCCAACTGCACCGTGGTGATCTTCTCGGCCTCTTCGTCGGGAATCTCGATGCCGAATTCGTCCTCGAGGGCCATCACCAGTTCCACCGTGTCGAGCGAATCGGCGCCGAGGTCGGCTACGAAGGCTTTTTCGTTCGTCACATCGGCCTCGGGCACGCCGAGCTGTTCGGCAACGATCTTCTTGACACGGGCTTCGATATCGCTCATTGACTCCTCCAGGAGTAGGGAAACGCAAAACGGCCCGAATTCTACGCGGCGCTCGAGGCGAGCCTCGGGCGTGCGCTCCGGTCGGGCCCAACCGTCATTCAGTTCATGAACATGCCGCCGTTGACATGCAGTTCGGCGCCGGTGATGTAGCCGGCTTCGGGCGAGGCGAGAAAGGCCACCGTGGCCGCGATTTCCTGCGGCGTGCCCAGGCGCCCGAGCGGGATCTGCTGCATCAGAGCGGCCTTCTGCGCTTCGGGCAGGCTGTCGGTCATGTCGGTGGCGATGAAGCCCGGCGCGACGCAATTGACCGTGATGTTGCGGCTGCCGAGTTCCCTGGCCAGCGCGCGCGTCATGCCGGCCACGCCGGCCTTTGCGGCCGCGTAGTTGGCCTGTCCCGGATTGCCCGAGGCGCCGACGACGGAAGTGATACTGACGATGCGCCCGTAGCGCTGTTTCATCATCGTGCGCATCACCGCGCGGCTGGCGCGGAACACCGCCTTGAGGTTGGTGTCCTGCACCGCGTCCCAGTCCTCGTCCTTCATGCGCATCGCCAGGCCGTCGCGCGTGATGCCGGCGTTGTTGACGAGGATGTGCAGCGCGCCGCACCGTTTTACGATGGCGTCGACGGCGACATCGAGTGCCGTGCCGTCGGTGACATCGAGCACGATGCCGTCGCCGCCCAGCGGCGCCAGGGCCTCGCGGATGCCGGCCGCCCCGGTTTCAGTGGTGGCGGTGCCGATGACCCTGGCACCGCGCTGTGCCAGTTCGAGCGCGATGGCACGGCCGATGCCTCGCGAAGCACCGGTCACGAGCGCAACCTGGTCCTTCACGACACGAACCCCCTGGCCTCGGCCAGCGTGGCCGGGTCAAGGATCGTCATCGTCGCAGCGTCGGCGTCGATGCGCTTGACCATGCCTGCCAGCACCTTGCCCGGGCCGCACTCGATCAGGTGCGTCAGGCCACGCGCACGCAGCGCCTGCACCACTTCGACCCAGCGCACGGGTCCGAAAGCCTGGCGGTAGAGCGCGTCGCGGATGGCCGCCGCATCGGGCTGCACCGCGACGTCGACGTTGTTGACGACGGGCACATGAGGCACTGCGATCGCCACCCCGGCCAGCTTCTCGCGCAGCCGCTCGGCGGCCGGCCTCATCAGGCTCGAATGGAACGGCGCCGACACGGGCAGAGGCAAGGCCCGTTTGGCACCCTTGCCCTTCAATACCTCACAGCCGCGCTCGACGCCGGCCTTGCTGCCGGCGATCACCGTCTGCTTCGGATCGTTGAAGTTCACGGCCTCGCAGACCTCGCCGCTCGCCGCCGCGGCCTCGGCGCAACCGGCCCGCACCGACTCGGCATCGAGCCCGAGGATGGCCGCCATCGCGCCGGTACCCACCGGCACCGCCTGCTGCATCGCCTGCGCGCGAAAGCGCACCAAAGGCAAGGCATCGGCCAGCGTCAACGCACCGGCTGCCACCAGCGCGGTGTATTCGCCCAACGAATGCCCCGCCATGGCGGACGGCTCGGCGCCGCCTTCGGCGCGCCAGGCGCGGTAGCAGGCGATGCCGGCCGTGAGCATCACCGGCTGCGTGTTGGTGGTGAGGTCGAGCGCTTCCTTCGGGCCTTCACGGATCAGCTTGGCAACATCCTCGCCGAGGGCGCTCGACGCTTGCGCCAACGTATCGCGCACGGCGGGGTGGTCGCCCCACGCGTCGAGCATGCCCACGGCCTGCGAGCCCTGCCCGGGAAACAGAAAGGCGAATGCACTCATCGAACCCTCGTCTGACTCAGAACTCAAGCAGCGCCGCGCCCCAGGTGAAGCCGCCACCCACGCCTTCGAGCAATACCTTGTGGCCACGCCGGATCTGGCCCGAGCGCACCGCCACGTCGAGCGCGAGCGGGATCGACGCAGCCGAAGTGTTGCCATGCTCGTCGACCGTCACGACCAGCTTGTCGGCCCCGAGCTTCAGCTTCCTCGCGGTGCCCTGCATGATTCGGATGTTGGCTTGGTGCGGGATCAGGAAGTCGATGTCGGCCTCGGTCTTCCCTGCCTTGGCGAGCACCGAACGCGCGACGCTCTCGAGCACGCCTACCGCCAGCTTGAACACCGCCTGGCCGTCCATCTTCAAGGTCGGGTCGCCGATCACCTTGCCGCCGGCCACCGTGCCGGGCGTGCACAGGATGCCGACATGGCGGCCGTCCGCATGCAGTTCGGTGGCCAGCAGGCCCGGCTCGTTGCTCGCCTCGAGCACCACGGCACCGGCGCCGTCGCCAAACAGCACGCACGTGGTTCGATCGTCGAAGTCGAGGATGCGCGAAAACACCTCCGAGCCGATCACCAGCGCCGTCTTCGCGCTGCCGGTGCGGATCAGCGCATCGGCCACCGTCAGGGCGTAGATGAAACCCGAGCACACCGCTTGCAGATCGAACACGGCACAACCATTGGTGATGCCGAGTTTGGCCTGCAGGATCGCGGCGGTGGACGGAAACACCATGTCCGGCGTGGACGTGGCCAGCACGATCAGGTCCACGTCGGCCGCGCTGCGGCCGGCCGCCGCCAGCGCCGCCTGCGCGGCCGGCAGTGCGAGGTCGCTGCAGACCACGCCGTCGGCCGCGAAATGCCGCGCACGGATGCCGGTGCGCTCGACGATCCATTCATCGGACGTCTCGATGCCACGCCCGGCCAGTTCGCGCGCCAGGTCGGCATTGGTCACGCGCCGCGGCGGCAGGTGGCTGCCGGTGCCAGTGATGCGCGAGTAGCGTGGGTGGATGGACTTCATGCGGCTGGCGACGCGAGAGCGGCCGCCGGCAACGAGCGCATCGTCTCGGCGATGCGGTCGTGCACGCGGTCCAGCAGACGGTTGCGCGCTGCATCATATGCGCGCGTCAAGGCGTTCTCGAAGGCAAGGGCATCGGCCGAGCCGTGGCTCTTGAATACCAGGCCCTTGAGGCCCAGCAAGGCGGCACCGTTGTAACGCCGGTGGTCGACGCGCTGCTTGAAGTGATTGAGCACCGGCATTGCGACCAGCGCGGCCACCTTGGTCCATCCGCTGCGGGTGAACTCCTGCTTGATGAAGTCGCTGAGCATGCCCGCCAGCCCCTCGCTGGCCTTCAAAACCACGTTGCCGACGAAGCCGTCGCAGACCACGATGTCGGTCGTGCCCTTGAAGATGTCGTTGCCCTCCACATTGCCGTGAAAGACCAGGTGGCCGTCGACCGCGGCGGCGCGCAGCAGCTCGCCCGCGCGCTTGATCGTCTCGCTGCCCTTGATGGCTTCCTCGCCGATGTTGAGCAGACCCACCGTCGGATCTTCCGTGCCTTGCACCGCGGACACCAATGCGCAGCCCATCACCGCGAACTGCAGCAGGTGCTCCGGCGCGCAATCGACGTTGGCCCCCAGGTCAAGCACGGTGGTGAATCCGTCGCGCCGGTTGGGCAACACGGCAGCGATGGCCGGACGGTCGATGCCGTCCATCGTCTTGAGCAGGTAGCGCGACACGGCCATCAAGGCGCCCGTGTTGCCGGCAGACACGCAAGCCTGTGCATCGGAGCGCACCTGCTCGATCGCCACGCGCATCGACGAGCCCTTCTTGCGGCGCAGCGCCACCTCGATCGGATCGTCCATCGTCACCACCTCGTGCGCCACGACGATGCGGGTGCGCGGCCAGTCGCGTGCGGCTGCGAGCGGTTCGGCCAGGCCGACCAGGGTCAACTCGGCGGCGGGATGCTTCTCGAGAAAGGCGCGGCACGCCGGCAGCGTGACCGACGGGCCATGGTCGCCGCCCATCGCGTCAACGGCGAGGCGGACTTGCGCGAGAGGAGGCAGCGCGGAGTGCAAGGCCTGGAGCCTAGCGCCCGGAGCGGGCAGTCAAACCCGGGAAGGTCCGGGTTTGCAAGACGCCCAGTGCTGGTTCAGGCGTCGGCCTTGGTCTTGAGCACCTTGCGGCCGCGGTAGAAGCCGGTCGGGCTGATGTGGTGACGCAGGTGCGTTTCCCCCGTGGTCGGCTCGACCGCCGTGCCCGGATTGACCAGGGCGTTGTGGGCTCGGTGCATGCCGCGCTTGGACGGCGACTTCTTGTTCTGTTGGACAGCCATGAGGGTCTCCTTCAGGGCGGGTGTGGGACTTCGAGTCCGATCAACCCTGCCGGAAGCTGAAAACGAGGGTGTTAGCAGCGGCGTCAATTTAGCAAGCGCTGCGCGAAAAGCCTGTGAGTATACCAGGGCCCGCTATCCGCGCCGGGGTGTGCGCTTGAGAGCAGCCAGGGCCGCGAAGGGGTGCGGCGCGGGAGGTTCGGTGTCGGCCAAGACGTTGGCAGCGAGTGGTGTCGGGCAATGCTCATGCCGGGGCACCAGCGGCAGCTCCAGCAGCAGTTCGTCTTCGACCAGCTCTTGCAGGTCGAAGCGGTGCGACAGGGCGAGCACATCGTCCTCGCAGTCGGCGTCGAGCGCGGCAGCCGTCTCTTCGTCGGCCACGAAGACGAAATCCCGGTCGACCTCGAGGCTCACGCCGACCGGCTGCAGGCAACGCTGGCACTCGAGCGCCACGTCGGTTCGGGCCTCCAGATGCATACATGGCTGCGCTTCGGCGCCGGTGCGCGCGCGCCTGCCCAGGCTCGCACTCCACGCCACCTCGCCAGGCTCGGCCGTGCCGACCGCCAGACGGCCCAGCGCGGCCAGCGGCCACGACCCTTCGAGCCGCGCGCTTTCGGCCGCCGCCGCGGCAATGTCCAGGCAGCGTGGGTCGTACACCCGGGTCTTCATGAGAACCAGTGTACGGGCGCGCGATGGGACAATGAAGGCGATGCCGACCGCGCCGCGACTGATCCTGGCTTCGACCTCGCGCTACCGGCGCGAGTTGCTCGAGCGACTGCGGCTGCCCTTTTCGGTCGAGGCACCGGGCGTCGACGAGACGGCATGGCCTGGCGAAGGCGCCGCGCCGCTGGCCTTGCGCCTGGCGGCCGAGAAGGCACAGGCGGTGGCATCGCGCCATGCCGACGCGGTCGTGATCGGGAGCGACCAGGTGGCCGAGCTCGATGGCGAGCTCATCGGCAAGCCGCACACGCACGAGCGCGCACTCGAACAGTTGCGCACGATGAGCGGGCGCATCGTGAACTTCCACACCGCGCTGGCCGTGGTGCAGCGCAAGCGGGGTGTGGAACTGCGGGATCTGGCGCCCGTGCGCGTGCGCTTTCGCGAACTGAGTGAATCGGAGATCGAGCATTACCTGCGCACCGAGCAGCCCTACGACTGCGCCGCCAGCGCGCGCAGCGAGGCGCTGGGCATTGCACTGCTGGCATCGATCGAGTCCGACGATCCGACGGCGCTGATCGGCCTGCCGCTGATCCGCACCTGCACGATGCTGCGCGCCGTCGGGCTCGACCCTTTGTCGGCCTAGAAGTCTGCGCTAGGCCGTCATCTGCGACGGACGTGGCATCGCCCGGCTTTGGTGGCAACATCGGCCTCGATGAACGACGCGCCGCCGCGGGGCGCGCTGTGGCTCGTGCCCAATGCACTCGACCTCGGCGCCGACCCCGCCTCACCGCTCGAGGACTGCCTGCCCCGCCGCGTGATCGAGCGCGCGGCCACGCTCGGGCATTGGGTCGTGGAGGATGCGAAGTCGGCGCGCGCCTTCCTCAAGCGCATCAACGCGGTCGTACCGTTGCAGCGCCCGATCCAATCGCTCGACATCCGTGAGTTGCCGCGCGCGCCGAAGGACGGGCGCAGCGGGCCAGTTGCCGATGACTGGCATGCCTTGCTTGAGCCTGCGCTGGTCGGCGGCCACGACATCGGCCTGCTCAGCGAAGCTGGACTGCCTGCCGTGGCCGATCCCGGATCGGCACTGGTGGCCGCGGCTCACGCCACTGGCATCGACGTGTGCGTGCTCGCGGGGCCTAGTTCGATCACGCTCGCGCTGGCCGCCAGTGGGTTGCATGGGCAGAGTTTTGCGTTCGTCGGGTATCTGCCCACCGAAACTGCGGCGCGGGCCGCACGCGTGCGCGAACTCGAGCAGCGCTCGCAGCGCGAGCGCCAGACCCAGATCGCGATCGAAACGCCCTACCGCAACGAAGCGCTTGCGGCAGCCCTGATCGAGACCTTGCGACCCGACACACGGTTGGCGATTGCCTGCGGGCTCACGCTGGCCGGCGGATGGTGCCTGGCACGCCCGGTGCGCGACTGGCGTGCGGCACCGCCCCGGTTCAGTCACAAGCACCACCCGACAGTCTTCCTGTGGCTCGCCGGTTGAACCGCAGGCCGAGGCTCTCGCGACCAGCCTTCTGCTAGCTGCCGCCGAGCAGCGAAGCGACTTTCTTCTTGGGGCGAATGTTGGGTGAACCGGCGCGCGAGGGCGCGGCAGGCTTGGCAGCCGGCTCCCAGGCCGGCGCGGCCGCCGCTTGGCTCGGCTCGTACGGCCGGTCGAAGAACGGGTCGGCACTCGCCGCGCTGCGCGCCGGGCGGCGCTCCTCTCGCGGCGCGCTCTCGCGCGGCGCCTCGTCGACATCGTCGCGCTCGGGTCGCCGCGGCCGGCGCGGCCGCTCGTCGTCGAACTCGAAGGGCTCGATCTCGATCTTCTTCCTGATCAGCTTCTCGATGTCCGACACCATGCGGGTGTCGTCTCGCGCGACCAGCGTGATCGCCAGGCCCGACTGGCCGGCACGGCCCGTGCGGCCGATCCGGTGCACGTAGTCCTCGGCGTTGAAAGGCACGTCGAAGTTGATGACTGCCGGCAAGTCGACGATGTCCAGTCCGCGCGCCGCCACGTCGGTGGCCACCAGCAACTCGACCTCGCCGCGCTTGAACGCCTCGAGCGCCTTCAGGCGCTCGTCCTGGCTCTTGTCCCCGTGCAGCGCGGCCGTCTTGATGCCATCGCGTTCGAACGAGCGCGCCAGCCGCGCCGCACCGAGCTTGGAATTGACGAACACGAGCGCCTGCGACAGCTTGCGCTCGCGCAGCGACTGGCGCACGGCGCGCCGCTTGTCGTCGTCGGAGACGCTGAAGAAATGCTGCTCGACGGTGGAGGCCGTGGCGTTGCGCGCAGCCACTTCCACCGTCACCGGATCCTGCAGGTAGCTCTGCGCCAGCTTGCGGATCTCGGGCGAGAAGGTGGCCGAGAACAGCAGCGTCTGGCGCTGCTTCGGCAGGTAGGACAGTATGCGTTGCAGGTCCGGCAGGAAACCGATGTCGAGCATGCGATCGGCCTCGTCGAGCACCACGTACTCGACCTGGTGCAAGGCACAGTTTTTCGCCTCGATGTGATCGAGCAGGCGGCCAGGCGTGGCGATCAGCACCTCGACTCCGGCCTTCAGCTCGGCCGTCTGCGGCTTCATGTCGACGCCGCCGAACACCACCAGGCTGCGCAGCTGGGTCTGCTTGGCGTACTTGGCCACGTTCTCGGCCACCTGAACGGCCAGCTCGCGCGTGGGCGTGAGCACCAGCGCGCGCACCGGGTGGCGCGCCGGCGAGGTGCTCGGGTTCTCGTGCTTCAACATGCGCTGCAACAGCGGCAGCGTGAAGGCCGCCGTCTTGCCGGTGCCGGTCTGGGCGGCACCCATCACGTCGCGGCCGTCGATCACCAGCGGGATGGCCTTGGCCTGGATCGGTGTCATCGACAGGTAGCCGCTGTCGGCCACAGCGCGCAGCAGCTTGGGGTCGAGGGCGAGGGTGTCGAAGCGGGGCGCTTCGACGGGCGTTGGATCGTTGCTCACACGGTGATTATCCCAGGGCGGGGCCAACACCCCTCAGCGGCTGCGCCGAAAGGCCATCCAGCGCGGCGTCTTGAAGCGAACGATGCGCCAGTACAGCAGCACGTAATTCACACCGAACAGCACGATGCACCCGGCAAGCACAGGGGTGTCGTCGTACCAGAGTACTGCCGGCACCACCGACAGCGAGCACAGCATCCAGAGGTATGGCGACGTCATCGAATTGCGCATCGCCTGCTCACGCGGCGTGGCCTCGCCCGCCGCCCAGCGCAGGAAGCGGCGGTAGATCAGGCTGTGCAGGTGGGCCGCATCGGGCATGCCCACCGGCCGGCCGCGCAGCCACTTGCGGCGGTAGATCGAGAACAGGGTTTCGAACACCGGATAGATGCACAGCAGCAACGGGAACATCGGCGACAGCAAGGGATTGCGATGCAGCAGCAGGATGGCCAACTCGGCCAGATAAAAGCCGAGGAAGTACGCCCCGCCATCGCCCAGGAAGACCAGGCCGCCCGGGAAATTCCACGCGAAGAAACCCAGGACCGCGCCGATCCCCGCCAGCGCAAGCCAGCCGATCAACGAGTCACCAATCTGGAACGCAACGTAAGCCAGGCCTGCCAGCATCAGGACCACGCACATCGATGCCAGGCCATTGAAACCGTCGATGATGTTGACCGCGTTGGCCACCCCCGTGACGACAAACACCGTCACCAACGCCGCGCCCAGTGGAAAGCCCACGACCCAATCCAGGCCGGGGATCGCCGTGCGGGTGATCACCGCATCGGCCAGCTCCACGGCCAGGGCCGCCGACACCGCGGTGAAGAACAGTCGCCTGCGCGGGCTTTGCGACTTGGTCAGGTCCTCGGCCAGCCCGGCGGCGAAGACCGGGAAGGCGCACGCCAAGAGCACGATGGCGACGACGCCCTTGGCTGCGTCCTGCGCCAACAGCCAGGTCATTCCGGCCAGCACGCCGAAAACGATCGCCACGCCGCCGATCCGCGGCACGGCACGGCCATGAAACTTCTGCGGGCCGTCGAGTTGGTGGTCGCCGGCCAGGCGCTCCAGCCGATCGGCGTTGCGCACGACCCAGAGACTGACCAGGAAGGACGCCGCGAACGACAGGACCAGGAACCACATGCGAGGCAGTTTAGCGAGCGCGCCTGCTGTCCCGTCGCCGCGCGCGGATAGAATCGCGCGCCACCGCAGCCCCGACTCCACGCTGCAAAGGCGCTGCTCGCGGCAGCGCACGAACCGTACGAATACCCTGCGGCTCGCCGACGATACGGAACGCCCCTGTCGAACTTCTCCGATGTCCTGCTTGTCCGCCTCTCGCGTTTCTCCGTCATGGTGGTTGCCGCTCCTGCTGGCCACAGCGCTGCTCGCCAGTACCGCACCGGTGCGCAGCCAGACCCAGGGTGCCTCACCCGCGGGCAACGACGCCGCCACAGGCCCGATCCGCCTGCGCCAGTCCTCCCCGACAGCGGACCCCGAACAGCCCTCCGAGACTGACGCGCGCCTGCAGCCGGGCACGGCACCCCGC
>Ga0209798_10001009_pt1 | contig 17139 bp, 16 predicted proteins | sample DOMMetBare3Fresh_FD_187475 | JGI IMG/M metagenome (GOLD analysis project Ga0209798, IMG submission 187475) | Wetland sediment microbial communities from St. Louis River estuary, USA, under dissolved organic matter induced mercury methylation -... | ecosystem: Environmental > Aquatic >...
CATGCTCACGCCCGAGTCGTATGCCGCCGCCGCCCGTCGCGCGGGCCGCGACCCTGCCGGTCTGGACGCCACCGCGATGGCCCGCGTGCTGCAGACCTACGAAGAGGTCAAGACCGCACGTGGGGTCATCGACTTCGAAGACGTTCTGCTGCTGACCGTCGGCATCCTGGCCGAGCGAGACGACATCGCCCGGGTCGTGCGCTCGCAGTACCGCCACTTCGTGGTCGATGAGTACCAGGACGTCAACGCTCTCCAGCAACGGCTGCTCGATCTCTGGGTGGGTGAGCGCGATGACGTGTGTGTGGTCGGTGACGCGGCCCAGACGATCTACTCCTTCACGGGGGCGACACCCAAGCACCTGCTGGAGTTCCCACGGCGCTATCCCACCTCGCAGGTGGTCAAGCTCGTGCGCAACTACCGTTCGACGCCGCAGATCGTTGCGCTTGCCAACGTCATGGTGCGTGCCGCTCACGGGCGGGGTGGCACCTCGCCGACTGACACGCTCCAGCTCCGCGCGCAGGGACAGGACGGCCCCTCGCCCAGCCTCACGGCATACAGCGACGACCCCTCTGAGGCGACGGGCGTGGCGACGTCGATCAAGAGCCTGATCGCCCAGGGCACGCCGGCAAGCCAGATCGCCGTCCTCTTCAGGACCAATGCGCAGTCCGAGGCCTATGAGTCCGCGCTCGCGGACGCCAATGTCGCCTACCTGGTTCGCGGCGGGGAGCGGTTCTTCGCCCGCAAGGAAGTGCGTGGGGCGATCCTGTTGATGCGTGGCGCGGCCAGGGCGGACGACGGAGCCAAACCGCTGGGCGAGCTGGTTCGGGATGTCATTGCCGGAGCCGGGTGGACCGAGCGGGCGCCGAAAGCCGGCGGGGCGACCCGCGAGCGTTGGGAGTCCCTGCAAGCGTTGGTCGGACTGACCGACGACTTCGTGTCCGGCAACCCGCAGGCGCGACTGACCGACATCGTCGGCGAGCTTGACGAGCGTGCGGCCGCCCAGCATGCACCGACGGTCGAGGGCGCGACTCTTGCCTCGTTGCACGCCGCCAAGGGTCTGGAGTGGGACTGCGTCTTTGTCGTGGGCTGTAGCGACGGCCTGATCCCGATCAGCATGGCTGAGGGTCCTGAGGCGATCGAAGAGGAACGAAGACTGCTGTATGTCGGGCTGACGCGCGCCCGGCGCGAGCTGCGCCTGTCGTGGTCCGGGGCCCGCAACCCCGGCGGCCGGGCCAGCCGGCGACCGTCTCGGTTCCTTGACGGAGCGGCCAGCATCCTCGGCGAGGGCGCGCGGTCATCCGCCAGGGCGGCCGGCTCGACCGCTCGAAAGAACGGCGGCAAGTCCGCGAGGTCGGCGAAGGCGGCGAAGCCCTCGCGGTGTCGCGGGTGTGGCCAGGACCTGGTCAGTGCGGCAACCCGCAAGGTGGGTCGCTGCCAGGACTGCCCGCCCACCTATGACGAGGCGACGTTCGAGGCTTTGCGGGTGTGGCGTCTTGCGGTTGCGGGCGCGAGCAAGGTCCCGGCCTACGTGGTCTTCACCGATGCGACGTTGACGGCGATCGCGGAGAAGACACCGGCGAGCCCGGGTGAGCTGGCCACGATCTCGGGGGTCGGGGCGCGCAAGCTTGAGCGCTACGGCAAGGATGTGTTGGCCATCCTGGGTGGGGCCGATCCTGTCGAAACGGCCGAAATCGCTTGTGCTGCAACGGCGTTGGCGAACGACGTCTCTCAGGCCTAGCCCGGTTGCCGTGATTGCCGTGAAATCCGACACAATTTGCCATGTTCAGGAAGATCCGCGATAAATACGTTGCGAGGACGAAGCGGCTGCCCTAACCTGAACCTACGTCCAGCCCAGCCGGTCCAGGTGACCGTGCTCGGACCCGCGAGAACAGTGAGGAGGTTGGCCCTGATGGAGAACATCACGATGACGAAGACGACGCAGATCACCCGCGTCCGCTTCGCGTTCCCGCAGATCGCCGATCGCAGCCTCACTGTCGGCGTTGGCGGCGCGTTCTGGGGGACGGGTCTGTCCTCGTTCGGCCCCGGCGAGCTCGCCGGCCTCGGTGCGGACAGCACAGTCTCCGCGACCACGTCTGTTCCCTCGTTCTACGCCCCGACTCACAAGGCACTTGCTGTCAAGGATGTCGCGTCCCTCCGCTCCTGGAGCCCACCGGTCTAGCTCCTAGACCAGGCCACCTCCAGGCCGCGGAACCCGACATCCGGGATCCGCGGCCTTTGTGTTGTCCCGGTGGCCGCCCGCACAGGAAGACCGCCAGCCAGATGAAGAAAAGCAGGATCGATCCCCAGCCGGCCCCACAGGGCGTTGCCGCGGATCAGCGTGATGACACACACCCGAGAGCTCGCCCCCTGACCGGGGGAGACGAAACGAAGGAGGTGACACCCGATGCAGCTCACCGCACTCATTGACCTGAACGAGCAGGCTGAACATGCCGGTTCTGACATCCCGTGTCAGGAGTCCGATGCCGAGCTGTGGTTCGCCGAGAGCCCAGCCGATGTCGAGTTTGCCAAGACCCTGTGCGGGGCATGCCCGGTTCGCATCGAGTGCCTTGCAGGCGCGGTGAATCGTGCGGAGCCATGGGGCGTATGGGGTGGCGAGCTCTTCGTCCAAGGGACGATCGTTGCCCGCAAACGTCCTCGCGGACGTCCCCGCAAGAGCCAGGTCGCCGCCTGACGGCGACGTCCTTCCCCGAAGCCGTGTCCCTCACAGCCGCGGCTCTCAAACCTTTTGTTTGCAAGGAGTTCCACCATGTACATACTTCAGAGCATGATCCTCGTCCGAGCTCGAATGGAAGAGCTCTCGAATCCTGGTGAGCCACCGGGCACGCGTGGGTCCCCGGCCAAGACTCGCGGTGCGCTGCGGATCAAGCTTGACGCTCGGCGGGCCCGGCTGGGGAATCCGGCCGGGTGAGGTTGGGACGCTGCCGACAATCGGCAGACCTCCGCGGCGGCGGATAGGGTCGGTTGTCGTGAGCATCCTCTCCGCGGCGCAGGTGTCGGCCCGACGTGAGTCCATCGTCGCGGCGCTGACAGCGCCCGGCCTTGCCCCCATCGTCGACCTGGTTGTCTGGGTCGACGATGGGGAGCGGTCGGTCGATGGCAACGGATCGTCAGATGCCGGACAGGTGGCGATGGCCGCCAGTCACGTCGGGCGTGTGCGGCTGCACCGGGACGGACGTCACGAGGTCGTGGAGGGGCTGGATCCCATCGCCCGCGAGGACCCGATGGCGTTCCTTCCTTATGACCGTGAGTGCGTCATGCCGAGCCCCCTCAGCTCGAGGGACAACGCCTATCCCTATGCCGCGGTGCGCATCCTGTCCCTGTTCGCGGACCCGACCCGGAGCCCGGACGTCGCAGTCCTGCACACACCCCGCCATTTCTTCCCTGAGCAGGGCGGACACGTTGGCGAACACGGCTCGCTGGATGTCATCCAGTCAAGGGCGCCATTGTTGTTGTCCGGCAGGGGAGTTGCGGCACGAGGCATTGTGGATGAGCACGTCAGGCTCGTCGATGTGGGCCCCACGCTGGCCGCTCTGGCAGGCGTTCCCGACGGCGACCTGCGCGACGCCGCAGGCGACCCATTGGACGGAAGCGTGCTCACGGCATACCTCGACGGTGAGGCGTTGGTCGAGCCCAAGGTGATCGGAATCCTCTGGGATGGCGCACACTGCGGCGATCTGCTGCACATGGCCGCGTCCGGCGAGCTGCCCGGTCTTGCGCGGCTCATCGACAAGGGTGTGGCGTTGCGTGGCGGAGCCGTGGCGCAGTTTCCGAGCGTCACCCTGACCAACCACACCTCGATCCTGACCGGGCTCGGACCCGGACGGCACGGAGTCCTCGGCAACGTCTTCTATGACCGCGCCACGGGTGAGCAGATCGTTCCCAACAACAACTCGACCTGGCATCGCAGCGCAGAGTGGTTGCGCCCCGCAGTTCGCACGGTGTTCGAGATGGTCAATAGCGTTGTTCCGCAAGGGGATTCGCCGCGGACTGCCTGCGTCAACGAGGCCGTCGATCGTGGCGCCGACTACTCCACGATGGCGACGGTCCGGGCCAGCGGCAGCTCATCAGGGGCGGCCGGCCTGAACGACCAGCTACCGGATGCGCACGCCTCCGTTCACGTGCATGACAAGGCTCATCTGGAGGACTCCTACTTCTCGTGGTGCAGCCAGGTCGACGATCTCGGGCTGGAGCAGATGCGGCAGCTGTGGCAGAGCCTGGACTCGGCGCCCACGTTGACGTGGTGGGCAAACATCGTGAGCGATGCGGGCCATCACGCCGGCGGGCCTCGCAGCGAGATCGCCCGTGACTCTCTGCGTGACTCGGACTCGCGCCTGGTGTCGTTCCTGGACCACCTCGATGGTCTTGGGATCACCGACCAGGTGACGTTCCTGCTCACCGCAGACCACGGTTTCGAGGGATCAGACTCGACCGTCACCGGCTCGTGGGGGCCGGCTCTCGACGGGCTCGGAATCCCGTACCGGGACGAAGGCCCAGGGTTCATCTACCTGCTGGCCGACGACGCAACAAATCTGCAAACCCGCGATGTTGCCGGCAGCTGAGGGCAACACTGGGCCAATGAGCCAGGATGCGACGCCGCCGGTCTGCCTGAGGTGTGGACGTATACCGGATGACGAGTCCGCCGCCCGGCTCACGTGGGCGCTCGGCGTTGAGAATGGCCGTCAGGTCTGGACCTGCGACCGCTGCAGCCGCGAGAACCTGCGGAGCATCGAGGGCAAGCTCGACTCGCCCTGGTGGTGAGGTCTTGGTTGTGCAGCCCGGTGTTTCCTGGGCGGTTGTGCAGCCCGGTGTTTCCTGGGCGGGTGCTGACTAGGCCTGATGAACGGGCGGGAGGCTGGCTTCGGGCAGCCAACGGTCCACGGTCGCCCGGCCATGTACCTCGCCCTGGATCTGGCAGAGGACACCGATGCCACCCAGCCACACCCGGTGGATCAAGAGGTACGACGGCGGCAGGTTGAGCTTGAAGCCCAGCGCGAAGTCGGAGCGGCGGGGATCGTTGAGGCGCAACGACACACCACGCAGCCAGGCTCGTGTGAAGGTGAAGGTGTCGGTGCGCAGCGGCCCGATGAATGGCTCGAGGAAGGCCAACAGCTGGTCCGCGTCGATGTCCATCGATGCCTTGACGAAGCCGTGCTGACGCAGACCCTCGAGCGCACCCTCGGAGTCACCGGACAACGCCAGCGTGAGCAGCTGCCCCATCTCGACCGGCAGGCCGTTGGGCAGCCGGTTGACCGCGCCGAAGTCGAGGACTCCGAGCCGGCCGTCAGCCAGCATCCGGAAGTTGCCGGGGTGTGGGTCTGCGTGCAGCAACCCGGCCAGCTGTGGCCCGACGAGCAGGAACTCCATGTAGCGCGCTGCTGCCTCGTCACGCGCCTGCTGCGAGCCGGTCGCGATGATCGCCGACAGCGGAGTCCCGTCGAGCCATTCGGTGACGATGACGTTGCCCTTGTGATAAACCACGTCCGGGATGGCGAAGTCAGGGTGGCCCGCAAAAGCTGCGGCAAAAATCTTCTGGGACTTGGCCTCAAGCGCGTAGTCCAGCTCTTCGGCCACCCGGCTCTTGAGCTCTTCAAGGATCGGTTTGATATCCAGCCCTGGGATCCACCCTGCTGCCACGCGAGCCACCCTGGAAACCTGCTTGAAGTCGCTGATCAGTGCGGGGCCGGCGCCGGGGTACTGGACCTTGACCGCAACCTCGCGACCGTCCTTCCACACGGCCCGGTGCACCTGGCCGATCGACGCCGCCGCCGCGGGCTTGTCGTCGAACGAGGTGAACTTCTGTCTCCACCGCGGCCCCATCTCTGCGGCCAGCACACGATGGACCACCGAGGCGGGCATCGGCGGCGCGGCGTCCTGCAGCTTGGTCAGCGTCGCGCGGTATGGCCCGGCGAACTCTTCAGGCATCGCAGCCTCGAAGATCGACAGCGCCTGGCCGAACTTCATCGCCCCGCCCTTGAGCTCACCCAGGACCTTGAAGATCTGTTCGGCCGTGCGGGCCTGCACCTCGGCCGCGACAAGCTCAGCTGGTCGGCCGCCGACCCGCTTGCCCAGGCCCAGCGCGGTGCGCCCGGCGAACCCCAACGGCAGCGTCGCAAGCTTGGCCGTGCGCATCACTGCCTTGCGGGGGAGCTGGCTCACCCCGTCATTGTCCCTTGCCCGACCAGACATTCGCACATCGGATGTGAGAACCACCGCCGGTTCTGGATCGTCGGCCATGGCAGGGAGAGCTCCAGCGAGAGGTCGTCCGACACCGGCTGACCGTCCAGACAGGTGTGAATGATCATGGCCGCGACGCCGATCGTCATCGCTGTGAGCGTGCTCTCAAGGTTGACCGGTGCGCTTGCCAGAAACGGCCCCTGTGGCGCGAGCTGTGACAGCAGTGCTGGCCAGGCGGCGTCCCGGTCGCTGCGGTGCAGATCCAGACACGAGAGGCAGGGTCCGGCGCCGCCCCTGATGAGGGGACCGACCTGGACCCGGTGACCTTGAACGACCACCGGCAGATGCGGTATGCCGAGGCGCAGCCATGGCGCGCCAGCATCGGCACAGACTGCGCCCACCGCCGCCAGCACCACCAGGTCCGGCATCTTCGCCGGCGACCCGAAGGCGGCACCTTTGGCGCCTGCCCGGTGACTGCGCAGGTCGAGGTCCAGCATGTTCACGGCGTTCGCGCCCACGCTGACCCGGCCGACCCCCCCAACCCTTAGGAGATCAGCCAATGCGCTGGGTAGGTCTCCCTCGGCGCTGATGACCACGTGCTGGCTGGATCTGGCTGCGACACGGTCGAAGCCGTCGCCCGACAGGCCGTACGCTGCCGCAACCGCCGTTGCGTCCGACTGCAGCAGATGGCGCCTGGGCTCGTCGATCGGGGACAAGCAGGCTCGGTCCGTGGCCGCGTCGACCAGGAGGTGGTGCTCGTCCAGCGTCGCGATCAGGGCCGACAGCCGACCGGCGGCCACCCCGGCGGCGGCCGCCCCGTCATACAGGGTGTGGGTGTCCACGCTGCCGTCGAGACCTGTCACCACGGCGATCTCGGCGTCGCTGAGCCCGTCCAGGACGACTCCGGTGTCGGGGCACAGGCCGAGCTGGAGTGATCCGGGACCACGCCGAAGTAGCTGTACATGGTTCTTGAGACGGGGTCTACCGTGCATGAGGTTCCTCCAGGGACGGGTCTTCCTGAGGAATCTGCCATCGGCTGCACCGGGCTCCGGTCTCATCCACAGGGGATGAGTAGCGGTACCCAAGCGTGAACGTGCCACGCGGCAGCAGATGCCGGCCAAGGGCAGGGGTAGAGACAAAGAGCGGCACCCGAGCGTGATGCTCGGGTGCCGCTCCTACGTGTTCGGTGTTACGTGTTCGGTGTTGCTTGTGGTTCGGTGGTTGTTCAGGCCTTGCCGAGGATGCGGTTGAGGTTTGTGCCACAAACGGGGCACTTGCCTTTGGCCATCCGACGACCGTTGGTCTCGACGACCTTGCCAGTGGCGTCGCGCTTTGCCTTGCACTTCACGCAGTAGAAGTCGCCCGTGTACGTCTCGCCGGTCTCTACAGACTCTGCCATTTGTCTATGTCTCCTGTGTCGTTCCTTGCCGCTTTGTGCGGCACCGGACTCGTTTCACCCTAGACCAGGCTGAGCACAACGTCTCGCATTGGGCCGCGTTTCTCGTGCTCAGGTTCGGCGCGTCCAGATTCCGTGGTGATGCTCAGAACAGCCCATGGTGATGTTCAGAAGCCCGTAGCGATGGGATTTGTCGGCGCCGGGGCTTAGGTTTTGATCGTGGACGGGGACGAGATCGAGGTCAGGCGCAGTCGGCGCAGACGCCGGACGGTCAGCGCCTATCGCGAGGGCGGCCGGACCATCGTGCTCATCCCGGCGCGCTTTTCGGCCGATGAGGAACGCACGTGGGTCGACGCCATGATGCGCAAGCTGGCTGCAGGGGACAGACGTCGACGACCCAGCGACCAGCAGCTGCTCGAGCGTGCAGCCGACCTGTCTGGACGCTATCTCGGTGGACTGGCCAGGCCGCTCAGCATTGCCTGGGTCACCAACCAGAGCTCCCGGTGGGGTTCCTGCACGCCCAGCGAGGGGACGATCCGGATCTCGTCGCGGGTCAAGGGGATGCCGGCCTGGGTGCTTGACTACGTGATCCTGCACGAGCTGACGCATCTGTTGCAGCCGGGTCACGGCCGTGAGTTCTGGTCGTTGCTGGAGGCCTACCCACGGACAGAGCGGGCACGCGGCTATCTCGAAGGCGTCGCGGCCACGGCTGGACTCCAGCGGCCTGAGGTCGCGACCGAAGGCGAGCTGGAGGCCTGACCCGTGAGGCCTGACCCGTGAGGATCAGGGGAGGCCGAGCACGGATCGGGCCAGTGCCACCAAAGGCTCGAGGTCGCGTCGGGAGTCCATGGGCAGAGCATCGGTCGGCCACCACCGGACGGCGAGCGACTCCTCGCTGACCGCGTGCGTCTCGTCGTCGTCGGCAACCGCCACGAACCGCAGGTCCAGGTGTTCACGGCATCGGCCGAACGCTCCGACCAGCTGGTGACGGTCGAGCTGAACCAGCTCCGGGCGGGCGACGAGCGCCGCGATCCCTGACTCTTCGCGGGCCTCCCGCTGGGCCGCCGCATGGGCATCGGTGTCGCCCGGCTCGAAGTGCCCGCCGAACTGGAACCACGCGTGTGCCTTCTTGTGCAGCGTCAGCAGCGCCCGTGACCCGGTCTGGTCGAGCACGAGGCAGCTGGCGGTGAAGTGGGCCGGCGGACCCTGCTTCGACATTGCGTCGGAATGTGCCGCAAGGTGCGCGAGGTATTCCGTCCGGAGCTGTTCCTGGGCTGCGTTCGGCGCTCTCCACCCCGACAGGCTTCGGGCCGCGTCCTCGTGGAGAAGGCGGTATCCCGTTGGGAGACTCATGCCCTCAACCTAGGGTTTGTCCGAATCACCTTCGGAGAGAAGAGCATCCAACGCCGCGTCCATCTCGTCCGGGGTGCCCTTGGAAGTGAATCGATCGACGAACCCGAGCGGGTCGTCGAGGTCGGCCGCGGTCGGCGCCACGTCCGGGTGAGCCCATGCCGCGTCACGCGTAGCGGCGCCGCCCTTGGACTCCAGCGCCGCCCACAGGTTGGCGGCGTCGCGCAGACGACGGGGGCGCAGCTCGAGCCCGACCAGCTGGCTGAAGACCCGCTCGGCCGGGCCGCCGCTCGCGCGGCGCCGCCGGACGGTCTCGCCCAGTGCAGCGGTGTGCGGCAGGTGCTGTCTTGCGGCGTGGTCGGCCACGACGTCCACCCACCCCTCGACGAGCGCGAGGTAGGTCTCGAGCTGCACCAAGGCAGACCGCTGGGCTGGGCTCGGCTCAGGGGTGAACAGCGAGCTCGACAGCGCCACCTGCATCGCCGCAGGGTCGGAGGTGTCCGTGGACTGCAGGGCCAGCTCGATGCCCTCGGTGTCGATGCTGATGTCGCGGGCGTAGGCCTGCACGGCGGCGACCAGCTGCGGGCCCAGCCACGCCACGTCGGCGAACAGGCGCACGCGCGCCGCCTCACGTACTGCGAGGTAGAGACGCACCTCGGCCAGATCGACCTCGAGACCCTCCGCGAAGGCGTCGATGTTGGCTGGCAGCATGGCGATGCCCTGGTCGGGCACGAGGGGGAGCCCCACCTCGGTCCCGCTGACCAGATCACCGGCGAGCGCACCCACGGCCTGCCCGATCTGCGCGCCGAACATCGATGCGCTGATCCGCGCCAGCATCGGCTCCATCTGGCCCATGAGTGCGGCGGTGTCGATGCCCTCCGGCAGGCCCGGGAGCCCAGCCGCGCCCTCACCAGCCCCGAGCTCGCCCATCTGAGCGCGCATGGCAGCCACCACTGCGGTGCTCACCCCTGCGGCGACCGGCTCGACGAGCCGCCGCCACATGGGCATGGTCCGGTCGACCCACTCGGCACGGCTCCACGCATGGACCACCATGTTGGGCGCTGTCAGGTCCGTCACGTCGTCGAGCCAGAGGCCCGCGATGTGAACTGCTTCCTCGATCTGGCGGCGAGCGACGTCACCGACGCTCGAGTCGCCTTGTTCGGCAACGATCTTGCGGGCCACGTCTGTGGCGAGCTCGAGGTTGAACGACTCGGCGGGCCCGGTGGCGGAGAACATCGCCTTGAGCTGGGCGGCCATCATCCCCACGGTCGCGGGGTCGATCTTGTCGATGCCCATGGCGCTGAGCGCCTTGGCCACTTCGGGGTTGTCGGCGCTCTCCAGCAACGAGGCGAGCATGGCCTCGAAGTCAGGCTCGTCAGGGATGTCGGGCTGCTTTTCTGGATGATCGGACACGCGGGCTCCTTGGCCTCCTGAGAGGATGTCGTCTCATAGGTAAACATGCGGAGGTCGCAGTGAGTTCCCCTCGGGTCAGGGTACGTTCCAGTCGCAAGGCGATGACGGTCGCCGTCACCGGTGCTGCGACACCTCTGGGCGACCACATCGTGCGCGCCCTGTTGGCGCGTTCTGCCGCCGGGGGGGCCATCGGCACGGTGGTCGGGCTGGATACCGAGCGTGGTGCGGCCGATGGCGTGCACTGGCGACTGGTCGATCTGGGTTCGCCCGATCTGGCAAACCACCTTCGCGACGTCAACGCGGTGATCCACGTGGCGGCCAGCACCGACCTTGCGGCCGACCTGAGGCAGAACGCCCGGGCCCGGCGTGAGCGGGCCGTTCGCCAGATCCAGACCGTGGTGGTCTCCGCTGCGGCTACCGGAGTCGCGCGGCTGGTCGTCGTCACAAGCGCCATGACGTATGGCGCGTCGCCGACCAACCTCGTGCCGCTGCCCGAGGACGCCCCTCTGGCGGCAGACCCGGACGAGGGTCAGGTCGGTGACCTGTTGGCGGTCGAGCAGATTCTGCGAACCGCTGCCGAGGTCCACCCCGGACTCGCCATCACCGTGGTGCGCCCGGCGGCTCTGGCCGGTCCCCGCGTTGACACGGTCATCACCCGACACTTTGAGGCCCCTCGGCTGTTGACCGTCAAGGGCGGTTGCCCTGCGTGGCAGTTCTGCCATGTGGAGGATCTCGCGACGGCTCTGGTGACCACGGTCGAGCTCGGGCTCGGGCCGGTGGTGACCGTTGCCTCGCCGGGTTGGATGACCCAGAGCGAGGTCGAGGTGGTCAGCGGGATGCGACGGGTTGAGCTCAGCGAGAGTGTGGCCCTGGGAACGGCGCAGCGGTTGCACCGCGTGGGCATACTGCCCTCTCCTGCAACGGATCTCGCCTATGCGGTCTATCCCTGGGCCGTCTCCTCGGCGACACTGGGCGCGGCAGGTTGGCAGGCGGCATACGACAATGAGACGTGCCTTGGTGTCCTCCTTGAGAGCATCAGGGGACACCATGCTGTGGCCGCCCGCAGGCTCGACCGCAAGGATGCGGCACTCGGCGCGGCAAGCGCAGCCGTTGCGCTCGTCGGCACGGCCGCCATGATGCGACGACACCGTCGGAAGGGAGGTGGAGCGTGAGCAAAGCTACCGGCGACAGTCGGGAGTCAAAGGTCGTGCCTGAAGTGGTGCTTGTCGACATTCGGGCGACCCCGCTATCGGTCGATGAGGTCGTTGAGGCCGTGCAGCACCCTCGGGCCGGAGGCATCGCCACGTTCATCGGCATCGTGCGGGAGCTCGACCATGGCCATGGCGTCGAGGCTCTCGACTACACCTGTCACCCGAGCGCGCCGCAGGTCCTGCGCGATGTCGCCGAGAGGCTGGCCACAGGGACCGATGTCATCCGCGTCGCAGCGGTTCACCGCGTTGGTCACCTCGAGATCGGCGATCTGGCCGTCGTCGTCGCAGTCAGTGCGGCCCACCGCGGCACGGCGTTCGAGGTGTGCCGCGAGCTGGTCGACACCCTGAAGACAATGGTCCCGATCTGGAAGCACCAGGTCTTTGACGACGGAAGTGATGAGTGGGTCGGAACGCCGTGATCGACACGCAAGGTTCTGAAAGCAACGTGGCCGATCGACCGGGCACCACGATGAGCCGACGTTCGGGCGGGTGGCTCATCGCGGTTTTCGCGGCGATCGTGGTCGCAGCGCTCATGGGCCTGGTTCACCTGCCGTACGTCATCCTCCAACCGGGTCCGGTCACCAACACCCTGGGCAACGGAGCCGGCGGCAAGCCGCTGATCACGGTCGAGGGCAAGGCCACCTACCCCACCACCGGCGCTCTGGACTTCACCACGGTCGCGGTGCTCGGCGGCCCGAACAACCGAATCAACGTGTGGGAATGGATCATCGGCCAGCTGGATCAGACCGACAGCGTCGTGCCCGAGGATGTGCTGTTCCCCAAGGGTGTGACCAGCACCCAGGTCGAGCAGCAGAACGCCGCTGAGATGGCCGACTCGCAGCAAGAGGCCATCGCCGTTGCCCTGCGCGGGCTGGGCGAGACGGTTCCCGAGGTCGTCACGGTCAGGGAGCTGGCGAAGGACTCACCCGCCAGCGGTGTCCTTCGGGCCGGCGACGTCCTGGTCTCGATCGATGGCACGGCGGTCACCACCCCGGATGGGGTTCGTGCTGCGGTCCGGGCGCACAAGCCTGGGGAGAATGCCGTCTTCACCGTCCGCAGGGACGGCAAGAAGCAGGTCCTCAGCGTCAAGACCGCCGAATCCGGGGGCCACACCGTGGTCGGTGTCTTTTTGAAGGCCTCCTTCGATTTCCCTGTCAAGGTCAGCATCAACGCGGGTGACGTCGGCGGCCCGTCTGCGGGGATGATGTTCTCCCTCGCGGTCTACGACAAGCTCACACCCGGGGCACTGACCGGTGGCGCCACCATCGCCGGCACAGGGACGATCAACTCCCTGGGCACGGTCGGGCCGATCGGCGGCATCCAGCAGAAGCTGGTCGGCGCCAAGCGGGGTGGGGCCACCTGGTTCCTTGCTCCCGCGGGCAACTGCAACGAGGTCGTCGGGCATATCCCCGACGGGTTGCGCGTCGTCAAGGTCTCGACGTTCACCCAGGCGCGCGACGCCGTCGAGTCGATCGCGGCCAAGAAGACGACGTCCCTGCCCGCGTGCACGTAGGCCGACAGGCCTACATGTCGGCAGTGGCCGACAGGCCACCATGTCGGCAGTGGCCGACAGGCCACCATGTCGGCAGTGGCCGACAGGCCACCATGTCGGCAGTGGCCGACAGGCCACCATGTCAGCAGGGGCGGCCACGCCGGCAGGCCTACATGCCAGTAGGCCTGCGGCACAACGGCATACGTCGATCAGTACTGAAGCGTGGCGCTGAGCGCCTGAACCAGACCTGGCGCGATGTCAGCGCCGGAGGCGACCTTGTCGTCGGTGTCGTGATCGCGCTGACGCAGCAGGCAGGTGGACTCGCCGTCGCGTAGCACCGCCACGAGCAGGCGGACGTCCTTGCGGTCTGGGTGCGCGGCGAGGGTCTCGGCTGCTTGATCGGGGTCTTCGGGCAGGTCGCGTTCGGCCTCCGGGGGCACCACGAGCCGTTCGACCGCAAGCGCCACACCGTCCACATCGTCAGGCCAGGCGAGCTGAGCCAGTAGGGACTCCAGGGATGAGGTCTCGGGCAGGCCCTCCTGCTCGATCGCCGTGAGACCGTTTTCGTCGTCCTGGCCGACGTGGTCCCGCAGATGCGGCTCCCGCTCCAGCAGGCCGCGAGTTCGGACCAGGGCGAACAGGCGTGGCGGCTGGTCCCAGCCGGCTGCCGCGACGTGCCGTTCGGTCTCGAGGGCGCACGTCACAAGTGGGCTGAAGATCGGCTGAAAGGTGCTGGTCACGGGTCCATGTTGCCGCATCGCGGTGGGTTGACGGGAACCGGACGGGGGGTGGGTTAGGTTGAGATATCCATAGGCCCGCGCCTTCGTGCGCGGCAACGGCGAGATCGGGCGATGTTGTGAGTCAAAGAGACTGGTTCGGCGGTTCAGGCGACGCGGGATCCGGCGGTCCCGGAGGATCTGGTCAGGGGCCAGGCCGTGGTCCGGGCGGGCCCGGGGGGCCTCGTCCTCCGATGCCTCAGCTCCACCTGCGCCGCAGTGGTCCGCTGCTTCCCACCTTGGCCATCCTGGCCATCATCATCGTGCTCGTCTCCGTCACTGCGCAGTGGTGGACGGAGGTGCTCTGGTTCGACAGTGTTGGCTTCACGAAGGTCTTCTGGATCGAGCTCACGACCAAGATCGGGCTCTTCGTCGTGGGTGGTCTGCTCACGGCCGCGGTCGTCGCCTCCAGCCTGCTGATCGGATATCGCACTCGTCCGGTCTATCCGCCGATCTCGGCGGAGCAGCAGAACCTCGACCACTATCGCGAGCTGCTCGAGCCACTGCGGCGCTTGGCCACGATCGCCGCACCCGCGGTGTTGGGCATTTTTGCCGGATCGGCGGGTGCAAGCCAGTGGCAGACCTTCCTGCTCTGGGTCAACCGGGTGCCCTTTGGCTCCAAGGACGCTCAGTTCGGCCTCGATATCGGTTTCTTCGTCTTCACGCTGCCGTGGCTCCGCTTCGTCGTCGGATTCCTCACCATGGTCCTCGTTCTGGCGCTGCTTGCCGCTGCGGTGACCCACTACGTCTACGGAGGTCTACAGCTGCAGACCAAGGGCGAACGGACCACCACCGCCGCGCGTATCCACCTGTCGCTGCTGTTGGCCCTGCTCGTTCTTGTCCAGTCGGCAAGCTGGTGGCTGGACCGTTACTCGTTGACGACCAAAGACTCTCGACGGATCACCGGCCTGAGCTATACCGACGTGCACGCGGTCATGCCCACCAAGGCGATACTCGCGGTCGCCGGCATCATGTGTGCCGCGCTGTTCGTGGCCACGATCTGGACCCATTCCTGGCGCCTGCCGGTTGTCGGGGTCGGGCTGCTGGTGGTGACGGCGGTCGTTGTCGGCGGCATCTTCCCGGCGGCGATCCAGAGCTTGAAGGTCAACCCGTCCGAGAAGTCCCTCGAGGCGCCCTACATCGATCGCAACGTCAAGGCCACCAGGGAGGCTTACGGACTGGCGAAAACGCAAGCTTCGGAATACAAGGCTTCGACCACGGTCAGCGCGGGTCAGCTGCGCAACGACGCCGCCACCATCCCGGGCATTCGGATCGTCGACCCGAGCGTGGTGTCCCCGACGTTCAAACAGCTGCAGGCCGTCAAGACCTACTACCAGTTCCCGGACGCGCTCGACGTCGACCGCTACACCCTCGGGGGCAAGGTCAACGACACCGTGGTAGCGGTGCGTGAGCTGGATCTGGCCGGTCTGCCACCCGCTCAGCGGAACTGGGTCAACGACCACACGGTCTACACGCATGGTTTCGGTCTGGTTGCGGCCCATGGAAACCGCACCGGTGCGGACGGTCAGCCGGTCTTCTACGAGCAGAACATTCCGCCAGTGGGGCCCCTTGGGCCCTTTGAGCCACGCATCTACTTCGGTGAGTCCTCGCCGGAGTACTCGATCGTCGGCGGTCCCGCGAGCGGACCGAAGAAGGAGCTCGACTATCCCGACTCGAGCGCGACCGGCCAGCAGAACAACACGTATGCCGGCACTGGTGGCGTGAAGATCGGCGACTTCGCGAAGAAGGTCGCATATGCGATCAAGTACCGAGAGCTGAAGATCTTGCTCTCGGACACCGTCAACTCCGACTCACGGCTGCTCGACCACCGCTCACCGCGCGCGCGCGTCGAGCGCGTCGCTCCGTGGCTCACCCTGGACGGCAACTCCTATCCCGCGGTGGTCGACGGGAAGGTGCAGTGGATCATCGACGGCTACACGACGTCGGCCGACTACCCGTACTCCAGGCTGCAGCAGATCGACACCGCGACCGTTGACTCGGTAACCCAGCGAGCCACGAGCGTCCAAGCGCTCCAGGCCGGTCAGATCAACTACATCCGCAACTCGGTCAAGGCGACCGTCGATGCCTTTGACGGCAGCGTGAAGCTCTACTCCTGGGATGACAAGGATCCGCTGCTCAAGGCCTGGTCGAAGGCTTTCGGTGGCACCGTCCGCCCCATGTCGGAGATCAGCGGGGACCTGATGGCGCACCTGCGCTACCCCGAGGATCTGTTCAAGGTCCAGCGCAGCCTGATGACCAAGTACCACGTCACCGACCCAGGCGCCTTCTACACCGGACAGGACTTCTGGACGATTCCTGATGACCCGTCGCAGGAGACGCAGACCATTGACCAGCCTCCGTACTACCTCAGCATCGCCATGCCGGGTCAGCCGACACCGTCGTTCTCGTTGACGACGACGTTCATGCCGGTCGGAAACCGACCGGTTCTGGCTGGCTTCATGGCAGTGGACGCCAATGCCGGCGACGTGGCCGGCAAACGCAGAGACGGGTATGGCGCGATGCGGCTCCTCGAGCTACCGCGCGACACGACGGTCAAGGGTCCAGGACAGGTGCAGAACGACATCGAGTCGTCCAACATCGGCTCCCCCCGGTTCACGTTGACGCTCTCGCAGTTCCTCAACAACAACCGAACCCAGGGGTCTCAGATCCAGCTGGGCAACCAGCTGACGCTGCCGGTCGGCAGTGGACTGCTCTATGTCGAGCCGATCTACGTCAGCGCCAAGACCGGATCCTCGTACCCGCTGTCGCGGGCGATCGTCGTGGCCTTCGGCAACCAGCTGGCATGGTCGGACACCCTTACCGGCGCCCTGGACGGGCTCTTTGGCGGCAACGCCGGTGCCGTTGCTGGGGATTCGGGTACTGACACGACGACACCCACGCCGAAGCCCACTGGCGGGACGGTCACGCCCCCGGCTTTGCAGGCTGCGCTGGCCGAGGTCCAGAAGGCCTTCACCGACGGGCAGGACGCGCTCAAGAAGGGCGACTGGGTGGCATACGGGGAGGCGCAGAAGCGGTTGCAGACCGCGATCGGCAAGGCCGTGGCTGCTCAGCCGTCGGGCTCGGTGACGGTCCCGACGCCCGGTGCCACCGCGACCACAGCGGCACCGGCTCCGACCCCGACGGCCACTCCCTGAGGTCGACATCCAGAGCGCGGACCGGGCCGATTAGGTGTGCCCGCTCGGTTCGCGTTAGGGTTGGTTCATCGACGCGGGGTGGAGCAGCTCGGTAGCTCGCCGGGCTCATAACCCGGAGGTCGCAGGTTCAAATCCTGCCCCCGCTACCAAC
>Ga0209798_10001010_pt1 | contig 17117 bp, 16 predicted proteins | sample DOMMetBare3Fresh_FD_187475 | JGI IMG/M metagenome (GOLD analysis project Ga0209798, IMG submission 187475) | Wetland sediment microbial communities from St. Louis River estuary, USA, under dissolved organic matter induced mercury methylation -... | ecosystem: Environmental > Aquatic >...
AAGCTTTCATATGACAAGTAATTGTTCCCTCGTCTATTCGGACCACCAAGCCCGCGCATTAATCTACATGACTTTTAATACTAAATCTAAAAGCAAAGCCTTAAGAGTCTCACAGGTTAAATCGTGACTTATCTGTCAAAGAGATAAATATCTGAAACTCCAAATGCAATGAGTAATTAAACAAATTTAAAGGCAACCTTATAAGGAAAGAAATGAACTTTACCTCATCGGTTTGACGTTAATCTATAGTCTCAACCCAGCGACAGCGTTCATTCACTATTTTGGCGGTATTGTTATTACCTATACCCTTGGCGATGAGTGCGATGACTCTGTCGTCGGTATCGTAGCCGACATGGGCATCCAGCGGGTTGGCAAGTTTGCCTAAGCCAAAGGCATCGAAGATTGTCGCCACATTAATGTGGATGTTGGTTACTTCAAAGCAGAGTCTTGAATCCAGGTATTTTTCAACAAATCCGTGCGGAATGGCATAACTTAAGAGATCGTTGGGATCACTGAAAGCAATGATCGGGGTTTTAGTCAACATGCGCTGATCATACTTTCCACCTTCAAGCTGACAATAAGCTGCATTCTGATTGCTCACATCCGGTAATTTACGGCCTAACTGCAACATAGGCAGTTGATTCGACATCATGTAAATGGGAATTTCCTTGTTTTGTAACGCATATCTGAAATCGGGATCACGCTGATCCACCAGTGAAGCTATGCGCTGCATGCCATCAATGATGATCCGGCTGCCAAGACTATGCGAGATAAAAGCATATTGGTCTACCTGCATATTCGCCGCTGCCGTATCATCATTGAATGAACAGGCTTGCCTGACGTCATCCGGCAAATCGCTCCAGTTACTTTTGGTCATCCAGCAAAACGCCTGGGCAAATGAAACCAGAATATCTTCCCTGCTCTCTCCCAAATAGATGATGGGATCAGGGCCAGTATCATTAGAGAATTTCTTCAGCAGATCATTGATCTTGGCTCTGCGAAACGAATATTCTCCGGAATTGTCGTACGCCAGCACCTCTTTTTGTTTGGCGGTAATGGCAGACCAGGTTAACTCATAAAACATTAACTCTTGGCTCCTGTCCTTGCTCAATAAACGGTTAATACGCAGGTTGCCCAGATTTTTGGTATTATCAAGACGATTGGTCAATGTAATGTTTTTGTGCGGTGCTGACATGACGGTCAGATTGAGTTCATTAGCCAGTTTTTCTACAAATTGTGTAGAGTATCCCGGCAAATGATCACCCACCCCGTGCACCATCAGGACCTTCAATTTACCTTTCCTGTTATCGAGAAAAGGCATCAGTCCGCTGAAGGATTTGCCCCATATTTCACAAAGCCGGGTATCGACTGCCTGTTGTTTTTCCAGAAAAGCCTCAACCATGCCTTTACCGAAGCTGGCACAACCTGTCAGGCCCAAAGAAATAATAAGTAAAAAGAATATTCTAAATATCAAGTTCATGCGCTATTATTTAAAAAGCTGAATGAAAAAAAAGAATATAACACTTACTCGTTGATAATGGTAATGCCCTTCCATGCTCCGGCTTTAAGTCCCCTATTAAATCTATGACCAGGCAATTTGAAACAGTACAAATTTGTAGCCTATTAATTCTAGTTATTATCGAAATTGCACCGTCAAAAGCCCAGAATTTATCAGAAATTTACCAGTTGGCATTGCAAAACAACCCTGCTCTCAAACAGATCGAAGCAAATCGATCAGCAATCGGCGAATCAAAAGATCAAAGCATTGCCCGGCTATTTCCAACAATTTCGGCTACCGGTGCCAGCAGTAGAAATCGATTAACCAATAAAAAAGCAAATTTCCAAGGCCTGGGAGTTCAAGATTACTGGAGCAATACCTTCAACGTAAACTTAACGCAGCCGATATTTCACTGGGACCATTGGGTTCAACTCAGCCAGTCCGAAAATAAGATCGCTCAGGCTGAAGCCACTTATCAAGCGGAATTGCAGAACCTGATGATTAAAACCAGCGAGGCCTATTTCAATGTGCTGGCGGCTCAGGACAATCTCGAATTCGCCACATCTGAAAAAGAAGCGATCGCCCGGCAACTTGAGCAGGCCAAACAACGTTTTGAAGTCGGCTTAATTGCGATAACCGATGTCCACGAAGCACAAGCCGGCTATGATCAGGCTTTGGCCAATGAAATAGAAGCCTTCAATAATCTTGATAATCAAAAAGAGGCCTTAAGAGAAATCATCGGTGAAAATGAGGCGGCACTCGACCCGCTGGGGGAACAACTGCCCTTAATCAAGCCAGAACCTGAAGATATATCGGCCTGGAGCGACTCTGCCGAAGTCAGTAACCTTGGCATTATTTCGGCCTTGAATCAGGCTGAATTTTCTCGTAAGAACATTGACTTGCAAAGAAGCGGTCATTTACCAAAACTGGACTTGGTTGCCTCGTATGGCGAATCTGATGTCAACAGCACATTTGGGTTACGGGGCAACACCGAAAGTGTTGGCCTGCAACTGAATATCCCTCTTTTTGAGGGCGGCGCTGTCAATTCTAGAACCCGTCAGGCTAGTTTTGAATATCAGGCTGCCAAAGAAAATTTGAATGCAAAAAAACGGGAGGTAAAACGCCAGGTCAAAGACGCTTACCGCGGCATCATCTCCAATATGAGTCGGGTAGAAGCTCTGGAATCAAGCGTTAACTCGGCCCAAAGCGCTCTGGAGGCCACCGAAGCCGGTTTTGAAATAGGCACCCGTACCATGGTCGAAGTTTTGAGTGAACAACGAAATCTATACCGCGCAAAACGCGATTATTCGCGTACTCGCTACAATTATTTAATCAACAGCCTCAAGTTAAAACAAGCTGCTAGCAATCTTACAATGGAAGATATTGGACAGATTAACCGTTTACTCGTTGTCAGCTCAAAAAAATAAACTTATAAAATAACCGGCATCAAGTGACCGAAATCAGCTATAAAATTCAGCAACACCATTGCCTTTACTTTATTATGAATTGGCGGACAAAGATTTTTTGCACAGGAACGTTCAGCCGTGTCATCCTGATTTCGACTGTTGCTTACGCGCATAGGCTGCCAATTGTTCCGCCGTTGCTTCGGTTTGAAATTTATCGCGCCATTCTTGGTAAGGCATGCCGTATACCATTTCCCGAGCCTGTTCGTAATTCATCGCCACCCCCAACTCGTCTGCAGCTTCGCCATACCACTTTGCCAGACAATTTCGGCAAAAATCCGCCAATAGCATTAACTCGATGTTTTGGACTTCGGTATGCTGCTGCAGATGGCTGACGAAACGCCTGAAAGTAGCGGCTTCCAGTTCTGTCTGAGTAGTTTTGTCCATTGTAAATCCCCAAAAAAGTTGACAAACAGGAATCAAGCGGGCGGCTCTTGACGAGTTCATTAGAGCGAAAAAAACAACTTCTAGCCAAAATGACCGGTTTTAAAAAAATCCAAACAACCATTAACCAAAAACCTTGGACTAGAAGTATACATTTTTTGGTAAAAAATCTATAATGTAAGATTATACTAAGTTGGCGCGGCAGACATCTTTAAGCCATGAGGATCCATAGTTCATCATTAACGCTTACACCCGCTGGTTTTAACCGAGCACAAATCGGTAAACAGGGCGGCGCGCAAAACAAAGATGAAAAAAAAGAACCCTCTGTTCCAACGGGTTCTCCCGACGACTGGCCACACCATTTGCCATTATATAAAGCCGAAGCAATCAGGCAAACATTAAATATCTCAGGACAAAACCTCATTACAACCAACAAGAAACACGATATTCCTCCACGCGACACCAGAGCTTTGCGAGCCCTGGCCGCCTATAGTGAGGAACTCAACAAATCACTTCCTGATCAGCATGCTCGTATTACCCGGGTAATAGACTTTTTCGCCTGATCATTCTGTCTTGCCGCTATGAAACAGCTTTTTGAATTTTTCCCGATTGTTTTATTTTTTATCGCCTACAAACTATATGATATTTATGTAGCGACTGAAGTCATGATTATCGCTACCGCTGCCGGAGTTACAATGGCCTGGTTTAGATACCGGCAGGTCACCGCCATGCAATGGATTACCTTAGTCCTGGCAATTGTCATGGGTGGAGCGACTATTTATCTTCATGACGAACGTTTTCTCAAATGGAAACTGTCCATCGTGGAATGGCTGTTCGGCATTGCCTTTTTGGGAAGCCAGTTTATCGGTAAAAAACCATTTGTTGAAAGAATGATGTCCACCAGCCTGACTTTGCCATCTTTTGTCTGGAAACGTCTAAACGCGATGTGGGGAGGATTCTTTATTCTTGTCGGTTTTGTCAATCTTTACGTCATGTACAATTACAACACCGATGATTGGGTCACTTTTAAAACTTTCGGTGTGCCCGGATTGACCGTAGTCTTTATAGTGCTGCAAATCATATTCTTGTATAAATACATTCCGGAGGCAGAGGATTAAGAGTGTTATACGCCATTATCAGTGAAGATACAGAAAATAGTCTGGAAAAAAGAATGACCGCCCGACCTGCCCACATCGAAAGACTAAAAGATCTTCAAAATCTTGGCCGGCTCGTTATTGCCGGTCCTCATCCAGCCATTGACACTGACAATCCAGGTGCTGCCGGCTTTACGGGCAGTTTGATCGTGGCCGAATTTGATAGTTTGGAAGCCGCTCAACACTGGGCCGACAACGATCCTTATATCGAAGCCGGCGTATCTGCCAAGGTAACCGTCAAACCTTTTAAACAGGTATTGCCACAATGACAGCTCAATTAATCAAACAATTATTAACCGATGCCCTCAAGCCTGATGTACTGGAAATTATCGATAACAGCGCAGCCCATGCCGGACATGCCGGAGCCAGAAGCGGTGGCGGTCATTATCATGTAACCATCGTCGCGAAAGCTTTTGAAGGCAAATCACTGGTACAACGACACCAAATCATCTACAAGGCCCTGGGTGATTTAATGAAACAACAGATTCATGCCTTAGGCATCAATGCTCTTTCACCCTCTGAAGAAACCAAAGGAAATCAATAAATGAAAAAAACGTTTATCCCTCTGTTTGTTATCGGCACTGTCCTGATGACAGGCTGCAATCCCAAAGGCACCGACAGCAAAAGCGTGGCGTCAGCACCTGCCATCGATAAAGCGGATGCCATTGCCGTTGTCAATGGCCAATATATCGCCAAATCGACTCTGGAAACTCTGGAGAAGGAAATTGCCGAACGCGGTCATGGCCAAACCTTTCCTAAAGAAAAATTGATTGAAGAACTGATTCAACGCGAACTGCTGGTTCAGGACGCGATACAAAAACAGCTGGATAAATCCCCTGACGTTATCAGCCAGATGGAAGTTGCCAGAAAAACTTTGCTCACGCAAGCCGATCTGCAGAACTATCTAAAAGCCAACCCCGTCACTGATGCTGAAATCAAAGCAGAGTACGATAACAAAATTGCAAGCGAAAAAGGCACTGAATACAAGGCGCGCCATATTCTGGTCAAAACCGAAAAAGAAGCGAAAGAACATATTGCTGAACTGGACAAAGGTGCCGATTTTGCCAAATTGGCGAACAAACATTCTCTGGACGCCAAGGAGTCCCAAAACGGTGGCGATTTGGGGTGGTTTTCGCCCGGCCAAATGGTGGCGCCTTTCTCTGAGGCTGTCGCGGCACTGGAAAAAGGCAAATACACCAAGACACCTGTTCAAACTCAGTTTGGCTGGCATGTCATTTTAAAAGAAGACTCGCGCGACCAAGCTCCACCGGCATTGGAATCGGTAAAAGAACAATTAAAGCCGTTCCTGCAACGCAAAAAAATTCAAACCATGCTGGAGAACTTGCGCAAACAGGCTAAAGTGGAAATCCTGGTGCCGCTGGTAGACGAAAAATCCAAAGCCGAAGCCCCTGCTGCTGCAACACCAGCTGCCACCGCAACGCCTGCTGCCGAAGAAAAAGCGCCAACAAATGCAGCTGCCCCAACCGACAAACCAGCAACTGAAACGGCTAAACCTGCCGAACAGACCGCGCCTGAAACTTCTGAAAAAGCGGCGGAAGCAACAGCAAAACCGGTTGAAAAAGCTGCAACCGAAGCCGCCAAGGCCGCTGAAAAACCCGCTGCACCGGTAAAGCCTTAAACTGAACAGAAAAATAATAACCAGAGAGCAGAAAGGGCGGTTTAACCGCCCTTTTTTATCGGTGCGTCAAGCCACGAGGGTAAAGATCTGTGTTGGTGGAAAAATAATGCCCACCAGAAAAACCGGCCTTAGCCTGAAACTAAGACCACCGTTCAATGAAGCTTACAACGTTATACAACTATCGCCTCTATATTTTCCCGTTTCCATCATCTCCTCGGATAACGTAATAAAATTGCTGCCCGCACTCGCCAGCATTGTTACAACTGAGCAGGATAAATTACTCGAATCAGTCTTGAATACTTCCTACTCGAAGATGATCAAGGGGTTGACAAGCCAGGTTGCTGACCGAAAGCCCCCATAAAAGGCTTTAACATAGCTCGGTGCATTACTCCAAATCATTTCGTTGCACTGTTAACATGTGAGGGGCATTGATGTTAGGTCGCAAAAATTAGACCCCCTTCACAGTTAGCAAAGCCACCCTGCACCATAATGACTATGATTTTCATATCTATGGGGCACATTTACATGAACTGCAAACATTTGAGTCAAAAAACGGTGGTTTTGTTAACCATATTTTCGGTTATGATCCAAACGGCCACCGGACAATCTGCTCATGCCAAAATGTTTGGCAAGGAAGGGCCTTTTAAAATTACGGATTTACCGGCGCAAAGCCGGTTTCGTCAACGCTTAGAGGCCTTGCCGGAACCGGCAAGGCAGCGGGCAATGAGTTGGCTGCACAGTTTTTCCTTTCCGGAACATGACTTCGCAACGTTACAGATCGATGACGGAGGCGGCGTTTTCTACAGCGATACCCAAAAACCAAAGCAGGTCAGTGGAGAGCAAACCCCTACTTCAGCCGCTGTCGCCATCCCTGCTGTTGATACTTTCCATTTACATAGTCGTCCCGGCGCCAGCAAAAAGGTCTTTCTCGATTTTGATGGTCACGTCATCAGCGGTACCGCCTGGAACAGCAGTGTTACCACCTACAATGCGGTTGCCTTCGACACCGACAGCAACCCGACCAATTTCAGCAGCGATGAGCGCAGCCGCATTGCTGAAATCTGGCATCGTATTGCAGAAGACTTAGCACCTTTCGATATCGATGTCACCACTGAGGCGCCCTCCAGCTTTGGCCCCACAGTCGGGCGCGTTTTGTTTACCAAGGATACCGACGCTAATGGCCTGGCAATGCCCTCTAAAGGTGCGGGTGGGGTGGCGTATGTCAATGTCTGGGGACTTAGCGCTTATGCCACTACCTATTCACCGGCCTTGGTTTATTACAACAATCTAGGCCCAAATCATCCTCCCTATATGGCAGAAGCGGGGGCACATGAGTTTGGCCATAATCTAGGGCTGTCGCATGACGGCGTGCTCGATGGCAGCCAGAATCCCAAGTGCTTAAATACAACCGGGTATTTTTGCGGTTTAGGCAGCGGATACGTATCCTGGGCGCCGATCATGGGCGTGGGTTATTATACGAACGTGACTGAATGGAGCAAGGGTGAATATCCCAGTGCCAATAATATGCAGGACGACTTAAACATCATCAGCAGCAAATTACCGTATCGCGGTGACGATGTCAGCAATATTTTTACCGGTGCAACCCCTTTAGCCGTTGGCGCAGATGGCAGCATTCTGGTCACCAACCCGCAAAATGACCCTGCCAATGTCGATACCGTCAATAAAGGTATAATCGAGACGCGCAATGACATCGACATGTTTTGGTTCGATGCCGGCGCAGGAGCAGTCAATCTAAATATAACACCCGCTTGGGCGGCCTATTATCGGAGCAGCCTGCGTGGTGCCAACCTGGATATCGAAGCAAAACTGTATGACCAGTCAGGCACACTTATTGCCAACAGCGATCCGAATAGTGATACCAGCACGACGCTTGCCGCGACACTGAGCGCCGGTCGCTATTACCTGGCAATCGACGGCATCGGTAATGGTATTACGCCGTATTCAAACTACGGCAGTCTGGGTGAGTATTTTATTTCCGGCAATGTAACTCCGACAGCAGTTGACACGACGCCGCCCATGCCCAACCCAATGACCTGGGCGGTTTCCCCCTACGCGCAAGGCAAGGGCAGCATCGCAATGATGGCAACGCCGGCCACCGATGAATCGGGTGGTGTAGAATATCAATTTCGTTGCCTATCGGGGGGGCAAGGCTGCAACAGCAGCGCCTGGCAATCCAGTCCCGGCTATGTTGCGACCGGTTTAGCGGCGGCCACCAGCTATAGTTTTAGCGTGGCCGTCCATGACCTGGCCGGGAATACCGGCACACCCTCCCCCATTGCTAGCGCTGTGACCGCAAACAATCAGGCTCCGCTGGCAAACAACGATTCAGCAGTCCTCAATGAAGATGGTTCGGTCACACTCGCCGTGTTGAGTAACGACAGCGATCCGGACGCTGACAGCATAACAGTGAGCTCAACGGGGATAGCAGCCCACGGTACGGTCGTCAATAATGGCAGTTCAGTCTTATACACGCCCAATGCCAATTATAATGGCATCGACAACTTTAGTTATACCGTTAGCGATGGTTTCGGCGGAACTGCCACCGGAAACGTATCGTTAACCATCAATGCCGTCAACGATGCGCCTGTCGCCTCTGCAGACACTGCCAGCGTAGTAATCGGCAAAGCGGTTACGATCAATGTGTTAGCCAACGATCATGACATTGAGAATAATGCTTTGGCACTGGTTTCATTTACCCAGCCCAGTAAAGGATCGGCGCTGATTAATGGCAACACGATCGTGTACAGTGCCGGTAGCAAAATTGGCACTGACACTTTCAGTTATAGCATCAGCGATGGCCAGGGGGGCCAGGCAACAGCCGGCATTTCCGTGACCATCAAAAAACGGTAATCAGTTGCCCCGGCGCTCCTTTGTGCCGAGGAGCGCTGGAACTGGGGTTTTTAACCGATCGTCCCGCCGGCTCTATTTGGCAATTAGTCCTGCTATAGATACCTTATTTCCTGCAAATTAGGTAAAATTGTCATATTGATTGCTGTCTCCTATTTCTAATTTCTTTTCCTTGATTTTATTGTGACATTACGTAGGATGTTCTGACGACTTGCCTGGATGCAGAAAGTCGATCAGGCCTGGAAGCAAATGCTGAAGAACGACGGACTTATGCTCTTCACTCTGTTCAACGCATTCTTACGTGCTTTATTTTTTGTGTGCTTCCGCGCGCTTCGTTATTGTATCCATCATGCCAACCACCGAAATAATCACTGAACTCAAACGCCGTAGAACTTTTGCCATCATTTCCCACCCAGATGCCGGAAAAACAACCCTGACTGAAAAACTTCTGTTGTTCGGAGGCGCTATTCAGCTTGCAGGATCCGTAAAAGGGCGTAAAGCTGCAAGGCATGCCACTTCGGACTGGATGGAAATGGAAAAGGAACGGGGTATTTCGGTAACGACATCGGTCATGCAATTTGAGCATCATAACTGCATCATCAATTTGCTCGATACACCAGGACACGAAGATTTCTCTGAAGACACCTACCGAACATTAACGGCAGTCGATTCGGCATTAATGGTGATCGACGTCGCCAAAGGTGTTGAAGAACGTACTATCAAGCTAATGGAAGTATGCCGGTTACGCACGACACCGATTCTAACCTTTATCAACAAACTGGACCGCGAAGGACGTGAGCCGATTGAACTGATGGACGAAGTCGAAAATGTCCTGAACATTAAATGTGCGCCAATGACCTGGCCAATCGGCATGGGCAAACGCTTTAAGGGCGTTTATCATCTTTATAAGGATGAAATCCAGTTATTCAGCGCTCAGCATGGCGGACGAATCGCCGAAGCCGAAATCATTAAAGGTCTGAACAACCCCAAACTGGACGAACTGTTGAAATACCAGGCTGATGAATTAAGGGAGGAAATCGAACTGGTCAAAGGCGCAAGCCATCAATTCGACCTTGGGGACTATCTGGCCGGTAATCTGACAGCGGTTTTCTTCGGTTCAGCCATTAACAATTTTGGCATCCTTGAGTTACTCAATGCATTTGCCGAATACGCCCCGCCGCCCCGACCCCGAAACGCGGAGCAACGCACGGTATCACCAGAAGAAGACAAATTTAGCGGTTTTGTCTTCAAGATTCAGGCCAATATGGACCCAGCACACCGCGATAGAGTGGCGTTTTTAAGGGTATGCTCGGGTAAATTCGATAAAGGCATGAAGATCAACCATGTCCGTATTGGTAAAAATATCCAGGTCGCCAATGCCATCACTTTTCAAGCTGATACCCGAAAAAACGTTGAAGAAGCCTATCCGGGGGATATCATAGGGCTGCACAACCATGGCACCATTCAGGTTGGCGATACCTTTACCCAGGGCGAAACGCTCAAATACGGCGGCATCCCCTATTTCGCACCCGAATTATTCCGTCGCGTCGTGTTAAAAGATCCGCTAAGGGCCAAAGCCTTGCAAAAAGGCTTGTTACAGTTAACAGAAGAAGGTGCGACACAGCTATTTAAACCATTAAAAAATAACGATCTGATTTTAGGCGCGGTCGGCATACTACAGTTTGACGTCACAGCCTACCGGTTGAAAGCAGAATATAATGTCGAATGTGTCTATGATACCGTTTCTATTGCAACGGTACGCTGGGTGAGTTCCAATAAACCGGCCAAACTTGAAGAATTCAGGCTAAAAGCCTTCGACAATTTGGCGGAAGATGGTGGTGGCTATTTGGTTTACCTGGCCAGCAGCCGAGTCAATTTGCAATTAACCGAAGAACGGTGGCCGGATATAAAATTCAGCGCAACAAGGGAATTGTAATTTTAATAAAAGCTTGGGTTGCAAAAAAGTGCAACCCAATTTATGACTCAGGGCCGCAGCATCGCGGGCAAAAGCCTGCACCACACAAAACCACAAGTGGTGTGCTGCTGAATATCAATATCGCACTATTTGCAACTTGAACAGCACCGCATTTTAGAGGTTGAAAGTAATCGGTGCGTATGTTCAATCACTATCGAGTTGTTTTCTCGCTCTCCAAAGCCTCAACCAATTGTTTTGCCGGCAGATAACCTGGAAATACGTTGCCCTTTTCGGTAACGATCATGGGAGTACCTTTCACATCAAAATCAGCAGCCAGCTGCATATGTTCATCGACCGGATTATTACAGGTTTTGGTCTCTATTTTTTGATCCTTTTTAGCCGCTGTCAAAGCCACGTTACGGTCATCCGAGCACCAGACCGAGACGGCTTTATTGTAAGAGTCGGAACCTTTACCCGCTCTTGGAAAAAACAAATACCGAACTGTGATCCCCTGCGCCAGATATTGATCAATTTCAGAGTGAAACTTACGGCAATAGCCGCAATCGATGTCGGTAAAAACGGAGACTTGATATTTGCCTATTTTAGGTTTGAATACGATCATCTTATCCTGGCCCATTTTCTCGAGGGCCAGTTTGCGTACACCACTCAACTTTTCTTCGGTCAAATCCGTTCGCGAAGCTATATCAACCAGCCGGCCTTGAAACAAATATTTTCCGTCTTCAGAGACGTAGTAAATATTGGCACCGACAATAATCTCATAAAGTCCTTTGACTTCAGAAGGCTTTATCGAGTCCAATTTTAATGAAGGCATGGATTTGGCCAGCGCTTGTTTGACGGTGTTTTCATCAGCGATGGCCATGGAACAGATCGTACCTGATAATAACAGCACTGCAATCTTTATCATCTTGCTCATAGTCTACCTAAATTTTAATGGGGTTAACTGATAACCCTAAGTTTCAATATTATTGATCCGCTCAATTATTCTCATCCTGATCCTCGGTGAATAATATGAACTTACAAATATTTTTACTGGGCTTAGGCGATACGCACCCTACCCCTTAAAAGATGTTAATTAAATAATCTTTCAATATCCATAAACATAACGAATATCATCAATGACATCAGCAATGCAATACCGATTTGTTGAAAAAATAACTGTATTTTTTCTGAAACTGGGCTGCCTTTCACAGCTTCAATCGCAAAAAATAGCAGGTGTCCGCCATCCAGCACAGGTATTGGTAACAGATTCAACACACCGAGGCTGACACTAATCATCGCCATAAATTTCAAAAAATAAACCAGCCCCAAACTGGCAGATTGACCCGCAAACTCGGCAATGCTGATCGGGCCGCTCAGATTTTTGACAGAAGCTTTGCCTATCAGCATTTTGCCCATCACTTTCAGAGTCGTGTAAGCATAATAATAGGTTGTTTCAAAGGCAACCGGTATGGCCGCCAACGGTGCCAGGGAATATTCAACGCTGACTGATTTGATTAAATCTTCCGGCATCAGTACCGCAGCGCCGATTTTACCTTCTTTTTTCTGCTTTGCCTGCACTATTTTAGGTGTAATCACTATCGGCATTGCAACACTTTCACGTTCAATGACAAGATTGATCGTAATGCCTGGCCGACTTTTAACATAGTCAACCCATTGCATCCAATCATCGATATTATGGCCGTCAGCGCTAACCAGCAAATCACCTTTCTTCAAACCCGCCGCCAATGCTGGACTGTCAGGTAATACTTCACCAATGACTGGTTTTAATTTCGGTGTCCAAGGTTTTAATCCCAAATGTTCATAGAGTGTTTCGGTGTTTTGAGTTTCTGCCTCGGAAATTGATAAAACCCGGATTTTCTCCTCATCGTCAAAAGTTTTTACCTTAACGCTAATGGCTTGTCCATCATCAAGCGCAGTTGAAATAATGACATTTAACGCTTCTATCCAGGTTGGTGTTGTTTTGTTATTGACGGCAATAATTACGTCACCTTCTTCAAATCCGGCACTGGCGGCTAAGGTTCCCTGTTTTACGGCACCTAATATCGGTTTTATACCGGTCTCGCCGATAACAAGAACGCCCCAAAACAAAACGCAGGAAAGCGCTAGATTGAACAAAGGGCCCGCTGCAACAATCGCAGTCCGGGCCAGCACAGACTGGCGGTTAAACGCAAAAGGCAAATCATCCTGCTGCACCTCTCCTTCCCGTTCATCAACCATTTTGACATAACCGCCTAGCGGAATGGCCGAGATGACATACTCTGTTGTATCAGGTCGTTTTCGATAAGACCATAATACCTTACCAAAACCGACTGAGAACCTGAGTACTTTTACACCTGCCTTACGCGCCACCCAATAATGGCCAAACTCATGAAATGAGACCAGAACACCAATGGCGATAACAAAATAAAACAGGGTATGTAACAGTTCCATCAATTCTTCAGCTCGGCAATAATTTGGTTAGACAACAATCTGGCCTGTTGATCCACTTCTAATATAAAATCTAGCGTATCGGCCTGTTTAGTGGCAGTTGCATCCATGCAGCGCTCGATAATTACCGGTATATCAGTAAAACGCACTTGTTCATTTAAGAAAGCTTCCACTGCAATTTCATTGGCGGCATTTAATACCGTTGGCATGATGCCGCCCAAATTCATGGCTTTATAAGCCAGCCGCAAACAAGGAAAGCGGTCCAGATTTGGTTCTTCAAAATCCATTCGCTTGACATCGAATATATTCAGCGGTTTGGCACCTGAATCAAAGCGTTCGGGCCAGGCCAGTGAATGGGCAATGGGAATACGCATGTCGGGATTGCCCATTTGTGCCAAAACAGTGCCGTCGATATAATCGACCATCGAGTGAATCACGCTTTGCGGATGAATAACAACCTGGATTTGTTCCGGTCTCATATTAAATAACAAACAGGCCTCGATCATCTCCAAGCCTTTATTCATCATCGTAGCCGAATCTACCGAAATTTTCTTGCCCATATCCCAATTCGGATGAGCGACGGCCTGAGCCGGCGTGACATTGATCATTTGATCAATCGACATGTTACGAAAAGGACCACCAGAAGCGGTTAATAAAATGCGCCGGGCTTCTTTAGCCTGCAAACCGGTTTGATAACCGGACGGCATACATTGAAATATAGCGTTATGCTCGCTATCAATGGGTAACAGATGCGCCCCTGAATCGACGACGGCCTGCATGAAAATGGCGCCTGACATGACCAAAGCCTCTTTATTGGCCAATAACACCGTTTTACCTGCTTTGGCAGCGGCAAGGCTGGGCAATAAACCAGCGGCGCCAACGATGGCGGCCATTACCGAATCAACACTAGCCAGCGTTGCAACCTGTTCTAATGCCTTGACTCCGGACAGAACTTTAATATCTGACAGGCCGGAATATTTTAATCTGTCATCAAACGCCCGAGCTTTCCCTTCATCGACAACAACAGCATATTCAGGCCGGTGTTGCAGACATTGATCGTATAACGTGTCGATATTATTGTTAGCCGTTAAAGCAATAACCTGATAGAGATCGGTGTGTCTTGCAACCACATCCAGGGTACTAACACCTATCGATCCGGTCGCGCCCAGAACACAAATGCCCTTCATGAAACTTGCCTGTAAATCAAAATGACGCCCGCATAAAAAAATGGTATGGCGGCGATCAGACTATCGATCCTGTCCAGCACACCTCCATGCCCCGGCAGCAAGGTCCCACTGTCTTTAACACCGCGTAGGCGTTTTGCCAGACTAAAAAACAAATCACCATAAATGGATATTAATACGGTCAACAACGACAATAACGAAAAATCCGTGGCAATGATAAATTGAAAACCATAAATGAAACTAACAACCACGCCGCAGATAATGCCTGCAATTAACGCACCGTACATACCTTCAATAGTCTTACCGGGGCTGATTTCAGGGGCCAGTTTGTTTTTACCATACTTTTTGCCGGCAAAATAAGCCACAATGTCTGCAACCCAAATCAAAACCAGAAAATACATAGTCATTTCCGGACCATAAAAAGCTCTTAAGCGGGATAAAAACATCCAGGTTGCCAACATGACAAACCAGCCAATCAGGGCCTTATTCCGTAGTTTGATATGCAGACTCAATAAACCTGAAGGCGAATTTCGTATCAATATCATCATCAATATCCAGAACAACACAGGTGGTATAACCAGCCATTCCAGTACGCCTGAATAAGTTCTGATATCAGGGATATCCAAACTGTCCATAAAAGAACTGACACTGGTCCAGCCAGCGATTTTTGCATTTAGATAGATAGCCTGCTGACCCAGTTCAAGAAAGTGCGCTCCGGCTTCAAGAAATTGTGTCCAAAAATGCAGCCACAGCATCGGCACAATTAGTGCCAGCAGAAACAAACTGCGTTTGAACTGCGAATCAATGCCAATAAGATAGCTCCATTCCCAAGCCGCCAACAGGGTGATCAGGCCTATGAGTAATGAAAAATATTCAGCCGGCAATAGAAACACCGCCAGTGAAATCAGGATTGCCAGAATTGATGCGGTTATTATTCGTTGTATTAACATCTTGATAAATTCAAATTTTATAATTGTTATAAAAGTGATTGATGGTTGATGATCTGTTCACTGGTATGACCAAAACGCCGTTGCCGGCTTTTAAAACTCTTGATGGCCTCATCGAGCGAGTTCTGGTTAAAATCCGGCCATAGTATTGTTGTGAAGTACAACTCCGTATAAGCTAATTGCCATAATAAAAAATTACTCACCCTTTGTTCACCACCTGTTCTAATGAACAAATCCGGTTCAGGCAAGTCAGCGGTTGAGAGGTGCCGGTTAATCAGCTGTTCATCAACATCTTGACTCTTGAATTGTCCGGCGGCCATTTTTTCCGCCACTTTTCGGAATGCCTGGCATATATCCCATCGGCCGCCATAATTCACTGCAATCACGACGGTTAAAGCTGTATTATTCATAGTCAGCAACTCCCCGTCAGCCATTTTCTTTTGTAGTTTCGCGGAAAATGGCGTTCGGTCGCCTATAAACCGCAACCGTATATTATTTTCATGAAGCTTGTCGATTTCTCTCTGCAAAGTAACCAAAAACAAACTCATCAATAGCGACACCTCCTCTTCAGGCCGCCGCCAGTTCTCACTGCTAAAAGCAAAAAGCGTTAAAACCTCGATCTTTTTTTTAGCGCAGCATTCCACAATTTCCCTGACAGCTTTAACACCGGCTTGATGGCCCATGGCACGGGGCAATAATCTTTTTTGTGCCCAACGGCCATTGCCATCCATGATAATGGCGATATGGCGGGGATTGTTATTCTCCTGTACTAGACTGCCTGCATCATCAACGGCCATGACTAATCTCAATTAAATTGACAAAAGATCCGCTTCTTTAACTTCCAGCAGTTTCTCGACATCTTTAATATATTGATCGGTCAGTTTTTGAATTTTTTCTTCGGCGGAATGCGCTTCATCCTCGGAAATCATTTTTTCCTTTAAAGCCTCCTTGATTTCCGAATTGGCATCGCGGCGAATATTTCTGATAGCTACACGGCCGTTTTCCGCTTCATGCCGTACGATTTTGACTAAATCCCGTCGTCGCTGCTCGGTTAGTGGCGGCAATGGAATACGTATCACCATACCGTTGGTCGCCGGATTCAAACCCAGATCTGATTTCAGAATTGCTTTTTCTATAACGGACACCATATTCTTTTCCCACGGCGTAATCGTTAATGTGCGGGCATCTTCCACGGCGATGTTGGCGACCTGGGAGAGTGATGACTCCGTTCCGTAATAGGAAACGCTGATTTGATCGAGCAGGCTCGGATGAGCCCGACCTGTTCTGATTTTGGAAAATTCGTGTTTTAACGCTTCTATGCTTTTGCCCATTCGGGTTGCCGCATCCTGTTGAATATCGCTAATCATTATTGTGTTCCTCGTTCAATTAGAGAGCCGATTTCTTCGCCCCGCATGAGCCTCATGATTGCCCCTTTATCAAAAATGTTCATCACCCGCATGGGCACATGATTATCCCGACACAATACCAGCGCTGTCGTATCCATGACATTTAACCGCTGATCCAGCGCTTCGTCATAGGTCAAGCGAGGATAAAAAACGGCGTCGCGCACTTTTTCCGGATCCGCCGAATAAATACCTTTAACTTTGGTCGCTTTTA
>Ga0209798_10001011_pt1 | contig 17111 bp, 21 predicted proteins | sample DOMMetBare3Fresh_FD_187475 | JGI IMG/M metagenome (GOLD analysis project Ga0209798, IMG submission 187475) | Wetland sediment microbial communities from St. Louis River estuary, USA, under dissolved organic matter induced mercury methylation -... | ecosystem: Environmental > Aquatic >...
GGTGGTGAGCAGCGTATTGCTGGCGGTATTGATCACTGAAACCGAAGCGCTGCCGTTGTTGGCCACATAGGCGCGCTTCGCCTGAGTGACTGCCAGGGTGATTGTTTTTGAAATCGTGCCGAAAGTGGCCGTGATGGCGGTTGTCCCCAGGGCCGCACCGGTAACCACCCCTTTTGATGTAGATGCGTTGCTGACAATGGCAATCCCGTTGTTGCCGGATGTCCAGCTGACCGAGCTTGTCAGATCCTGGCTGGAACTGTCGGAAAAGGTACCGCTGGCTGCCAACTGGAGCGTGGAACCAACCCCGACGGTCGGGGAAGCGGGTGACACGTAAATTGAGACCAGCGATTTTACCGTCAGGGTGGTGCTGCCGGAAACTCCCCCCACGCTGGCGGTGATGTTGCTGCTGCCGTTAGCCAGGGCGCTGGCAACGCCCCGTGATCCTTGGCTGTTACTGATGCTTGCCACTCCGTTGGCGGATGAACTCCAGGTCACAAAATTTGTCAGATCCTGGGTCGAACTGTCCGCAAAAGTTCCCAGCGCACTGAATTGCTGGGTCGAACCGGCGACCAGGGTAGGAGTGGCGGGGGTTACGGTTATGGATGCCGGAGCTTGCACCGACAGCGTCGATTTGCCCGAGACCCCTCCCAGTGAGGCAGTGATGTCACTGGAGCCGACCCCCCGGGAGGTGGCGATGCCGTTGCTGCTGATCGTGGCGATGGCGACGTCGGATGAGCTCCAGCTGACCAGTGCGGTGATATCCTGGGTGGTACTGTTTGATAAGGTGGCGCTTGCCGAGAACTGGCGGTTTGCGCCAATGGCGATGGTCGGGTTGGCGGGGGTGACGGCAATCGAGGTTACGGTGGCCGCGCTGAGGGTAGTTGAGCCGCTGATGCCGGAAAATGATGCGCTGATGGTACTTTGACCGGCGCTGATCGCCGTGGCGAGTCCCGCCGTGCTGATGGTGGCGACCGCAGTGTTGGAGGAACTCCAGCTGACCAGATCGGTCAGGTCCTGGGTGGCGTTGTTTGACAAGAGACCGGTGGCCTTGTAGTGCCGGGTTGTGCCGACGATACTGGTGGCATCGGCCGGCGTTACCGTGATGGAAACCAGAGGGGCCGTGGTGAACTGGGTCGAACCGGTAATCGCTCCCGAGCTGGCGCTGATCGTGGCGCTGCCGCTGCTCCCGGCGGTGGTTAATCCCTCTGATCCCTCAAGGTTGCTGACCGAGGCGATTGCGCTGTTGCTTGAACTCCAGCTGACCGTGGACGTTATATCCTGGCTGGAACCATCGGAATAGATTCCCGCCGCTTGCAGCTGCAGCGAGGTGCCGGGGGCGCGGCTCGCATTGGCCGGGGTTATGCTGATCGATGACAGTGTTACCGAGCCGGAACCGCCCTTGCCGCCGCATCCGGCCAGCAGCAGCGCCAGGGTAATACAGGTAAGAACCGTAATCGTAAGGGAGATGCAACTTCTTGATACTGATTTCATTGTTACTGATTCTCCTTGTGGTGTGGTGATTGTTGCCGCCTTCTCCCGTATCACGTAGTGACCGCTTCCCAACTTCAATTGAGATATCCTCCTATCGTTTCAGATAAAAGTAGACGTTGGCTTCAGCCATTCGGTTGAGTGTGTTGTAAAGATAGACCCGATAGCGAGAAAATCTGATCGGCTGATTGATCGGCTCTGAATTGAAATAATAGGAGTCACCACTTTTTATGTTGGCCACGCTCTCGATCGGGAACTGGATTTGCTTCGTCTCTTTGAGTACGCGCTGAATCGGTTCCTCATCGGGAATCAGAATCACCCCGATCGTTCCTGGCAAGAAGGTCGAGCTTTATATCTCACCTTGCAGAACAACCGAAATCGAGTTGAATCCTTCCGTATCAATTTTGCCGGCATGCAACACTTCAGAAAGTTCGATGCGTCTGGAGGGGGAGACTATCAGCCCTTCCAACTTGACTGATTTGGCGGACCCTTCGATGGATACGGAGCCCCGTATCTGCTGCGTCTCGGAAAAATTGTTGATGCGTACATCAAGAGACTCTCCATACGCCAGAGCCGACAACATGAACAGCAATGAAAATGTAATCAAATGAGTTACTGCGGTTCTAACCAACTGAGACATGGCGGGCTCCTTTGAAAGTCATTAATGCGAGCGGTGAACTGGTTTTGCGCTCGCCTGGTTGAAGTTATTCCGAATTCGGGCCTATGCAATGTCCCCGTTATTGTGCGCTTTCCCTTTTGGCATTGGCATTTCGCCTGCGGCGGCGTCGCTTCTTCTGCCGTTGCGGCGCACCGGTTTCTTGGGGGAGTTCGGGCGGCAGCGGTAGTGGGCCCTGCTGCCGGGACTGGGCCACCCACCAGTCGAGCTGCTTGGCGACCTCTTTTTGGTCGCCACGGGTGACGCGGCAATATTCCATGATGTCAGGGAAATCATTGCGGCTGACGAACGATTCCGGCCGTCGGCCGGGGATCTTTTTCAGGCGCATCTGCTGGCTGATGATGTCTCGCAGCGCGGTTGCCACACGGTTGGGGATCATGACGATCGGGCAGGTTTCTCCCATGAACCCGGCGATTGCGGCATCAATACTCTGCTGCCAGGGGGCGCCCTGGCGTCGCAAACGCTCGGCCTTGTCATCGAGGTATTCGCCGAACAGCAGCGCCAGGAGGAGCGGCGGAGAGACCTTCTCCCCCTGTTGGATGCGGGAATCGACGTAACCCAGCATTTGCCCGAAGCGGGTGTGGGGGAAACCTTCGCTTTCGGCGCCGAGCCAGCTGGAGAAATGCGGGAAAAGCGCCGCAAACAAACCGGTCTGGCGGAGCAGGTCGTAGCAGCTGGCCCCTTCTCCCGAGAGGAACAGCTTGAGCATTTCCTCGTAGAGCCGCGGCGGCGCTGCCCTGACAATGGTGTCAGCAGCAGCGACCAGCGCTTTTTTGCTTTGATCCTCGATGGTGAAGGCGAGCTGGGCGGCAAAGCGCACCGCCCGCAGCATCCGCACCGGGTCTTCCTGGAAGCGGACAGCGGGATCGCCGATGGTGCGGATGATGCCGGCGTTCAGGTCAGCCAGGCCGCCGGTGTAGTCGATGATCGAGAAATCGGCGATATTGTAGGAAAGCGCGTTGACGGTGAAGTCGCGCCGCAGGGCATCCTGTTGCGGGGTGCCGTAGACGTTGTCCCGCAGGATCATCCCGTCGTCATCCTTCAACATGCGCGGATGTCGCTGTTCTGCTGTCGGCGCGTCTGTCTGCGCCTCCTCCGGCTCGTCCGTTGCCAGGGAGCGAAAGGTTGCCACCTCAATGATCTCATCCTTGAAGTGGATGTGGGCCAGACGAAAGCGCCGCCCCACCAGACGGCAGTTGCGGAAGAGCCGCTTCACCTCGCCAGGGGTGGCGCTGGTTACCACGTCGAAATCCTTCGGTTCCCGTCCCAGCAGCAGGTCGCGCACACAGCCGCCGACCAGGTAGGCGACAAAGCCGTTGTCTTTCAAGCGGTAGAGTATGCGCAGGGCATGGGGGTTCATCAGTTTGCGGGAGATGCCATGATCCTGCCGGGCGATGACCACCGAGCTATCTGTTGCCTTTTTCATGTGTTATCGTACCTCTGGGTTGTATTAGCAAACCGCACGGAATATAATCCCTCTGGCTGTATGTCTCTCAACTTTTGACTGGTTAACGGAGTGAACATGCAAGTTACAAGCGTACGTGGCATTATGGTGACAGTATTACTGCTGTTGCTGAATGTGCCTGCCGGCACGGCGGAAATCGCTCCTGATTCTGCTTTGTACAGTCTGGGGCAGCCGATCGAGGTAGTCCGTCAACTCCAGAATCTGAACGTGCTGTTGACGGAGCGGCGGGGCGATAGAAACCGGCGCGCTACCAGGATTCTGCTGGCCGGTCCCGAGAACCCGGCCAAGGTCAAGGCGGCGCAGATCATTGCCGGCCGGCTTGGCATGCGACTTTACCAGATCGATCTCTCCTCGGTGGTCAGCAAATACCTGGGTGAGACCGAGAAAAATCTTAATCGCATCTTTACTCGGGCCGCAGAACACGACATGGTCCTGTTCTTTGATGAGGCGGATGCGCTTTTCGGTGAACGGACCAATATCAATGATCCCCGTGAACGCTACACGAACCAGGAGAGTGCCTATCTGCTGCAGAAAATAGAGGCCTACCAGGGAATCATCATCATGACCTCCAACCAGCCGCAGCAACTGCCGACTACCCGCTTCGACACCAGGATCACGCTGGCCCCCTCGCCACCTTTTCGCAGCATGACATCAACGGGAGGAAATCGGTATACACTACCTCATTAATACTAGTGTGTGGTCGCCGGATACCAGTAAGGCCAAGGAAAATATCCTTGGCCTTCTTTGTTCCCTGGAAATCATTGAATACGTTGTTCAGAAGCGAACGTTCGCATAGACACGACAATTAAAGTTCCACATCCAGCTCATTCTGGAAAATCTGCTGCAGGGTCTGCTTCTTTCTGATCAACACCAGCTCCCCACCCTGCTTCTTCATGACTGCCGGCGGCTTGCGGTGTGAGTTGTAGTTTTCCGGCGACATGCTTTCGGAATAGGCGCCGGTGCCGCCGATTACCACGTAATCACCGATTTCCGGTTCAACAATCATCACCGGCACGATATTGCCGTCACCGTCCAGGCGGACCGAGTCGCCGCTTTCACAGCAGCGGCCGACAATCCCGAACGGCTTGGTGCCGCTGGCCGGGATGTTATCGTATTCGCTGGAGAGGAGTGTGCCGTCCTGGCGCACGATGGTGATCGGGTGCTCGGAACCGTACAGGAGCGGTCTGGTCAACAGTTCCATGCCGCCATCGACGATCAGGAAGTTCAATTCGTTGGTCAGCTTCTTGTCGATAATGCGGGTGATGATGTGTCCCGAGTTGGCAACCACAAAGGTGCCCGGTTCGATTTCCATCTTCAGCTCGCGGCCGGTGGTCTCCTTGAACTCCGCAATCCGCTGTGCGGCATAGGCTCCCAGCGAGGCAATGTCAGCCTGCTTTTCACCCGGCATCCTGGCAACCTTGAGTCCGCCGCCAAAGCTGACCCGCACGGCATCGGGAAACAGGTCGCGCACAAAGCCGAGTTCACGGTCGATGTTCTCGCGCCATTTCTCCGGCGCACCGCCTGAGCCGATATGGACATGGACCTGGGTGAAGCGCAGTCCGAGCTCGTCCGCCAGCGCCTTGACCGTCGGGACATCGTTCAAGTGTACGCCGAAGCAGGAGTATTCGCTGCCGGTATCGCGGGTCTGGCTCTCGCCGCCACCGGCTGCGCCGGGATGCACCCGGATGGAAAGCTCGATACCGGTCTGCTTGGCAAAGTCCGCAATCAGGCGGAACTGGGTCAGGGAGCAGACGTTGTATTTCAGGCCGGCGCGGATCATCTCTTCCAGTTCTTTTCGCTCGTCGCCGGTCGGGACTTCCTGGGTGGTCAGCATCATCCGGCTGTAGGGAATACCGGCGATATGGGCCCGGGCAGCTTCATCCAGGGAAGAGCAATCCAGGTCGAGTCCCTTGTTGGTTACCACTCGCAGCACCGTGCGGTCGGAGTTGGCTTTCATGGCGTATCTGACATGCAGCCCGAACGGGTTCGGCATGCTCAATAACTGTTCGCAGCTGTTTTCGATAAATTCCTGATCATGCAGATAGAGTGGTGTGCCCCATTTACGGGCTATTTCCGGTACCAGCGTCGCATCAAACTTTGTCGGTCCAAAATGTTTCACGGTCATCTGTTCTTCCTTGCTCTGTGTGAGATGGTTTCACCGGTTTCGATTTTTCGAAACCAGTGCAAAGGTACATTTTTGAAATTGCAAATATTACCCTGCTCACCATTCATTTTCTACTTTTTTCTCGATGCAACGTAAAAAAGGGGTTTGAAAGATTGAAAGCCGGATCTTGATAGGTTACCTGGCGGGGAATGTGTCGAATAACCGGATATTAATCATGAAAACCGGTCACCATCAATTTTTCGCCTAACAGCAGATCCATTACTTTGACAAAGCTGCTGTTATTAAAGGTAAAAGATATGGAATATTCTTTTTGTGGCGGTGTTGTTTTGGTAATGCCAGGGGAGAGTGTTACTTCCTGTACGCACTCCTTTTTCTCAAGCCAGGTTTTGATGGAATCGATTTCCGCGCCATACCCTGAATAAAAATCAGCCGGGTTATAGTGGGGGGCAAGCTCCGTTATCATACTGTTTACCAGTTGCTCTGCCTGGTTATAATCATTGAGGCTCACGGCGTCACAAAATTGGTCCTGACTTTGTACCTTGTTTGACGTGTCACCACATGCCGCCAAAAACATGAAAATTACAGCGATACCGATAGTGTAGCGACTCATGTTACCTCCCTTTGACTGTTCTGTAGTAAACGCCCCCGTGCGGGGGCGTTGTTTTAGATGTTATTATTTGTGGTGTGGATACTGGCTGGATCTCCAGGAGGATTGCGCTCTTGCGATGATTCAGATCCCGCTTTTGTCGAATACCTTGGCATAGTTCAAGGAATTCAGGGAGGTCATGACGATGACCTTGGTCGGAGTGACAAATACATGCCTGGGACTGCCGAAAAGCTGGACAGGTGGTCTGGGTGCTAATGCGTTTTCGACCTTGATCAGTAGGAGAGGGTATACAATATCTTGTACGACATATATCCGATTTTGGGTTTCATCGACGGCAAGGTCGTTGAACACTGTTATCCCCAACTCTTTACTGTAAACGAGATCCTGTTCGGCGATACTTGATGAGGAAAAGACGTTACCTCCTTCGGCTATCAGTTGGCTGCCGTTATTGATGAACCAGCGCGGTTCTCCGAGGTGGTGATTACCTGGGTTGGGTGCGCTGGCAATCTCGCTGATAACGCCGGTTGTCAGATCAACCCTGATGCGGAACATCTCGACGGGGGTGGCGAGGTTGCTCGACGTATAGACGAGACCGTTCACCTGATTGAATATAAAATTACTAAAAGCATGGTTAGACTCTTTCGTGTCCAGTACCTGGCCGGTGACAAGATCCAAGGTTTTGAGGCTGCTCAGGAACTCCCCCTGGGAGCTGATCAGGGCGATCCGGTTCCCCATCGCCAGGATGCTCTTCACATTCATCTGGGTGTCGCCAATCAGTGTGGTTGCGCCGGTGGAGAGATTGAGTTGGTATATCTGGCCGCTGGAGTAGCCGAGCAACAGAGCGTCTTTGTTAACTGTTTGGGCCAGTGTGGTGGGAGCTGAAGCAAGGGTGATGTCGCTTGTTCTGGCCATGGTGTCGCTGATGTAAACGCCGATGGTCAGGGTGGTCGCATCATAGATATAGAGCTTACCGCCGATCGGATCCTGGAAGATGTTTGTGATCTTCTGGTTGATGGCGGTATAGCCCGGCATGGGATTGATCCCGGCTGTTATGGCCACTGATCCCGTGCTGGACGGCAAAACTGACGGCTCAAACAGGATGTTTACATGGGCAACTACATCGGGAAGAATGTTGGCATCGCTGCTGCCACTGTAAATTTCTGTTGTGTCTCTGAAAATATGGACAGTCACATGCCAGTACCCCAGCTCCAGGTTGTCGATCTGGCAGGAAGCTATATTGTTGCTAATGGTCATGTCTTGGGTGATGCTCAGATAGCCTGCCCGCGTCAGCTCAATCGTGGCCGAGGTGATTGCGGGAGCAATAGCTTGCACGCTCTTGGCAGCGCTCTTGCTGGTCAGGGTTTGTAGGTCGATGGCAAGTGCCATAGTCCCTTTGCCGTTTGTTTTGGTGTTGTCGGATGTGCCGGAACTGCCGCCGCAACCGGCAATCATGAGCATGCTCAGGATCAGGAGAACAACCAGTTGTAAACTACTTTTTTTCATTTTCTACCTCCCTGTGAATTTGAATTATACCAGCCTGGTGTAGCAAGGTCATCTCCCTTATCACTATTCGTGCCAACCGCTCACAACCTACCAGGATTGGGTGTATGGCAACGAAGGGTGGTGTTTGGGTGAGTCTGGTCGCTATGTTTCATCGGTTAAAAGTGTAAAGAAACTTTACGATTCAGAAGTCAGATCGTGCAACTGCTCGTTATTATTTAGTTGTTGTGTGTGTAAAACTTCTTTGCATCTTGCGTGATTGAGTATGGATTCGCTGATAAATCGGGGTGTTACAGGTGTAAATAATTTTTGCACCCGGCAATGGAATGCCAGGCGAATACGCCGCCCTGGTTGTCATCGCTATAGATGTTTAAATAAAATAGTATTTCTATAGACAAACAAAAATAATCTTGACAAGAATGGTTTGGGTTGGCTATGCTCATGCCTGTCCGCGTGCAGGTTGATGGTAGCGGGAAGATTGGGAAGGATGGGCAGGTAACAAGATGACATCAGCAACAAAACAGGTGGTAGTTGCCATGAGCGGCGGGGTTGACTCATCGGTCAGTGCGGCGCTGTTGAAGGAACAGGGGTATCAGGTCCGCGGGGTGTCGCTGCAGCTGTATGATCCGATTCCCCGGGAAGCGGGATGCCGGATCAAAACCTGCTGCTCGCTGGACGATGTGCTGGATGCCGGCCGGGTGGCTAAAAAGCTTGGCATTCCCTTTGACGTGATCGACATGCGCGCCGAGTTCAAACAGCTGGTGATCGATTACTTTATCGCCGAATATGCGGCCGGTCGCACCCCCAATCCCTGTATCCGCTGTAATCAACTGATCAAATTCGAGCTGCTGTTGAACAAGGCTAGGGAGATGGGTGGCGATCTGCTGGCTACCGGTCATTATGCCCGTACGGCAGCGGATGCGGCCGGCAATCTCCAGTTGTTGAAAGGAGTTGATCCGGCCAAGGATCAATCCTACTTTCTGTTTACCCTGACCCAACAACAGCTGCAGCAGGTGATCTTCCCGGTTGGCTTGCTGGAAAAAACCGATGTCAGGAAGCTTGCCGCCCGCTTCGATCTCCCGGTGGCGCAAAAACATGAAAGCCAGGAGATCTGTTTCATTCCTGACAATGATTACGTCAGGTTCCTGGAAAGTCACGGGGTGGAACAGAAAGCGGGGGATCTTGTTACCGTTCAGGGAAGCGTGATCGGTCGTCATGGCGGATTGCATCGCTATACGATTGGTCAGCGCAAAGGGCTCGGCATCGCCTGGAAGCAGCCGCTGCATGTCACTTCCCTTGACTTGGAAAGGAACCGGGTGGTGGTGGGCGAACGGAGCGATTTGCAGCGATCGTCGCTGACAGCCGCCCATGCGAGCTGGAGCGTCACTCCGGCGACGCCGGTGTTTCGCGCCACCTGCCGCATCCGCTATCGTCACCAACCGGCGCCATGCCGGGTGACGCTTCTGGAAAACGACCGCTTTGAAGTTGAATTCGATAATCCGCAGACTTCGGTGACGCCGGGGCAGGGAGCCGTACTCTATGACGGCGAGCGGGTCGTGGGTGGCGGCTGGATCGAGTAGCGGGGTACGAACTTACGCCGCCGTGGTGTTTGTAAATGAATTTGCGGATAGACCAGAAGCAGAGGGGGCAATAAGAACGCAGTTGCTTCGTGTTCTTGACCTCCATTTTTATTTCGAGAAGCACGCAGCCCGGTAACTGCTTCAAAAAATGAATCGTTTAGTGCTATTCTGCCGTCGTTGTGTTGCTATGTTAATCTGTGTCGTTGAAGGAATGGTCGTCATGCTTACCTGTCAAAAAAATGCCGTGGCACTGTTTGTCAGACATCCGGTGCCGGGGCTGGTCAAAACCCGGCTGGCCCGTGACCTGGGGGATGAAAAGGCGTGCAGCTTCTATCGGGCCATGGTCAGTGACATTATCAGCGCCATTACCGTTAATAAGCTGCCGCTTCAGCTGTTTCACGATGGGAATGACGCTACCGGCTTGCCCCAGTCGTGGCTCAATGCCGCCACTACTGTGGTGGCACAACAGGGGGAATCAATTGGTCAGCGGATGGCGGCTGCCTTCGCTCACCTCTTCTCGCAGGGGTACCGGCAGGTTGCCTTGCTGGGGAGCGATATCCCCGGCCTGGAGGCTACTCTAATCAGGGACGCCTTGCAGGCGCTAGAGAGGGATGATCTTGCCATCGTGCCGGCGACCGATGGAGGCTATTGCCTGATTGCCGCACAACAGGATCGTTATCATGAGCGGATTTTTGAGGAGATTCAATGGAGTACCGACGGCGTGCTGCAGAGCACGCTTGAACGTATCGCGGAATGCGGATTGCGGGTGACGCTGCTGGCACCCCGGCAGGACATCGACACCTGTGACGATCTTGCCGCATATTGTCGCACCCCTGCCGTTTCGGCTCGTGCAACTAATCAATGGCTGATTGAGTCGGGGTATCTATGCGCTTCACACTCTTCATACCACCAGACAGCGGCATGATGGTGATCTGGTAAATCGAGTTGGATTCTGGTATGAGAGGGAGCTGTTGTGATTACATGAATCTTCTGAAAGGGGTCTGTCATGAATCTGCCGGAACTGCTGCAACTCTCGGGAAGCTACTGGAACGCATGTACACTCCATGCCGGAGTCAAACTGGATGTCTTCAGCCACCTCGATACCAAGCCGCTGACGGCAAACGAACTGTCACAGCTTCTCTCTGTTGATCAGCGGGGTCTCGATCTGTTGCTGCATGCCCTGACCTCCCTCGAGTTGCTGCACAAGGAGGATGATCGGTTCAGTACCACCGGGTTCAGCACTACTCACCTCTCCAAGCGATCCGACTGTTATATGGGGCATATCATCATGCACCACCATCATCTGGTGGAAGGGTGGAGTCGCCTTGATGAAGCGGTCGTACAGGGCGCTCCCGTCCGCCGCCGTTCGTCCCACGAGGTGGATCAGGCGGAACGTGAAAGTTTCCTGATGGGGATGTTCAACCTGGCAACGTTGCTTGCCCCCCGCATAGCTGCGAATATTGACCTGAACGGCCGCCAGCGGCTGCTCGACCTGGCAGGAGGACCGGGGACCTATGCCATACATTTCTGCCGGCAGAACCCGCAGTTGCAAGCAGTAATCTACGATCTCCCCACCACTCGCCCGTTTGCAGAACAGACCGTGCAGCGTTTTGACCTTTCCGACCGGATATCATTCGTTGCCGGTGACATTACCCGTGATGATCCTGGCAGTGGTTATGATGTGGTCTGGATCTCCCACCTGTTGCACAGCGAGAGTCCCGAGTCCAGCGCCGCAATTGTAAGCAAGGGAGCCAAGGCGTTGAACAGAGGAGGTTTGTTGCTGATTCAGGAATTCATCCTTGATGACAGTAAAACCAATCCGCTTTTCCCGGCGCTTTTCGCACTGAATATGCTGATCGCGACACCTGCCGGTCGCTCATATTCTCAAGGTGAACTCGGTTCCATGATGTCTGATGCCGGTTTGACGGATATTCAAAGGTTGCCGATCGAACTCCCCAATGGCGCCGGAGTCATGGCAGGAGTAGTTGGTACATAGGTTATGATGGCCGGTGGGAGGTTGTTCGTATTCAGGAATAAGAATATGAATAGAAAAAGAAGCAGGTTACATAACAACAGCCACATCTGCATGAGATGTGGCTGTTGTTATCTTTGGAGCGGAAGATGTCAGTTACAAATAGAAATTATGATGGGCGCAATAGCAGGTTGACTCGCAGGGGAGTGCGTGAATACACTCTGTATTGATCTCTTTGCAGACCAAAACACCGGCGATTAGTGGTGAGTAGACCGCAGCACTACAGGTGGTCTCTTCAGAATTGATAGAATGTTTGATTGATGCGGATGCAGTCATGAAAATATAATCTCCTGAGTTTAGTCAACAAAAATGCCCGCATTTCATGGGAATGGAGGCATCCGGACAAATGATGGGGTGCTGTTATGGAAGTGAATTGAAACTTATACATTGGTTGTATTCAATAAGTCAATTCATAAGGTGGGTGATCGTAACATTTTCAGGGTAATGCATGTGTCTGATGTTGGGTGTGGGATCCTTGTGATGACGTAGTTTGGTGGCTGCGCGTTTTTGTCAAAACAAAAAGGAGCTACGACGGTTGTCGTAACTCCTTGTCATTGTTGGTCGGGATGACTAGATTCGAACTAGCGACCCCCTGCTCCCGAAGCAGGTGCGCTACCAGGCTGCGCTACATCCCGAAGAGTGCTTTTTCTAGCATCTGTGAGGCGTTTTTGTCAAGCGGAAAGACAGGATGTGGCTGGCGATGAGGTACAAAACTCGCGTCAGGCAGGAATTCCCCGTTCAGGAATATGCAGCAACCATCCATTGGAAGTGTGTCGTTGAGGTGTGAGGGAGAAGAGGACCGGAGTGGTGATTTGGTGGCGCCTACTTTTCGCTGATCTCCTTCATAATGTTTGAAAATTCTGTAACAATTCCCTGATAATTGTTGTCAAGTTCTTTAAACATATCCTCAAGTTTACCTACTCGTTGAGCATCAATCCACGAATCACCACAATCAAAAAAACGTCCCATGGGCACATCCAGTGCTGCAGCTATTTTCTCCAGACGATCAATTGTGGGATAACTCTTTCCTACCTCTAACCTACTGACATGTTTCTGATCAATACCAATAAGTTCGGCCAGCTGTTCCTGTGAAAGGCCACGTGCTTTGCGGAACTCTTTAATACGCAATCCCAATTTTTCTTTGCCAGATTTCATTGTATCGCCTCGCGGATAGTATTGAATATTCGCGAGGGAAATTAGAACATCCTGTAATGACGTATGATATGTATGAGGCTTGACTAATCGTCATTATATGCGTACTTTATGCGGCATAATAAATTGAACGCAATCATAATGCCGTATGAAATGAGGATATATGAACGAGAAGTTTAAAAATATAGCCGAAAAATTCAAGGGTGCGGTCAATACAACAGCTAACCTTTTGGGTGACTTGAACGGAGATGGTAAGGTCGATCAAGAAGATGCCAAGCTTGCTGCTGAATGGGCGAAGAAGTGTGCAAGCACGGTTGGTGATGAAGCGGCAAAACTAGGAAAAGAAGCCATGCAGTCGGAAATGGTCAAAGATGCGGCAGCCGGTGCGGTAGTAGGGGCAGCTATTGCTATCCCTGTACCGCTCATTGGGCCTCTCGCTGGTGCTGCTATCGGAGCAGGACTTGGCGTGTATAAAAACGTCATAAAAAAAGAGTCTAATTCACATCAAGCAAAGAATCAGGCGTTAGTTACTAAAGACGCTCATGCAGAACTACTTAATTTAATGAACTTAGACAAAAGGGCATAATAACTGATGCTGAGTTTGAGATCCAGAAAAACAAGCTTCTATGTGAATAACGTGTTTCACAGAATGCGGAGATATACATGCGATCATCAATTTACCGATTTATCAATGTTGCAACTCTTTTAATGGCTTTAATATTTATTGGTGGCTGTGGAACTTTAACCAATGCTGGCAAGCAATCAATTTATGTTCAAACCATACTTAATAATAAATTAGTTGATGGCGTTGACTGCAACATCAAAAATAGAGCTGGATCCTGGCACGTAGTTTCTTCTAATGATATTATTTTGGAAAAAGGTTTGGGCGAACTAATCATAGAATGCCAGAGTAAAGATAAAAAATACGTTGGAAAAGAAATAGTATCGTCTGAAGCAAACGGTTCGATATGGACTAATATTTTTACATTAGGAGCAGGGGCCGTTATTGATGCGGTCTCTGCTTCAGGCTTTGACTACCCGAGCAACATTATAGTTGTTATGAAACAATCCATCCCAGCAGGAGAAAATGTAAAATGAAGAAAATATACTATATTGTTCTACTACTTCCAATTCTTTTGGCGTGCACATCGAATCTAGCTGTAGTGGCAACCGGAAATGGAGGTGAATATTTATCAATAGGGCGCAATATGGCCGGCCCATTTTCAAGCTTAGAACGTGCACAGGTGGAAGCAATTAAGAATGCGACTGAATTTTGTGAAAAAATGGGTTTGACATATAAAAAGAAATACGCTGTTGACCGTCCAATGGCTATAGCTCAAGCCCCCGAGTCATCACTTTATTTTACCTGTGTAAATCCCAATGATCCTAACAGTGTATCAACTACATCTGATTCAGTAAAATCTGGTATCGCTGATGAAATACAAAAATTAGTTTCACTAAGAGATAAAGGTGTTCTGTCAGAATCTGAATTCCAGGCTGCAAAAAAGAAGTTGCTTGGTCTACAGTTGTAAAACAAACTAACGTCCATACCCTGTTGGCTGTCAACTGGTTTAGAATTTGGACCCACCTCAGAAGTAGTTTTCAACTTGTTAGTCCAGCCAAAAAGCAAATACTTAGCCCCTTATCCGTAATCATTTTGGTCACCATATTAATGAATATTTCTACTCCCAGACAGCAATGAAAGGAGTCTAAGGCAATGCGCTTTATCATTATCCTCGTTTTACTTTTACTATCATACACAAATGAATGTATTGCAGATATCAGTCGATATACAGATGATGAGGGGATTATACATTACACTAGTGCTCCTACAGACAGTCGATACAAGTTGTTCATGATCAATAAGGAGGATTTACTTTTAATATCAGTTCCAGATTCAGGTGAGAGTAATAAGTCAAAAATTAAATATCCGCCGAAATATTCTGGTGATAATTTGTTAAGAGTTGTCGATAAAATGAAAAAACTCAGTAAAAAAGCAAAAACGAAAAGTGAGTTTGAAACGACAAAAGAATATCAATCAAGGTTGCAAAAAATTATTGAACTTAATAAAAACGAAAAAGACATCTCTTTTGTATTCAAACCACGGAGCTCCGAACTCAAATACGACGCAGATAAAAAGGTGCTGTCAATATCTATCAAGAATTATGATTATAATGATAACTATGAGAGTTTTGTTTTAAAAGATACTCGTAAAATAACAGGTAGTTATGTCTCTTCAAATGGCTTTGGGGTTAAAATAAAAGTTACTAAAATAGACCAAGACTTGATCCAGTTAAAACACAACACATCAGAGATATATAATGCTAGCGATATAGACTTGTCTATGGATACTATTAAAGTATTAGTATCTCCAGAAATAGCAAAAAAAATAATGAGTACTATTGCCGTATCTTATACGGCTTCACCGATTCCGCATTATTATGTATTTGAAACCCAAAAAAGTTGGCCGACATTTAACGACCCTAGAGAAGTAATCTTGAAAAAGCATACTCTTTATGTAGAATTCAAGAAAATAAGTGTTTTCAATAAGCTAACAGGTGAGATATATGGATCGCTAGACATAGAAGAACGCCTGAAAGCCGCTAGCCATTCGTCGAACTAAGCCTAAAACAACCTATTTTTAAGTATTTATTTCAATCCCCATTGGCATCCAGCTAGTGGGGATTTTTTAAGCCCCAAAAAATGAATGGAGGAAAATCACATGAACCATGCAGAAATCATATCCCGCCTATCATCCAACTCCGCTGTAAACCCCTCGGAAGTCATCTTCTGCATCACCACCCAGGACATACTCACAGCCATTACTCGCAGAATGGGAGAAGAATCACTCACACTGTCAGCCGAAGATCTGAAGCTGGCACGGGAGGAAGTGAAAGATGCCATCAACCACCACCTGGACATCCGTGAGTATATCAACATCGGTCTGGACAGTTGGGAGGTGATCCGCCTCCTCTGACTGTAACAATCAATCAAAAGCAGTACCGTCAACCTCCAATGCCTTTGGCTCTGGGGGTATTTTTTTGTCAAAAATCGAAAGGGGAACATTCAAATGATCTGGATCGTAATGATTGTAACTTCAGTGTTGATGTTCAAGCTGGGAATGCTGACCGTAATTGCGGGGATGCTCTCAGTAAGTCTGAAGGCTGCACTTTTTGTAATCATAATTTTTGTATGTCTTGCTGTATTGCGTTGGTTCCGTAGCAGAGGGAGGCAATCATGAGCCAACCAGACTGGATAATAGAAATGCTGGATCGTCTTGAGGTTGACCTTCGGGAAGAGTGGGAGGAAAGAGCAGCCATCATGCACATAGACGGGAAAATGGAACGTGACCACGCCGAGCTTTTAGCGTTGGTATGCCTTCTTCGGAATCACCCTGATGCACTCATTCGCAAAGGAGAGGATCTTATATAAATACAAAACAAGAGGAGGATAGATCAATGAATGAAAATGAAATGCGTATTTTGAAAAAGGGATCATGCCCATCACTATCAGGTCGGTCAGAATTGAGCTATCACATAGGATGTGACGACAATCGCCAACCGTATATCCAGATATCAAGCAATACAGGCAAAGGGTTGTACCTAAAATCCCCAATTCCTTTCTCGCAGATATTGCCACCTGATGACAAACCATTCAGTTCCGGTACCTATCAGGCATTGTTCAAGGGGAGGTCAGTGAATACCGCTGGATTTATTATAGCCATCCTCAAGCATCTCAATCTGGTACAGAATGTCCAGGGTAGCAGCAGGAGTTACATCCGATGTGATTCTTCTGCCTTCAATGCTGAAATGCAAACGCTGATGGACGCCGATTCTCCGGCTGATCAAAAGTCACCCGCCGTCAAGATCAGAAAGAAGGTCAACTAATGTGGACTATCGCGTTCGTTGCCTTCATGGCGTTCTTGATCAAATTCAGTGAGGAGCGGTGGTGGTTGGCCTGGTTTACGATCATGGGCCTATTGGTACAGTGTGGCTACAAATTCAGTGTCGTTGGTTTAGCTGTATCGATGGGAGCTTCCAAAGTGTTGAAAGATATATTTCAAGCAAGGTAGCCGATCACAAGGTGGGTCAAAATTGGACGCCTATTCGCGACAGGTATCTCAATCGAGGTACCTATTTTTATTTCAAGGAGAAATACAGAAATGACAAGAATAGAACTGAACAAAGATGAACGTATCAACTTCCCCGCCAGTATCTTTGGCGTGAATTTCCCGAGGCTAGTAGAGCCTGTCATATATTCCACCGCCAATAGCCTGTCATGTGATTACAACGGGGGATATTGGAATATGTATCGTCTTGAAGACAATGGCTTCTACATGGCACCGGATGCAGATACGCCATTTTGCATTGAATGTATGAACGGATATGTGAGGTGGCCGGGGTTTGTGAGACAGCCTGAGGGGTAAAATAAGCAATGTACCGATGTTGTTGTGGTTATTGGCTTCAGGCCGCCAGCTTCAGCTGTT
>Ga0209798_10001012_pt1 | contig 17098 bp, 13 predicted proteins | sample DOMMetBare3Fresh_FD_187475 | JGI IMG/M metagenome (GOLD analysis project Ga0209798, IMG submission 187475) | Wetland sediment microbial communities from St. Louis River estuary, USA, under dissolved organic matter induced mercury methylation -... | ecosystem: Environmental > Aquatic >...
TGTCCACGTTTTTCATTCATTGCTGTAATCAAATCGCAGGCTGGGAGATGGACACGAACCAGAAAAATTGCTCCAGATCCGATCTTGCCTCGACAGCAGCCCAAACAAATAATGCGACTCCAACGTGAGCCTTAAAAAATCTTCAATTAACTTATTTATCAAAGACTTATTTATATTATTACCCATTACTATCTCAAGCAATAATCTGAGGTAATAATCTGAAAACAAATAGTGACCTTATCTCTCAAATACTGATTCTAAGGTGAAAAATCTGGGGTGAACTATTTTTAAAGGGCGCGGCAGGCAAGATAAATCCGGGCCTACAGACCAGCGCAAATGGCTCCGCTCTATAAATGAATATACTATGAAATAAGGGAAGATAGGTGCATCTAACGTTTTTTAAAGTAGCGCTGGCGGACAGTCTTATAATACATATTCGCCATACACAATTACTAAAGCGATTTCACCCATGTCCTACTGAATCAGTCACAAACCCAGCGGCAACGCACCAGGCGACAAAGCCTGCAATATGAAAGAGCCAAAATGCCAAAGGTATCACTGCGCCAACAATCTCATAGAATGAAATCATAGACATGGAAAAATTATTTAAAAATGCAAGTCACAGACGGTTGGAACCATGTTAGCAATGGACCAGCTTTCTCCATTCTTGGTGGCGCCTTGTTCAGACCAAATAAAATCGAATAGTTATAATCAACGCAAAATTAAAAAAAAACAGACCGATATAAAAATAAGATGGCATCAATGCACCTGGCTTTAAGGTCAAGACCTTAAGATCAGCAATTTTAAATTTGGAAAGCAAAAAGGGTAAAAAAATTAGAACGTTATCCCATATTTCATAATTTTTTCCGTCATAGTTGGATAAAACAACAAAAGATTGTCCCTTTTTTTCCGGGAACTACATTAAACCTACAATTCAGACAGTATTGGCCATGATCTTTGTCGATGCAAACATCAAACAAACAGCCAGCAATGTTTCCCACGCATCACCTTGCTGCTGTCCCTTTATCTGCCTGTCGGCCTTGGCACTCAACACCAGTATCCTATTTAAATCGTCATAAGTGAGCCTGTTCAGTGCAGCACTGACCAGTTGCTTACGCTTATCCCATATTTGATTATTTTTGAATACGGCTTCTCTATTTTGTCCTTGCGTGAGCGCCAATTTAATTTTGATTATGGCCCTGGCTTCGCGCGTCAAAGCCCATAACACGATCGGAGCGGCAATGCCTTCCGCTCGCAAGCCCGACAATACCTTGAAGATTCGGTTTACGCTGGCAGACAATACGGTATCTGTAAGCTTATATACATCGTATCGGGAGCTATCCGCCACGGCATCATTAATCTGTTGATTACTAAGGCTTCCGGTTCCGTAAAGCACGAAAAGTTTTTCTATTTCCTGGGCGGCTGCCAAGAGATTGCCTTCAATTCTGGAGGCCAATATCCGCAATCCCTCAGTTTCGGCATTTAAACCCCGCTGCTGCATCCTTTGTTGTAGCCACCTAATTAACTCTTGACCTTCCAATGGCCAAACCTGAATAACAATACCCACTTTATCCAAAGCTTCCAGCCAACGGGTTTTTAACGCACCGCTGGCCAGCTTGCCACCCGTTATGAGTAACAATGTGTCTTCCGGCAAGCGTTCGCAATAGGCGATTAAGGCTTTAGAGCCATCCGTTCCGGGTGTGCCCGAAGGCATTCTTAAATCAATAATTTTTTTATCCGCAAAAATGGATAAGGAATCTGCCGAAAATGCTAACTGATTCCATTCAAATCCTGTTTCCGCTGACAAAATTTCACGGTTTTCAAAGCCTGCTTTTCTTGCCGCTTTTCTAACCATATCGGCCAATTCGCCTAGCTGTAACGGCTCATCGCCAGTGATAAAATACACCGGCAGCAAGCCCTTTTGTAGAACTGCACTTAATTGTTCAGATTTGATGCGCATATCATTTTGGGCTTTGTTCCAAGGCAACCCTGGCACGATTTACTATCGATCGCACTGCCTGTTGATACATTTCGTTCCGTATCACGGCTTCTTCGTTACCTTTTGCGATAACAAACTGCTGATCATTATAATATTCCCGCTTAATCTCGATAGGCTGCCTCGCCATCAACACTTTATTGTTGGAATCAACAATTTCATAATCGAGTCGATAGGCCAGTTCAAAATCGTTAGCAGCCCCCCCGGAACTCAGAGACAAAACCCGACGTTGATTATCCTCGTCAAATATTTTAACGATGATACCCGCGGTTTCTGGAGAACTTGCAAGCGGCACAGAAGATGTTTCCATTGTCCTCTTGAATTGTTCGCGAAGTTCTGCTGACCCTCCCTCCAGATAAACATTTTTCAGTCCCGCTGGCAACTCCAAAGAGCCACGTAAGTGATAGCCACAGGCACTCAATAATAATGCCATAATCAAGATGACTGATTTTTTAATTAGCACGCACTACCCCATAATGAAGTCGATTCTGAGGGCAACCAAGGCCACCCCATTTGCATCAACTTAAGACAATAACACCACTTAGACTTGTAGAACGTCAAGAAAACCTATGGTAATAGCCTGGTTTCTCAGTGGATCAGAATATTTTAACTTAAATTGTTGATGTTGATGAGTACGATTAAAGCCGTCCCTAAACAAAAATTAAACAACGATATTAACCAGTTTTTTAGGTACAACAATTACTTTCCTGACGGGCTTTCCCTCAATAAACCGCTGGGCATGTTCATCTTTTAACGCCATTGCCTCCACTTCGGCTGATGATGCCGTTGCCGATACAGACATTTTACTACGCAATTTACCGTTGACTTGTATCATTAGCTCTATTGAATCCTGCTCTAAAGCTGCACTATCAACTTCAGGCCACGATTCGCTGACCACAGCTTGCTGATGCCCTAAATCCTGCCATAGCTGATGGCAGATATGCGGCACTATCGGTGCTAACATCAGAACAATCGCTTCCAGGGCTTCCTGACGTATGGCTTTGCCATTAGCGGAATTATCTGTGAATTTGGATAAAGTATTAACCAGCTCCATATTTGAGGCGATTGCGGTATTAAAGATAGTGCGCACCCCCATGTCATGACTGACTTTTTGGATAGTTTGATGCACTTGGCGGCGAACGGCTTGCTGTGCTTCCGTCAATGACGATTTATCAAGTTCCGAACAAGAACCGCCCGCCTCACTATGCAAATAGACCTGCTTCCAGAGCCTTTTCAGAAACCGAAACGCACCTTCAACGCCACTGTCAGACCATTCCAGAGATTGCTCGGGAGGGGCTGCAAACATGATAAACAAGCGCACAGTGTCGGCACCGTACTGGTCAATCAAACCTTGAGGGTCGACTGTATTACCTTTGGATTTGGACATCTTGCTGCCGTCTTTAAGCACCATGCCTTGCGTCAACAACTTCTTGAAGGGCTCGTCGCAGACCAGCAAACCTTCATCGCGCATTAATTTGGTATAAAACCGCGCGTACAGCAAGTGCAAAATCGCATGTTCAATACCGCCGATATAATGATCCACCGGCAACCAGTACTTAGCGCTGTTATCCAGCATTCTGTCGGCCTTGCTGCTGGCGAAGCGGGCAAAATACCAGGACGATTCCATAAAAGTATCAAAGGTATCGGTTTCGCGCCTAGCCGCTTTGCCACAGGTTGGACAAGTGGTTTTCGAGAAAGCCGGATGCGCAACTAACGGCGATTGCGAGCCATCGAGAACTACGTCTCTGGGCAGTTGCACCGGCAAATCCTGCTCAGGCACAGGCACCGTGCCGCAATCGTCGCAATAAATAACGGGAATTGGCGCGCCCCAGTAACGTTGACGGGAAACACCCCAGTCACGCAGGCGAAAATTTATTTTACGTATGCCTTTTTGTTCTTTTTCCAAGGCTTCTGATATAGCCACAAAGGCCAATTTTGATGTTAAGCCGTCGAATTCTCCTGAGTTTTTTAATATGCCATTGGTGGTATAAGCCTGTTCTGAACAATCATCATTTTCATCGTCCTTGGCAAATATCACTTGCTTGATGGCAATGCCATATTTTTTCGCAAACTCATAATCACGTTGATCGTGAGCAGGTACAGCCATCACCGCACCGGTGCCGTATCCCATTAACACGAAATTGGCAATCCAGACGGGAACTTGCTCTCCTGTTATAGGATGCAAGGCTTTAATCCCGGAATCAATGCCGCGCTTTTCCATGGTTTCCATAGCTGCTTCCGACGTTTCCATCATCTTGCATTCAGCTATGAACGCACTAATGTCAGCATTGTTTTCGGCAGCTTTTAACGCCAGCGGATGTTCAGCGGCAACGGCCAGATAAGTCACGCCCATTAATGTATCCGGACGCGTGGTATAAATCCGCAATGGCTGGATCATACCCGGCACCGGAAAGTCCATCTCAACGCCTTCAGAACGGCCTATCCAGTTGGCCTGCATGGTCTTGACCTGCTCTGGCCACCCATCCAAGGTTTCCAGGGAGGCGAGTAATTCATCCGCATAAGCGGTAATTTTTAAAAACCATTGCGCGATTTCCTTGCGCTCAACTTTGGTATCACAGCGCCAGCAACAACCGTCAATAACCTGCTCATTAGCCAGAACAGTCATATCATGCGGACACCAGTTGACCGGCGCGGTTTTTTTATAAACCAGGCCTTTTTTCAGCAATTTGAGGAAAAACCATTGCTCCCACTTGTAATACTTGGGATCACAAGTCGCTAATTCCCGGTTCCAATCATAGCCAAAGCCCAGTCTTTTAAGCTGGTCGCGCATATAATCGATGTTTTCATACGTCCAGTCAGCAGGGTGAACGCCATGTTGCATCGCCGCATTTTCTGCGGGCAATCCAAAAGCATCCCAGCCCATCGGCTGCAGGACGTTTTTACCCAACATGCGCTGATAACGGCTGATAACATCGCCAATGGTGTAATTACGCACATGACCCATGTGCAATTTCCCACTGGGATAAGGAAACATGGATAAGCAATAATACTTTTCCTGAGTAGAAGATTCCGACACATTAAATACCCCTGAGGCTTCCCAGGCGGCTTGTACGTCTTGCTCAATAGCGAGCGGTTGATAATTTTCTTGCATCCTTCTCGTCTTTTACCGGTCAAAAGCGTTAGAATACCCCACTGTTGCTTAAATCTAAAGCGTCATTTTTACAAGAGAGTGAACCATGAATAAAAATAAACTTATCGCCGCCTATTCCGATTTTATGAAGCATCTCCATGAAACCATGGAGGACACGCTACATACTTTTGCCGAGGCGCTGGAAATTTCGAAAGAAAAAACCGGCAAAAGTAGCGACTTGACTGAAGATGAACTTAACAAACTTTCAGGTTATGTTAAACGCGACATTGAACATGCCGCCCATGGCTTATCAGACGAGGAAGATAAAGATTCGCTCTCCGAGTGGTTTAAATTTGATATTGAATTGATTGAAAACTTCGCTCTGGACGCTTTTTTAAGCGTTGCCGACAAAACACGTATTGAACTCGAAAAGCTGAGAGAGTTAGCGGAGACACATACCTATCATAGCGGCGATATTACCGTACCTGGAACCTTTATTTGCGATGCCTGCGGGAAGGAAATTGCGTTTAAAACAACCAGTGAAATCCCCGAATGTCCAGCATGTCATGCCAAAACCTTTATCCGCATTTGATATTAATGGCTCAAGGCTTATAATGCGGTTTTTATCTATTTGATTTCACGGGGAATAACATGCGCAGAGTCATCTTCAATCAAAAGGGCGGTGTCGGTAAATCAACGATTACCTGTAATTTGGCTGCCATCAGTGCCATGGAGGGCAAGCGCACCTTGGTCATTGATCTGGATATTCAGGGTAATTCTACCCAATACCTGCTGGGTCATAAAATTGCCGAGAGCGATAAGACCATTGCTCTATTCTTTAAAGATTGCTTGAGCCTTTCCCTTTTCGGTGGCAGCCATAACTCTGGACTTGACGCTGTTATCCATGAAACACCTTTTCCTAACCTGTTTGTCATTCCTTCACATCCCGAACTTGAACCCTTGCAAGGTCGTTTGGAATCGCGTTTTAAAATTTTTAAATTAAAAGAAGCGCTTGAAAAACTGGAAGGTTTTGACGCAATCTATATGGATACACCGCCTATCCTCAACTTCTACAGTCAATCTGCATTAATCGCTGCCGAAAAATGTTTAATTCCTTTTGATTGCGACACTTTTGCGAGGGAAGCTTTATATACATTAATGCAGGCAGTTGCGGAAGTTAAAGCAGATCATAATCAAAATCTTCAGATTGAAGGCATTATCGTGAATCAATTCCAAAAACAGGCCAATTTACCGCGCCAATTGGTTGACGAACTTATCGCCGAGGGGCTTCCAGTTCTTGCCGCCATGATCTCACCTTCTATCAAAGTCAGAGAATCTCACACGGTTTCACAACCGTTAGTTCATTATGTCCCCAACCACAAACTGAGTGACGAATACAGGGCGTTATATGCCGAGATTCATAACGATTAAGATCCAAGGCTAAACAAGTTTGATCTACACTTGTAAAAGCGACCTTTACGTTTAGTGTGGAAAAATAACCGGGAAATTTGAAGGATAAACCAGTTGAAATACAAACATTAACTCATCAACTTGAAAAAACTTTTCGGAGCACCGCATATCGGGCAAGACCAGTCATCAGGAATATCTGCCCAACGAGTTCCAGGCGCAATCCCGCTATCAGGATCGCCTTTTTCTTCATCATAGATATGCTCACATTCCAAACAGTGATATTTTTTGAATTCTAACATGATTTTCCCCATAAAATAATTATTGGCAGCGTTGTACCTATCTCCTGAATCTCCACGATATTGCCGGACCTGTGAGCTGCGGTAGATAGATAAAAACCTTATTCCGTCAATTTGACTACTTGCCCTTGAGCTGCGGACTGCAAGGCAGCAACAATGATTTGGCAATTGGCTTTCGCGTCTTCCAGCGAAAGCGAAGGTTTATTGCCAGTTAACACACAGTTGCTGAAATGCTCTATTTCGAGCCTAAAGTGATTATCCGCAGGCAGGCGCTCTTCACACTGTCGGCCATCTTCCGTCCACCATGAAATTACTGGGACATCGCCCGGCAGTTGCCATACGGTATGGCATTTTATACCGCCTTTTGTACCTATAATTTCATACTCACACCGTCTCGCACGCTCAAAGCTAAAATCGAAATGGGCGTATTTCCCGGCACCGAAATCAATGATGCCGCTGCACGAAATATCAGCGCCGCTTTCCACATACTTGGCCATCGCTGTCACAGCGACCGGGTCTTCGTCAAAGAACATCCGCGCTGAATGGATTGCGTAACATCCGATATCCCACATGGCACCGCCACCGCGTTCGATACTTTCTACCAAACGATATATTCGCGCTGGGCGCATCATAAAGGAATAGCTGGAGCGTACCGACCTTACTTCACCTATTGCTCCCAAACGAATCAACTCCTGCACGCGTGCATGTTGCGGGTGGAACCGATACATAAAGCCTTCCATGACCGTTACATTATGCACACTAGCGGCGGTTTTGATAGCTTCAATGTCTGCTACTTTCAGTGCCATAGGTTTCTCGCACAACACATGTTTACCGCGTTCAATTGCACGTAACGCCCATTCGGCGTGCTCATGATTGGCAAGAGGCACGTACACGGCTTCAACTTCAGCATCGTCCAACAATGCTTCCAGATTATCATAGATATGGACATTCTGTTGATGCGGAGCATACTGCGCCAGCGTTTGCGCGGCAGCGCCGGAGCGACGACTGGCAATAGCGACCAGTTTGGCATTCGATGCTTCAACGATGGCGGGTAGTAAGCGCTCATTGATTCGAGCAGCGCCTAAAATACCCCAGTGTAATCTCGTTTTGATATTCATAAATGGTATCCCTTTTCGTGTGTTACGCGAATTACAAGTTTACCGGATAGGTCTTGTCTTCTCTATCAAACTTAACCTCAAGGGCAAGAAATCCAGTAATTTAATGTGGCAATTAATTACAGAAAACAATACGGATATAGATTTGAATGGGCGGGCGTTTCGACCTTATGCAGCAATCACTATAAGGCTACACCCATTTATGGGTTCTTATGCCCTTTCCCGTTTTAACAGCATTGAAAAAAGCGTTAAACCCTGTCAGGCCAACCTTTTATTTTTCGCGCATGATGATTGGGCTTATTGATGTGAATGTAAGATTAGAAATCACTTTTCGCTCAACTTATTACCCATTAAATCAGTCACTTCGCTATTGGCAACACCGTATACTTTAATATTATTTTTAATCATACTGGCATAAGTTTCATGAAGATGACCATGATAAATATGCTTAACCCCCATAGCTGCGGCTAATTCACCAATGATCTTAAAGCCATGTCTATGTGACCCAGGCGCTTCATGTGACACTAAAATATCCGCTTTCAGGGTTTTTAATGCCTCAAATTCGTCATGCCAAATCGCCGATTTGTATTTTAATGACATCCCGGTATGCCTGATGTTGGCTGACTGATTATGCAAAAAATGTTGCTTACCTAGCCATTTTGGCTCTTGCGGCGGATACCAAACCCTACCAAGGAAAATACCGCCTAATCCTGCAACTCTAAACCCCGCTATTTCAGTAACTTTCAAGTGCAAATCCCTGTCAGAAAACGCTGAGTTAAAAAGATTGTTATATTTTTCTGGCGTTTCAAAATCATGATTTCCAGCAATCCACCAGACTTCAGTTAAGCCAACGATCTCTTTTAAACAGCTTTCTAACGGCATATCCAGATCATAATCACCGAGTAAAATAACAGCCTCGGGTTGGTATTTTTGAGTGGCCGCTACCAGCGGCTTGAAATTTCCATGCGGATCACCTGCGAATAATATTCTCTTATGTTGGTTCATTTTGTTATCTTTCTTTTCGTGATGACCGAAACTTGCGCTCGTACCAAAAATAACATTGAATTATTCTTGCAAGAATATTATTGCCTGTGACGATTTTTTGTATGTAAAAAAAGTTGTCGAAAATAGTTCCGGATTAATTTAGCCAACGAATTCAACTCGAACCCTTTATCTCTATCTCCCAAAGGCTTAAATAAAGTCGGCAATTCGTCAATTTCAGATAGAAATGAAAATAAAGTATTAGATTGAGATATCGCCCGCGCAGACAAACCTAATAATTCAACTTTTGGCAAACCGCTCTTCCTGGATCTCAACCCATGATTCAGGTAAGTTAAGATCCTTTCACTGCAATCCCGGCTATTCGTCACTAAGGCAGCTGATCCAGCAGGATAAAGGAAGCAGGACCATCTTAAATCGACGGTAGCGCTCAGGAAAAAAACCAAACTTCAAGGCTTATTTTGGAAACCAAAACTAGAGAGTTCCTGCTGATTTATACTAAATCCCTGGCTTTGTTAAAAGCCTCTCTGAAATCAAGATATAAAGGCTTATCAGTTTTCAACATTAGTTTTAGCATTTCATTCTGAAGCTGATATTTCACATTGCCAACTGCTAAAGCACCCACACCTACTGCGCCTTGCGCATTGATAGCATGAATTAAGGGTGCGCCTGAATCACTACGTTTGATTCCCTCAATACCCATTGGCGGAACTGCATTAACATCTCCGGCCACTTTCAATTGCCTCGCTTCTTTGAGAACAGTCGAGTTTAACACCTGAATACCGGCTTTTGCGGTACAAAAAATGATATCAATATTTGCTACCAATTGGACTTTGTCGGCTTCAGAGCTGGCACATGCGCCTTTTAGCGTGCAGGCAAATCGGCGATTGTAGGCTTTAGCAATATCTGAGGCCGTATCAATCGATAAATGATCGACTAGCGCTGTCTCTGCACCTGCAAGTGAAGCAATAATTCCAGTAGCAACACCGACAGGCCCCGTTCCACCGAATACCAAAGCCTTACAATCTTTCAATTCTTTACCATGCTTAGCTTTCAGCTCTTTCTCCACGCAAGCCACTAATGCCGCCGCTGTCGTAAAAGCGCCACTTGGATCAGCAAAAACAGAGACTTCAAAAGGTGGAACCATCGCTTGTTTGCTGGTATCCAGCATGTCCATCGCTAACCCTAAGTCGCGGCCACCAATAAAGATTCCAGTGAGTTTTACACCTGAGGGGCCTCGGGAAAAAATAGCATCCTGAGTGAGTCTGTAAACACTGTCTAATTTGACATTACTATACGGCATAAGCACATCAAACCCAGCATCCATAGCCATATTTATATCAAATGGACTATTGTTTGGCATGGGGTCAAACATGTGAAGAATACTGCGTTTCTTCATTAGGGATCCTCTTATTTTATGAATGCGTGTTAGCTGAAGTTAGATTGACTTAATATAGTCTCTGGCTACTTCAAAGGCATGTTCAAAATGCAGGTAAACAGGTTTATCGCTGTGAATCATTTTTTTCAACAAGCGATTCTGTGCCTGATATTTAATATTGCCGATAGCCAGAGCGCCTATGCCAACAGCGTCACTGTTGGAACCTCTAATAGGCGTACCGTTATGAAATGCATCAACGCCTGCGATACCTGAGGGCGGCACTGCATTAACGTCAGCAGCCACTTTCAGCTGCGGAGCTGATGCAATCAATTCAGCGCTCAACAATTCAATGCCTGCGGCACCGGTTGCAAAAACAACATCAGCAGTCTTCATGTATTCCGCTTTATTAGCATCTGCGCCAGCGGTAATGGTAATTTTACCGTCACCAAATTCATTGCTACATAGGTCAGCAATGTGTTGCGCTTTATCCAGTTGCCTACCGATAATTCTTACCTTGGCACCCGCTTGAGCAGCAATAACCGCCGCCGCTTGACCCACTGGCCCGGTTCCACCTAACGCAAGAATGTTTTTTCCTTCAAGCGTAGTGTTAAATTTTGTAATTAACTCATGCTCCACTGCGGCAACCAGTCCAGCGGCAGTTGTAAATGCGCCGCTAGGGTCGGCAAAAACAGACACTTCGAAAGGAGGAACCATTGAGCGTTTTGCCATTTTTAGCATATCCATTGCCTGTTTGGTATCGCGGCCACCAATAAATATACCGGTGCGCCTTAAGTTTTTTGCGCTTCTGGAAAAAATAGCATCTTGCACCAGCCCTTGAACTTCGCTGGCTTCAACATTGGTATAAGGTAGTGCCGAAACCCAGCCTGCATCCATCGCCATATTGACGTCAAAAGGACTTAAATTTTTAGCGGTGGTTAACATGTGTAAAATGTATGGTTTTTCCATGATAGCTCCTTGATGTATTTAGACAACAAGTATAAAAGAAAAAATGACAGAATAACAATGTACTTGCGTATTTGTATCTCGAAACTCGAAATCTGCTTTGGTTTCAGGTGGATGAAAGCGTTTATGAAAATCAAGTTTAATCCCTTTTCTGAGAAGCGTTAGATACACTCACGAGGACATCTACACTCGTTAAATATTGCGCTGTAACGTCGGACTTCTTCGTAATTACTCCCTAAGGGTAACGGTGCAATCAAGAAATACTGAGCATCACCTGCGTTTTCGCCTACTCTGAGTATAGGATTTGTTTCTCCTCTTCCGGAGGCGCGGCTGCGCAGATTTTTGATCTATCTGTTTTTTATCCAACTCCTGAAAAGCAATAGGAAATCTGTCCATGTTGCGTAAAACCGGAAACCTCCATATACAAAATGCCGTGACCGCCAGCGTGGCAATGCCGCCTACCACCACTGCAGGAATAAGCCCGAACCACGCTGCCGTCAAACCGGACTCAAATTCACCCAGCTCGTTTGATGCACCGATAAATACCGAATTCACAGCACTGACCCGGCCACGAATAGCATCCGGAGTTTCCAGCTGAACCAGCATGTGGCGAATATAAACACTTACCATATCGCCGGCACCCATCAAAACCAGCGCGGCCATCGACAGCTTAAAATTGTCCGATAAACCGAACAGCACAGTTGCAGCACCGAACAAAAGCACACCCTCAAACATCCAGCGTCCGACTCGACGGGAGATCGGAACAAAACCGAGCGCCACGGCGGTGAGAGCAGCTCCAAAACCAGGTGCAGTGCGCAGCAAGCCAAGACCGGCGGAATCAACATGCAAGACATCGCTGGCGTAAGCAGGCAAAAGCGCTGTAGCTCCTCCCAACAACACAGCAAATAAATCCAGAGAGATTGCCCCGAATATCACTGGACGTGAACGGACAAAACGCAACCCTTCCAGCACTGTATGCCAGGTGGCAGATTCCCTTTTAACTTGAGTCGGCTGCATGCGAATCATCAACAATAGCACCATCGCCAGAGCTAATAAAAAGCTGACCAGGGTATAAACCGTCTGCGCTCCAAATAAATAGATCCAGCCGCCTAATGTTGGCCCGGCAATAACGGCAATATGAAACGATGATGAACTTAACGCCACAGCATTGCTAAAACTCCCTGACGGCACCAGATTAATCAGAATGGCCTGGCCGGCCGGCATCATAAACGCCCTTGCCGAACCATATAAGGCCATCACCATGAACACCGGCCAGACTGACTCAAGATCAGACATCGAGAAAGCCAGTAACAGCAATCCACACAACATCTCCAGAAAGACGCATCCGACAATAATCCACCGACGATTCCATTGATCCGCTACATGCCCTGCAACCAATATCAGCAAAGCAAAAGGGGCAAATTGTGCCAGTCCTATAAGACCAAGATCCATCGCGTCGCCGGTTTTCTCATAAACTTGCCATCCCACTGCCACACTTTGCATCTGCACGGCCACAGAAGCTATAAACCGGGCGGACAGAAACAAGGTAAAGTTTCGATGGCGCAACGCGCTAAATTTATTGATGGATACAGACATGTTTAGCTGATAAAAAGGGCGACTGATGCCTTTATACACAAGTCTATAAAATGCACGTCATTCCGGCAGGGTTTGCCGGAATCCAGGCCCCACGGATGGTTTAGGTTTAGGCTTACCATCCATGAACTGGATACCCGCTTCCCGGCGGGTATGACGAGTTTTTGGATATTTGTGTATAACTGATGAGTAATTTCTATGGGAACGGTGACCAAACAACCTTAAAATAAGCGAAGCCGCTCCCACGGTTAATAGTTATTTATTAGCCCGATGATCAATAATCTCTTCAACGACGGATGGATCGGCGAGCGTAGAAGTATCGCCCAGATTATCCAGTTCATTAGCGGCCACCTTACGCAAAATGCGGCGCATGATTTTCCCGGAACGGGTTTTGGGTAAACCGGGCGCCCACTGAATAATATCCGGATTGGCAATGGCGCCGATTTCTTTTCTAACCAGATCAATCAGCTCTTTTCTCAGCTCTTCCGAAGGCTCAACGCCCACGTTCAAAGTGACATAAGCATATATCCCCTGCCCTTTAATCTCGTGCGGATAACCGACTACAGCCGCTTCTGCGACTTGATCGTGCAACACCAGAGCGCTTTCAATTTCAGCGGTACCCATTCTGTGACCGGATACGTTAATCACATCGTCGACACGCCCGGTAATCCAAAAATAGCCGTCTTTATCGCGGCGCGCGCCATCTCCAGCAAAGTAGTAGCCTGGATAGTTTTTAAAATAGGTATCGATAAAACGTTGATGATCGCCATACACAGTACGTGCTTGTGCTGGCCACGGGCGACTGATTACCAGAACACCCTCCGCTACACCTTCCATAACGCGGCCCTGATTGTCCATAATTTCTGGCAAGATACCAAAGAACGGCAAGGTAGCCGATCCCGGTTTTAATGCAGTAACCCCAGGCAAGGGGGTGATTAATATGCCACCCGTTTCGGTTTGCCACCAGGTGTCCATAACAGGACAGCGCCCGTTACCGACGACATGGTAATACCACTCCCAGGCTTCAGGGTTAATGGGTTCGCCAACACTGCCGAGAATACGCAGACTGCTACGGTCAGTACGGGTAACAAATTCATTACCCTGCGCCATTAAGGCACGGATTGCAGTCGGCGCAGTATAGAAAATATTGACCTGATGTTTGTCGATAACCCGCCAGAAACGATCCGCTTCAGGATAAGTCGGCACTCCTTCAAACATCAAAGTAGTCGCGCCGTTGCACAACGGGCCGTAAATCATGTAAGAATGTCCGGTTACCCAGCCTATATCGGCGGTACACCAGTAAATATCGCCATCGTGGTAATCGAACACATATTTGTGGGTCATGGCGGTGTACAGCAAATAACCGCCAGTTGTGTGCAAAACACCCTTGGGTTTGCCAGTTGAACCTGATGTATAAAGAATAAACAACGGATCTTCCGCATCCATTTCTACTGCGGGGCAATCGCTAGAAGCATCCGCCATCGCTTCGTGATACCAGATGTCACGCTGCTCATGCCAGTCTACCAAGTTGCCGGTGTTCTTTATGACGATAACTTTTTCAAGCTGCGGACAGGCGACGGCGGCTGTATCAACATTGGCTTTAATCGGTATGGTTTTGCCGCCACGGTAACCTTCATCTGCGCAAACCACGTAGCTGCAGTCTGAGTCCAGTATGCGGTCTTTTAACGCTTCCGCAGAAAAACCCCCAAATACAATGGAATGCACCGCGCCAATACGGGTACAAGCCAGCATCACTGTTGCCGCCTCGCTAATCATGGGCAAATAGATACAAACCCGGTCGCCTTTATTAACGCCCTGAGCTTTCAGGACATTGGCAAACTTGCAAACTTGCTCATGTAATTGCCGGTAAGTGATCCTTTTATCATGAGCGGGATTATCGCCTTCCCATATGATAGCCACCTGATCGCCGCGTGTTTGAAGATGGCGATCAATGCAGTTGACACTGACGTTAAGTTTTCCACCTTCAAACCAGCGGATATAGCCTTTTGGATAATCGTAATCCATGACGGTATCCCAACGTTTGCTCCATACTAAAAACTGTTCTGCCTGCTGCGCCCAAAAAGCTTCCGGTTCATTAATTGAACGCTGATACATCGTTTTAAAGGTTTCGGCGGTAATATGCGCCCGGGCTGCTATGCTTGGTTTTACATCATAAACTTTAACGTCTGACATTCGTTATTCCTGAGTTTGTCTGAAGATTTTGTGCAAAGCTTAGTAAATTCCGGGCCTGATTGCACGAGTTTTTAAGGCGAACACGCGCTCTTTATCGATAAAACGATAAAATCACCGCGCTATAATCCATTTTGCCCTAGAGTCGCATAGCGACCCGCGCACATAAATGTTAAAATCAGGCTCTGATAATTTATTAAATAAAAGGAAAACATGAGCAAAATTATAATTGAACACAAACCAAGCCAGGAACGTTTGCAAGAATTGGGCGTTGCCGACTGGCCCATCTGGGAAAAAGAAATTTCCAAGTTTCCCATAGATTTTGACGAAACAGAAACCGCCTATGTACTGGAAGGCGAAATAATTGTGACCCCCGCAGGCGGTGAACCGGTTCGCATCGTACCGGGCGATCTGGTAGTATTTCCCGAAGGCTTGGACAGCCAATGGGAAGTAGTCAAGCCTTTACGGAAGCATTATCACTACGCTTAACATCCGGTTTTAAAGATCAACAAAGGCATCCAATGGATGCCTTTTTCATTTGTTCAAAGTCGAAATGATAAAATAAAAGGAAGTGTAATTGTTGCTATTTGCCTTGAAATAGAGCCATATATCAGCGCATTACATCCATTTATAAAAACCATATCCCTATTGATTGGTACGTAAAAATGCTTCAAACATTAATAACGACCACAGGGGTGAGCTATAATCACGCAAACCGCTTTGATGCTGGTTGACCATCTGTTCCAAAAATGAATGATTAAACAAGCCACATTGTGTCATGGTTTCTCCTAGCAGAGCTTCGCGCACTTTGTGTTTTAAAGGCCCTTTAAACCAGGCATCCAAGGGCACAGCGAAACCCATTTTGGGCCGATATAAAATACCGTCCGGTAAATAGCTTTCCAGAGACTTTTTTAAGATATATTTGCCCTCACGGCCCTTTAGTTTCATGTCCGGTTGGAGGCCTGCCATCCATTCAACCAGCTTATGATCCAGTAACGGCACTCTCACTTCTAAAGCATGCGCCATACTCGCTCTATCTACTTTGGTTAAAATATCGCCAGGCAAGTAGGTTTTTATATCCAGGTATTGAACCAGTGATAAGGGACTATCCGTCGGTGCTCTATCGACATGCCTTCTGAACACATCCACCGCTTGATAACCCTGTAAATCATGCTTTAATTGATCACTGAACAGCTTGCCGCGTAATTCATTGGATAAGACCGAAACACTGTGAAAATAACCTTCCAGTGAATCCCGCGCGATGGATTCGAAGGTTGATTTAGCCCTGAAGATTTTCGGCGCCCAATCCGCTTTCGGATAAACCTGCCCCAGCAAGCCAAAAACCGGTTTTCTAATGCTGTCAGGCAGCCATGAGCGCATTTTCTCTTCGTAGGTATGCCAGCGATAACGCCTGTAACCGGCCAGATTTTCATCCCCGCCATCGCCTGATAGTACGACGGTGACCTGTTTTTTCGCCAGTTCGCAAACCCGATAGGTGGGCAATGCTGAGCTGTCGGCATAAGGTTCATCGTAAAGCCCTGCCAATTGGTCAATCAAGCTAAAATCATCGGGATCAACCTGCTCAACGCGATGTGCCGTATGGTAACGTTCGGCTACTTGCGCGGCAAATTTCGTTTCATTATAGGCCGGATCCCCAAAAGAGATTGAGCAAGTATTAACAGGGTCGCTTGATAAACCTGCCATCATGGCAACGACGGCGCTTGAATCCACGCCGCCCGACAGAAATGCGCCTAACGGCACATCGGCCACCATTCTAATTTTAACGGCTTCGCGCAGTCGCTCGATGAGCTCTTCGCCCGTTGCTTTTTCATCTTGCGGGGGTCTAGGCGAGAATTTTACGTCCCAATATTGCCGTGGCTGATAGGTTTTAGTGCCCCGCTTTATGGTCAGGCAATACCCCGGCTCCAATTTATAGACGTTTTTATAAATTGTTTTAGGATCGGGTATATAGCCAAAACCGAAATAATCCTCGATAGCTGTAGGATCCAGGATTTTCGGCAATTCGGGATGTTCTTTGAGAGATTTTAATTCGGAACCGAATATGAA
>Ga0209798_10001013_pt1 | contig 17084 bp, 12 predicted proteins | sample DOMMetBare3Fresh_FD_187475 | JGI IMG/M metagenome (GOLD analysis project Ga0209798, IMG submission 187475) | Wetland sediment microbial communities from St. Louis River estuary, USA, under dissolved organic matter induced mercury methylation -... | ecosystem: Environmental > Aquatic >...
CTCGGAGGATGCGATCATCGGCAGGACGCTCGGGGACATCGTCACGAGCTGGAACCCGGCCGCCGAGAAGATGTACGGCTACTCCAGCGAGGAGATCGTCGGCAAGTCCATCAACTGCCTGATCCCGCAAGATCGGATGGTCGAGACCCGCGCCGTCGTGGCGGACGTGAGGGCGGGCCGACATGTCGAGCGCCTCGAGACCATCCGTGTCCGAAAGGACGGGACGATGTTCCCGGCCTCCGTCACCATCTCACCGATCCACGATGCGGACGGCGCAATCGTCGGCGAGGCCGCGGTCCACCGGGACGTGAGCGAGCAGAGGCGGGCGTTCGAGGTCGCCCGGCGCATGGAGGCGATCGTGGAGGACTCCGACGATGCCATAATCGCCATCACGCTGGACGGCATCATCACGAGCTGGAACCCAGCAGCCCAGAGGTTGTTCGGCTACCACGCCAAGGAGATCATCGGCAGCTCCATAGAGACCGTGAGTCCCAAGGACCGCCTCGACGAGATCAAGGCCGTCCTGGCCAAGAACAGAGCCGGCGAGCACGTCGCGCACCTCCATACCCGCGGTGTCCGAAAGGACGGAACGGCGTTCCCGGTCTCGCTCACCGTCTCACCGATCTGTGACCCCGACGGCGCGATCGTCGGCACCTCCATGATCAGCCGAGACATGACCGAGCTGCACCATGCGGTTCGGTACTCCCGGAGCCTGATCGAGGCGAGCATGGACCCGCTGATGACGATCAGCCCTGGAGGCAAGATCACCGACGTCAACGAGGCCACCGTCCAGGCGACCGGCGTCCCTCGCGAAACACTCATCGGGACCCACTTCTCGCAGTACTTCACCGACCCGGACATGGCCCGGGAGGGTTACGTGCAAGCGTTCGCGCAGGGGTCGCTCACCGACTACCCGCTGACCCTGCTTCACCAGGACGGCACGCTGACGGACGTCCTGTACAACGCCTCGGTCTACCGGGACGTCAACGAGAACGTGCTCGGCGTGCTGGCCGTCGCTCGGGACGCGGCCAAGCTACGCCAGCAGCAGGAGCTCAGCGAGCAGCTCCAGGCGGCCCTGGAGTCACGGATCGTGATCGAACAGGCCAAGGGGATCACCGCCCAGCGGAATGGGGTCACGATCGAGCAGGCCTACCAGCTCATCCGAGCGCACGCCCGTAACAACAACGCCAGCCTGCGGACGGTCTCCGAGGCGATCGTCGGGGTGGGACTCCAGGTCTGAGCCCGCGGCCACCCTGGCAGGCTCCTGGGCTACCTCGCCGGCTGGCGGCCGCGCTGGGCTGGGCGATGTGCGCTGGCTCCCGCCACCAGCGGGTGGACCGACGGTGGGCGGGCCGCTCGCCTCAGCCGCGGACGAACGCGCTCTCCCCGGGTCGACGCCAGCTCGCAACGGCCCAGCCGACGCCGTAGGGCGCCCCAGACCAGAGCACCTCACCGATCCCGTCGCCGCCTGCCGCGGCCACCAGCACAGGCCAGATCCGCTGCCCGGTTGCCCCCAGCTCATCGCCGAGGTCAACATCGATCTGGTCCAGCCGACCCGGCTGGCCAGAGGCAAGAGCCGCGCAGACCCCGTCGTCATACGCCTGTGCCCGGTCGTCCTGTGCCCGCGGGGCCTTGGGCCCGTGACAGGCCGCGCCGTCGGCCACCAGGATCAGCACGACGGGGGCCCTGTCCCGGCCCAGGCGCTCGCCCAACGCCGTGGCGTCGGGGCCGCTGGTGGTGATCCACCGCGCAGCAGCCCAGAGCTGGGCATGCTCGGGGTGCGCTGCGAGGTCACGACTGGCAAGGTAGCGGGCGACCATCATCGGCGTCGGCAGCTCAGGGTCACCTTGCTGCCCCTCGACCAGGGCTGGGACGACGACGGCACGCCCGAAGCTGGCGAAGGAGACAGGCCCGGCGGCGTTGTACTCCCCCGGCAGCCCCGGACCCACGACCACGACCTGTACCGCAGCAGGGCTCGAGTCCAGGGCCCGGGACAGCACCTGATCCGCCGCCTCACGCAGGCCATCCAGCTCGTGAGCAGCCGAACCCATCAGGCCGGCGACGAACGCCGGAGGACCAGGGACGACGGCCGCAGCGATGAGCACGCCGCTCAGTCTCTCAGCGACAGGCTGGAGCCGCGACTTCTGCCGACTGCGGCCGGCCGATGGACGGCATCCCGAGAGTGACCGCGGGGCGTCCCGAGCCGGGCACGTCCTGCAACGCGGCCCAGGCGTCACCCCCAGCGGTGCGACGAACCGCAAAGAGGCCGCCCTGCATGCCGGAGTCGGCAACGAGATGGTGCGGCGCGGCACGGGTGACGACCACCTCCACCACGTCGCCGGGGCGCGGGATCTCAGCCCCTGCAGGGACGGCGAAGTGCACGAGGCGGTTGTCGCGTGCTCGTCCGGACAGGCGTGCGGTCGCGGCGTCCTTGCGGCCTTCGCCCTGAGCCACGAGAACCTCGACTGCGCGCCCCTGAAGGTTGGTGTTCTCCGCCCAGGAGAGCTCTTCCTGGAGTGCGAGCAGGCGGTTGTATCGCTCTTGGACAACGGCCTTGGGCACCTGGTCGGGCATGGTCGCGGCGGGAGTTCCGGGGCGGACGGAGTACTGGAAGGTGAAGGCGCCGGCGAAGCGCGAAGCACGCACCACGTCGAGGGTCTGCCGGAAGTCATCCTCGGTCTCGCCGGGGAACCCGACGATCAGGTCGGTGGTGATCGCGGCGCCGGGGATGTGCTCGCGAACTGTGTCGAGGATGCCGAGGTACCTGGCGCTTCGGTAGGACCGGCGCATCTCCTTGAGCACCCGGTCCGAGCCGGACTGCAGGGGCATGTGCAGGCTCGGCATGACGTTGGGAGTCTGCGCCATCGCGAGTATGACGTCGTCCGTGAACGCCGCGGGGTGCGGGCTGGTGAAACGGACCCGCTCCAGGCCGTCGATCTGCCCGCAGGCACGCAACAGCTTGCCGAAAGCGAGCCTGTCGCCGAACTCCACGCCGTAGGTGTTGACGTTCTGGCCGAGCAGGGTGACCTCGACGACGCCCTGGGTCACCAGCGCCTCGATCTCGGCGAGGATGACGCCGGGGCGCCGGTCCATCTCCCTGCCCCGCAGGGTCGGCACGATGCAGAACGTGCAGGTGTTGTTGCAGCCCACCGAGATGGACACGAACGCGCTGTAGGCGGAGTCGCGTCGGGTGGGCAGCGTCGAGGGAAAGACGTCCAGGCTCTCGAGGATCTCGACCTCGGCATGCTTGTTGTGTCGAGCGCGATCCAGCAGTGCGGGCAGGGAGCCCATGTTGTGGGTGCCGAACACGACGTCCACCCAGGGCGCCCGGTCCACGATCTTGGCACGGTCCTTCTGCGCCAGGCAGCCACCAACGGCAATCTGCATGGCAGGGTTCCTCATCTTGGCCGGGCGGAGCTGGCCGAGGTTGCCATACAGCTTGTTGTCGGCGTTCTCCCGGACGGCGCACGTGTTGAACACCACGACGTCAGCGGTCTCCGGAGGGTCAGGAACGCCTTCGATGTCGACATAGCCGGCGGACTCCAGCAGACCGGACAGGCGCTCGGAGTCATGGACATTCATCTGACACCCGTAGGTGCGCACTTGGTAGGTCTTCATCGCATCGACCAGCCTACGTGTTCGCGCGGCAATCCCCCCTGTCAGCGGCAGTCACCCGGTGAACCAGCCGGCCAGGGAGTGACCTGCCTCAGTCAGGCAGGTGTTCGGGCGAGTCGGCGATCGCCTCACGGATGACAGCGTAGGTGACGCTGGAGGAGTAGCCCTTACGCGCCAACAAGCCGGCCAGCCGTCGGGTCTGGACCTGGATGCCCAGGCCGTGCATCTCGCGCAGCTTCTTGTCCGCCAGCACCCGGGCCCGATCTCGTTCGTCCGCGTCGGAGATCGCAGACAGCGCCTCCTCGGCCAGGTCACCCTCGATGCCCTTGCTGCGCAGCTCGCGGGCGAGGGCAGGTCTGGCCAGACCGCGTCCGGACTGTTGGGAACGGACCAGCATCCGGGCGTAGGCCTGGTCATCGACCAGGCCTACCTCAGCCATCCGGTCCAGGACTGTTGTCGCCACGTCCGCGGGGCAGCCCTTCCGGGCGAGCCTCTGCATCAGCTCGGCCCGGCTGCGGGGTGCCATCGCCAGCTGCCGCAGCACGATCTGTCGTGCCACGTGGTACGGATCCGGCTCGGCGTCCTGCTTCGGGACGTCCTGCTTCGGGACATCCTGCTTCGGGACATCCTGCTTCAGGACATCCTGCTTCAGGACATCGGCCGGTGCGCCCGTAGCCCAGGAAGCGCCCGCGTCGGCCGGATCGCCCGTCGCGGACGCAGCCTCATACGGCATCACCATCGAGGTGCAGATCAGAAGTCGACCGGCACGGCCTTGACCGGGGCGCCACCCACTGGCACCTCTTTGACCAATGCGTCACGAGCTGACGTGTCACGAGCTGGCGTGTCACGAAGCGGCAGGTCCCTGATCGGCTCGTCCCTGACCGGCATCGTCTTCACCGGCCCGTTCTTGATCGTCGACCCCTTCTTGGCCGGCACGGCCTTGACCGGCACCGGTGCGACCGGCTCGGGCGTCTGGTCGACCCGCGGACCGATGCCGAGCTTCTCCTTGATCCTCTTCTCGAGCTCATCGGCGAGGTCGGGGTTGTCTCGCAGGAAGGACCGTGCGTTCTCCTTGCCCTGCCCCAGCTGGTCGCCGTCGTACGTGTACCAGGCACCTGCCTTGCGGACGAAGCCCTGCTCGACGCCCATGTCGATCAGGCCACCCTCACGGGAGATGCCGAACCCGTAGATGATGTCGAACTCGGCCTGCTTGAACGGGGGCGCGACCTTGTTCTTGACCACCTTGACGCGAGTCCGGTTGCCCACCGGGTCGGTGCCGTCCTTGAGCGTCTCGATGCGCCGGACATCGAGGCGGACCGAGGCATAGAACTTCAGCGCCTTGCCACCAGTGGTCGTCTCAGGGCTGTTGTGCACCATGACGCCGTCGACAAAGTAGTTATGTGTGCCAGCCACCTCGATGTCGAACCGATGCATGGACTTCGTCGGCGGCTTGACCTTGATCTCGAGCACCCGCGCCGGGACGAGCACCTGGTTCGGCTCGACGAACTGCGCCTCGACGGCGAACTGCCCACGCAGGCGCGGGAGCAGCTTGTAGTCCATGGACGGGTGGACATAAGGCGCCACCAGCTCCAGGAACCTGCCGCTGCCGGCAGTCGTCATCGTCAGCACGGCCTGCTTGGCAGCGCCACGGATCGAGAGCTTGCAGTCAACACCGTGGACGTCTCGCAGATAGTCGGCAAGTCGCACCCGGGTCGCCTCGCTCATTGCCTCGACGCAGAACTCGACCCGACCGCTGCCGCCGGCAGTGCGCTCCTGCAAGCCCTTGGACCGTTCGCTGAAGGAGCCGTCGTCCATGAACCAGACGGCCAGCGCCAACGTGCTCAAGGACTTGAGGTAGTCGTCGGTCAGGTGCTTCATCCCGTCGCCCCAGTAGACGACATCGCGAAGCTCGCTGAGCTCGGGCAACGGCGACAGGTCAACGAAGGCAGCACCCTTGGCGTTGACATTGCGGCTCTGACCGATGTTGCCGAACAGCGATGCCTTCCAGTCCAGGTACTCGACCTGCTTCTCGCCATGTCCCATCCGGAAACGCACGCCGTGGCGTTCGCGCAGGTTGGGCGCCAGGTGGGCATCGCCCATGAGGCCACCCAGGACAACCTGCCGCTGCTGATCGCTCAACCGCGCCGTCTCGTTGGTGAGCACCCGATCGCCCACCATCAGCTCTCCGGCCTCCCGCCACCCCCCAGGGGTGCGGATCTGGTGGTTGTCCGTCGCTGCGAACTGCGAACGACCGTTGCCGCCGGACTTCTCCACGGTGAACTGGAGGAAGTGCTCGGCCACCCCGTTGTCGAACCAGTTGGTGACGGGACGGTTGACGATCTGATTGAGCTCCATGTCATAGGTGCGCACCTCGACCGGCAGCTTCTGGGCGACGATCTTGCCGATCTTCTCCGTTGAACCATCGGCCAGCGTCACCCGGGTGTTGTAGGAAAAGCAGCCGAACATGACTCCGATCTTCTCGCGGAGCTGGTTGATGAAGATCATCGTCGTGCCGGTGCTGCTGATCGTTCCGGTGAGCTTGCGCAGGGCCTGGGACATCAACCGTGCCTGCAGACCCACGTGACTGTCGCCCATCTCGCCCTCGATCTCGGCGCGGGGAACAAGCGCGGCAACCGAGTCGATCACGATGATGTCGATGGCCCCGGACCGGATCAGCATGTCCGCGATCTCGAGCGCCTGCTCGCCGGTGTCGGGCTGACTGACCAGCAGGGCATCCGTGTCGACGCCGAGCTTCTGGGCGTAGTCGGGGTCAAGCGCGTGCTCGGCATCGATGAACGCCGCGATACCGCCGGCCTTCTGGGCGTTGGCCACCGCGTGCAGGGCCACTGTCGTCTTGCCCGAGCTCTCCGGGCCGTAGATCTCGACGACTCGCCCGCGAGGCAGCCCGCCGATGCCCAGAGCGACATCCAGGGCGATGGACCCTGTGGGAATGACGTCGATGGGGACGCGGACCTCGTCGCCGAGGCGCATCACTGCACCCTTGCCGTGGGCTTTCTCGATCTGCGCCATCACCGCATCCAGCGACTTGGCGCGATCTGCTCCAGCCATGTCCCTCACCTGCCATTTCTGTATAGGGGGTCTGCCGTCTACCTGCGACCGACACCTGTGCGGGGCTGCATCGCGTGTCGAGTCAGACGTTACGAGTGACCACCGACAGCCCACGTCCGTCAGGGGTGAGCCTGTGGACGGCGGGGAGCCGGGGCAACCCATGGGGAAACACTACCCGAACAGATGTTCGACCTGGCGCCCGTGGGCGCAGGACACGCCGAGACTTTCGCGACACCCCGAGGGTGCCCACAGCCGCCGTGCCCACAACCGCGGTGCCCAACCGACCCGCGCCCCCGGCCGCAGGGCTCAGGACAGGAGCAGCTTCTCGAGCCGGCGGGCTGCCCCGACCAGTCCGAGCAGGCCCAGGACCACAAGGTAGGCCACGTTGACCATCAGCCCGGGCCCGATCTCGCCCAGCATCAGGCCCCGCTCCAGAGCCACCCCCTGATACAGCGGAGTGGCCTGCACGATCCATCGCACGGAGTCCGGATAGAGCGCGACCGGGAAGAACGTCGCGGAGAACAGGAACATCGGCTGGATCGCCAGGTTGACGTAGTCGAAGTCGACCCAGGAGCGCATGTACGTGGTCGCGAACATGCCGACCGCCGAGAACGCGAAACCGATCAGCGTCGCGGCGGGCAGGGCCAGCAGAGCCCACCAGGAGTGCACCACACCCACCGCCCAGGCGACCAGCAGGAACGCCGCGGCATACAGCGCCCCTCGGATCAGCGACCAGGCGATCTCACCCACCGCGACGTCGCGCGGCCCCAGCGGGGTGGCCAGCACCGAGTCGTAGAGCTTGGCGAACTTGAGCTTGAAGAACACGTTGAAGGTCGAGTCGAACACGGCGCCGTTCATGGCCGAGGTGGCCAGCAGGGCGGGCGCGACAAAGACCGCGTAGGGCACGCTCTGACCACCGTCGGTAGTCACCATCCTGATCAGCCCGCCGAGCCCGATCCCGAGCGAGAACAGGTAGAACACCGGCTCGAAGAAGCCCGTGACGATGGCGATCCAGCCGTGCCGGTAGCTCATGATGTTGCGCTCGACCAGGATCCGGGCCATCCCGGCGCCCGCGGGCATCGGCAGCACCCGCGCGATCCGCGAGGTGAGTCCCTTCGTCGCTGACGGGGGCGCCTGCGCCGCGGACGTCATACGACCAGCCTCTTGGTGAAGGCACGTCGGGCGAGCCAGAGGCCGACCGCGATCACGACCAGCTGGTATGCGGTGTTGCCCGCGACGCCGACGAGGTCGGGCGATCCCAGGGCAAGCGAGCGGTTGGCCTCGACGCCGTGCCACAGCGGCGTCAGCCACGCGACCGGCCGCAGGAGGGCCGGCAGCTGGTCGACCGGGAAGAAGACGCCGGAGAACAGGAACAGCGGCGTCATGATGAAGCGGAACAGGATGTTGAACCCGCTGTCGGTCTCCTGCTTGGCCGAGAACGCGAAGACCGGCACCGCGAAGGCCATTCCGGTCAGCACGGTGATCGGCAGGGCGAGCACGGCCCACCACGAGCTGAACGACCCGAACAGGGCAGCCACTGCCAGGAAGATGGCGGTGGCGCCGGTGATCTGCAACGCGACGTAGAGCAGATGGCCGATCAGGATGTCGTTGATGCCGACCGGCGTGGCGAGCATGGCGTGGTACTTCGCGTTCCAGCGGATCGCCCCCATCACCGGGTAGGTCGACTCCCCCATCGCCACCCACATCGCCTGTGCCGCGAGGATTCCGGGCACCACATACTGCAGGTACGGCACGCCGCCGACCCCCCCGGCGGACGTGTCGACGAGGCTGCCCAGCCCGAGGCCGATGGACAGCAGGAACATCAGCGGGGAGAGGAACCGGCCGAAGAGGCTGCCCCGCCAGGTGCGCCGGTATGCCGTGAGCCAGGACCCGAGGACAGGTCGCCAGGGAGCGGGTGTCGACCGAGGTGCACGGCTCGGGGTGCTGACCGGGGTGCTCATCAGTCGATCAACGTTCGGCCGGTCAGATGCAGGAACACGTCTTCGAGGGTCGATCGGCGAACCAGGGAGGACATCGGCCGGACGCCCCGCCGGTGCACCTCGGCCGCGGCTGCGTCGCCGTCCTCGGCATACACCAGCAGCCGGTCGGGCAGGACCTCGATGCGCTCGCCGATCCCGACGATGGCGCTTGCATGCTGGGCATGGTCATCGGTGTCGAAGCGCAGCTCGAGGACCTCACGGGTGGAGTACTCGCCGATCAGCGAGCGCGGCGATCCCTGCGCAACGATCTTGCCGTGGTCCATGACCACGAGCCGGTCGCACAGCTGCTCGGCCTCGTCCATGTAGTGCGTCGTCAGGACCAGCGTGACGCCACTGCGCTTGAGCCGGAACAGCCTGTCCCACAGGACATGGCGGGCCTGCGGATCGAGCCCCGTGGTCGGCTCGTCCAGGAGCAGGATCTCGGGGCGGCTGATCAGCGAGCGGGCGATCGTCAGCCGCCGCTTCATGCCGCCCGAGAGCGGCTCGACCCTGGTGGCTGCCCTGTCCGTGAGCTGGGCGAAGCTGAGGAGCTCCCTGGTGCGAGAACGGACCTCGCTGCGGGAGAGGCCGAAGTAGCGCCCATAGATCCAGAGGTTCTCCTCGACGGTCAGCTCCTCGTCGAGGGTGTCCTTCTGGGGTACGACGCCCAGGCGCGCCCGGATCGCCGGCCCGTCGGTTGCCGGGTCGAGGCCGAACACCCGCAGCCGGCCTCCGGTCGCCGGCGACACGCAGCCGACCATCTTCATCGTCGAGGACTTGCCGGCGCCGTTGGGTCCGAGGAAGCCGAACGACTCGCCCCGCTCCACCGCGAAGTCGATGCCGTCCACGGCGGTGAAGTCGCCGAAGGTCTTGGTCAGGCCGGTTGCGTGCAGCAGGAGGTCGGGGTCCGAATCAGTCACAGGGCGAACGCTATCGCCTCGGGGGCGACCCGCGATCAACCCCTCTTGCCGGGGCTCCTCAGCTCTTTGCCGAGCCAGCGTTCGGCTGGCACATCCATATCGGCGCACAGGGCCAGCCAGACCTCACGGGGCTTGACTCCCGACTCCAGAGCCTGCTCAGGTGTGCGGTTGCCGAGCGCTCCCAGCACATGGTCACGAGCCAGCGAGCGCGCGTAGGCTGCACCGAACTCATCGTCCATCAGTCGCCAGAAATCGCTTGTCCGCATTCGGGGAGTCTCGCACGCGAGCGCCCGGTCCCTCATAGGGCGGGCCCGTCATCGGTGGCGCACCGCACCGGAGCGGGCAGCGCCTTCCCCGTCCTGGACACGACCTGACCGGGCTCAGGTGTAGCGCCTGACCACCTCCCGGAGCCTGGCGTCGTGCGCTCCGTGCCAGTAGACGTGTCCGCAGGCCAGACACCGGGAGAATCGCTGCTGGGTGCGAAGCGTTCCCGGTTCAAGCTGTGCTGCCACCTGGGCCTTCGGGACCGGGCCCAGCGTCCCGCCGCAGGCCAGGCACAGGCTCCACGGCTGAAGGGGCGGTCGAAAGCGCTCGATGACGTCAGCCAGCTGGTCGTCGGGGTGCTGGCCGCGCACGAAGGCGGCACGGCGTAACGCCCGACGCATCAACAGGCCCCGGTCCCGGGTGAGCAGGACTCGGTCCTCGCGTCCGGCCTGCTCGACAAGGTGGTCGTCGCCGGCGTCCTTGTCATACGCCGCCTCGACACCCAGGAGCCGGAGCCTGCGGGTCAGCGCGCCGAGGTGCACGTCCAACAGGAACCGTGCCGGCCCATCCAGGGGCTGCGGCCGGGATCGGCCGACGACCTCGAGGCAGTCCTGCGCCTGAAGCCGGCTGCGCCAGGACACCGAGACCCCGCCCACCACCAGGTCCCCGACCTCGGTCAGCGGAACGCCCACGCTCTGGACGACATGGCCCACCGTGGCAGTCGGGTCCCGTAGCAGGTCGAGCTCGCCGCTGTCGCGGCCACGACGCGGAAGCAGGAAGCGCAGGTCGGGCCGGACACGCAGCCGGATCGTCCCGGAGGTCACCGGCACTGCGTCGACCCCGTCATCCGGTCGTACCGGCCATCGCTCTGGTCCCCCTCATCTGGTTGCTGGACCCTGGTTGCTGGACTCAGATCCAGCTCACGTGCCGCCTCAGGTAGAGGAAGCCCACGAAGGCGAACACGTCGAGCAGGACGTGGGCGACGACCAGCGGCAGGACGCGGCGGGTGCGCTGGAACCACCAGGCGAAGATCAGCCCCATCACCATGTTGCCGACGAACCCGCCGAGCCCCTGGTAGAGGTGGTAGGTCCCCCGCAGCACCGCGCTCGCCCCCAGCGCCCGGCCGTCCGACCACCCCAGCTGCCGCAGCCTGGTCAGCAGGTACCCGACCACGACGACCTCCTCCAGCAGCCCGTTCTGGGCAGCCTGGAGCAGCAGGAGAGGCACGCGATACCAGGTGTCAGGGACGTCCACCACGGCCAGGTTGGCGCTCACTCCGAGCTGGTGGGCAGCCCAGACCAGGATCAGGCCGGGTATGCCGATGAGCGCGGTGAAGCCCACACCCTGCAGCAGGTCTTTGCGGGTGGGCCGATGCAGGCCGATGCCGAAGCCGGCGGTCGCGGGGTCCCGCGCGAGCAGCACCAGCACCAGCAGGACCGGCATGAGCCCCTGGACGACGCCGGTGAGGTCGTAGGCGATGTTGAGCCACATGCGGGCGGTCTGAGCGCCCTGGGCGACCGTCGCCGTGGTTGCCGAGATGCCACCCCGCACCGTGAGCTCTGCCTTCAGATAGGCCAGCAGGGCGTAGACGCCGGACGTCCCGAGCGAGACTCCGAGCACCGCGAGCACCTCGGCGCCGCGGTGCCGCACCGGTGGGTCCGCCGTCTGCACCGTGGAGTTCACGCCGTCAGTCTGCCCGATCCGACCTGGCCCCGGCCGGATATCGTCCAGGCATGACCGAACCGTCGGCGTCCGCGAGATGGCCCGGCACGATGAACCGTCGCCGGTGGGTCATCCTCGTCGCGGTCGCGGTGGGCGCCGGTGTGCTCGGAACGCTCATCGGCGTCTTGATGCCCTGGAACGACGAGCGTCCGGGGAGACCGCCGGCGTCCCAGCGCCAGGCCTTCGGGTTCGACGCAGCATATGCCGATCCCGACCCGCTGGTGCTGGTGGTCCGCTATGGAGACTCCAGCAGCTGCCCCAGCGCCGCCGTGCGCCATACCGTCGTCCAGGAACCGACCCGGGTCGTCGTGACACTCACCCGCGCGTCCATCCCGGCAGACCGGGCCTGTACGTCGGACTACGGGGCCAAGGTCGTCCGGATCTCGCTCGCCAGACCGCTCGGGAGCCGCACGGTCATCGACGGGTCGCGCGCCAGACCGGTGCCCTTGTCGACCGGCACCCAGCCCTTCGGCTGACAGGACACCCGACAAACCGATTGACGGCCAAACCGATTGTCGGCGCGAGGTGGCAGGCTGGGTTGGTCATGACGACCGGCGACGTGCTCGAGCGATTCTCCCCCGCAACCCGGGACTGGTTCAGCGGGAGCTTCGCCGAGCCCACCGCCGCCCAGATAGGCGCCTGGGAGGCCATCAGCTCCGGGTCCCACACGCTCGTGGTGGCCCCGACCGGCTCCGGCAAGACCCTGTCGGCGTTCCTGTGGGCCCTGGACCGCCTGGGCACGACCCCCCCGCCCGCTGAGCCGCTGCGCCGGTGCCGCGTCCTCTACATCTCGCCGATGAAGGCCCTGGCCGTGGACGTCGAGCGAAACCTTCGCTCCCCCCTGGTCGGCATCGGTCACGCAGCCTCCAGACTCGGCCTTCCCCCGCCCGAGGTGAGCGTGGCGGTCAGATCCGGCGACACCTCGGCGGCCGACCGCAGGCTGTTCGCCCGCCGCCCCTCCGACGTCCTGATCACGACCCCGGAGTCGCTCTTCCTGATCCTGACCTCCAAGGCGCGCGAGGCCCTGGCCGGCGTCGAGACCGTCATCCTGGACGAGATCCACGCCGTCGCCGGCACCAAGCGAGGCGCACACCTTGCGCTGAGCCTCGAACGCCTGGATGCCCTGCTGGACAAGCCTGCTCAGCGCGTCGGCCTGTCAGCGACAGTCCGGCCGGTCGAGGAGATCTCCCGGTTCCTGGCGGGCGGCCGGCCGGTCACCGTGGTCCAGCCCTCGTCGACCAAAGCGTGGGACCTCCAGGTGGTCGTCCCTGTCCCGGACATGTCCGCCCTCGGCGACGCGGCCGCGGACCGCGGAGGCACCGCTGACAGCCCGGAGCGGCAGGCCTCGATCTGGCCACACGTCGAGGAACGCATCGTCGACCTGATCGCCCAGCATCGCTCGACGCTGGTGTTCGCCAACTCCCGCCGCCAGGCCGAGCGGCTGACCGCCCGGCTGAACGAGATCTGGCAGGAGCGGCTCGAGCTCGCGTCCCTCGCCGATCAGGCGAGCACCCGGGATACCGGCGGCTTCCGGAATACAGGCAGTCCTCGGACGCCGGCAGAGATGATGGCGCAGGCCGGATCGTCCAGGGGCGCGCCGGGGGTGCTCGCCCGCGCGCACCACGGCTCGGTGAGCAAGGAGCAGCGCGCCCTGATCGAGGACGACCTCAAGGCCGGCCGCCTGCCCGCCGTCGTGGCCACCAGCTCCCTGGAGCTCGGCATCGACATGGGCGCGATCGACCTCGTCGTCCAGGTGGAGTCGCCTCCGAGCGTGGCCAGCGGGCTGCAGCGAGTCGGGCGGGCCGGCCACCAGGTGGGCGCGGTGTCTCGCGGAGTGGTCTTTCCCAAGTTCCGCGGCGACCTCGTTCAGACCGCCGTGGTGGTCGACCGGATGCGCCGGGGGTCGATCGAGTCGCTGCGGGTCCCGTCGAACCCGGTCGACGTCCTGGCCCAGCAGATCGTCGCCATGTGCGCGATGGACGACTGGGCCGTTGATGACCTGGAAGCGCTGGTACGCAAGGCAACTCCCTTTGCCAGCCTCCCCCGGTCCATCCTCGAGTCGGTCCTCGACATGCTGTCCGGGCGCTACCCCAGCGACGAGTTCGCCGAGCTGCGACCACGCCTGGTCTGGGACCGGGTGACCGGCACCCTCACCGGGCGGCCGGGGGCGCAACGGCTCGCGGTCACCAGCGGCGGCACCATCCCCGACCGCGGGCTGTATGCCGTGTTCCTCGCCTCGGGCGAAGGCACCGGGCGGCGGGTCGGCGAGCTCGACGAGGAGATGGTCTACGAGTCGCGGGTCGGCGACGTCTTCACCCTCGGCACGTCCTCGTGGCGGATCCAGGACATCACCCACGACAAGGTGCTGGTCACCCCGGCCCCCGGGCAGCCCGGCAAGCTCCCCTTCTGGAAGGGCGACTCGCTGGGAAGGCCGGCCGAGCTGGGCCGCGCCGTGGGCGAGTTCGTCCGCGAGCTCGGGGGGCTCAGCGCTGACAAGGCCCGGGCCAGGGTGACCGCCACCGGCCTGGACGCCTGGGCCGCTGACAACCTGCTGACGTACCTGGACGAGCAGCGCGAGGCAACCCGGCACGTCCCCGACGACCGCACGATCGTGGTCGAGCGGTTCCGCGACGAGATCGGCGACTGGCGGGTGGCCGTGCACTCCCCGTTCGGCGCGCAGGTGCACGCACCGTGGGGGCTGTGCGTCGCGGCCCGGATGCGAGAGCGCTTCGGCGTGGACGTGCAGGCGATGCACGGCGATGACGGCATCGTGTTCCGGCTGCCCGACATCGAGTTCGACACCGAGTCCGCTTCGGCGGGGCTGGGGAACGAGCTGATGTCCCTGATCACGCTCGACGCCGATGACGTGCACGATCTCGTCACCACCGAGATCGGCGGATCTGCTTTGTTCGCAGCGCGTTTCCGGGAGTGCGCGGCCCGGGCGCTGCTGCTGCCGCGGCGTCGTCCCGATCGCCGCCAGGCCTTGTGGCAGCAACGCCAGCGGTCGGCCCAGCTGCTCACCGTAGCCGCTCAGTACGCCTCCTTCCCGATCATCCTGGAGACGGTGCGCGAGTGCGTCCAGGATGTCTTCGACGTGCCAGGCCTGAGCACCCTGATGCGCGAGATCGGCTCTCGCGCAGTGCGACTCGTCGAGGTCGAGACGCCGACGCCGTCCCCGTTCGCCCGCAGCCTGATGTTCGGCTATGTCGCGCAGTTCCTGTACGAGGGCGACTCACCCCTGGCCGAGCGGCGTGCTGCCGCGCTCTCGCTGGACCCCACCCTGCTGGCCGAGCTGCTCGGGCGCGGTGAGGGCGCGGCGCTGCGCGACCTGCTGGACCCGGCTGCACTCGCAAAGACGGAGTCCGAGCTGCAGAGAACCGCGCAGGAGCGGCGTTGCCGGGGTCTGGAGGATGTGGCGGATCTGTTGCGGGTGCTGGGCGCCCAACCACATCAGGCCATTCTTGATCGCTGCGTCGAGGGGTCGGGTGCCAAGGACGTCTCCACCTGGCTGGTCGATCTCGAGAGCGACCGGCGACTGATCCGGGTACGTATCGGCGGCGAGGAGCGCTGGGCCGCCATCGAGGACTCGGGGCGGCTGCGGGACGCGCTGGGTGTCGCCCTTCCGGTGGGCGTTCCCGACGCCTTCCTCGAACCGGTCCCCGACCCGCTCGGCGATCTGGTCGCCCGGTACGCCCGGACTCATGGCCCCTTCACCGCTCGCGATGTCGCCGACTGGTTCGGCCTCGGTACGGCGGTCGTCGCCGACGTGCTGCGACGGCTGGTGGCCGCCGGCAGGGTCGTGGAGGGCGAGCTGCGACCGATCGAGTCGGGGGGCGGGGTCCATGGGCCCGACTTCTGCGACGCAGAAGTCCTGCGCACCCTCCGGCGGCGATCACTGGCAGCTCTTCGCGCCGAGGTCGAGCCCGTCCCGGCTGTCGACCTGGCCCGGTTCCTTCCCTCCTGGCAGGGAGTCGGCGCTGGTCTGCGTGGCAGCGAGGGACTCCTCCGGGTGATCGAGCAGCTGGCTGGTGCTGTGGTTCCCGCCAGCGCGCTGGAGACCCTGGTTCTGCCCAGCCGCATGGTTGCATACAGCCCTGCCCTGCTGGACGAGCTGACGACCAGTGGCGAGGTGATCTGGCGCGGACACTCCGCTCTCCCGGGCGATGACGGGTGGGTCTCCCTGCACCTCGCCGAGACCGCACCCCTGACCCTGGCGGCACCATCACCGGACCTCGAGCTCTCAGCGCGGCATCACCAGGTGCTCGACGCCCTCGGCGGCGGTGGCGCCTTCTTCTTCCGAACACTGGCTGATGCAGTCTCCGGCAAGGAGGGCACGGTTCTCGATGACGGGGTCCACCTCAACGACAGGGTCCGCCTCAACGACGAGGACCTGACGCACGTCCTGTGGGACCTGACCTGGGCGGGGCACATCAGCAACGACACTCTGGCCCCTCTGCGGGCGCTGCTGTTGGGCGGCCGCACGGCCCACAAACCACGGCGGACGGCACCCCGCTCTGCCCGGTACCCAGGCAGGGCCGGCAGCCTCGGGGGGCTGTCAGGTCGGGGCCTCGCCAGCGGGCGGGCCGCCATGTCGCCCCGCAGCGGACCTTCCACAGCAGCCGGCCGCTGGTCCCTGCTGCCCGCCATCGAGTCCGATGCCACCGTTCGCTCCTACGCCACGGCCGAGGTGCTGCTGGATCGCTACGGCGTGGTGACCCGTGGCTCCGTTGTCGCAGAAGGGGTTTCGGGCGGGTTCGCCGGCGTATACCGGGTGCTGGCTGCCGCCGAGGAGTCCGGGCGGGTACGACGCGGCTACTTCGTCGAAGGCCTTGGCGCCGCGCAGTTCGCCACGACCGGCGCCGTCGACCGGCTCCGCGCCGGAAGCCGCCCGCTGCCCGACGGCCCCGAACCCTTCGGTGGCGAACGCCGTGAGAGCCCACCGTCAGCGATCGTCCTGGCTGCCTCGGACCCTGCCAATCCCTATGGCGCGGCCCTCGGATGGCCCGCCCGGGTCACCGATCTGAGCGACCACTCCGAGGGCGGAAAGCCTGCACCAGAGCCGGCCCCCAGGTCGCGGCAGAGCTCGGGTCACCGGCCCGGTCGCAAGGCAGGCGCGCTCGTCGTGCTCGTCGACGGCCTGCTCACCCTCTATGTCGAGCGCGGGGGCAAGACACTGCTGTCCTGGACGGACGACCCCGCACTGCTTCAGTCCGCCGCAGATGCGCTAGCTCTGGCAGTGCGCGAGGGCGCGTTGGGCAAGCTGACCGTAGAGAAGGCCGACGGCGCATCAGTCCTTCGCCCAGACCATCCCCTGGCAACAGCTCTAGCGGCGGCCGGCTTCCACGCCACCCCCCGCGGCCTACGCCTACGCCGCTAACCACAAACCTAGGGACCATGCACCGCTCAACCCCACAAACCTAGTAGCGTGTCGCCTCTAATCGAATGGGTATGTGTGGTCGGCTGTTCTGGTTGATACTCGACCAGAAGGAGTTGACGGCATGCCTCGTCCGAAGGA
>Ga0209798_10001014_pt1 | contig 17083 bp, 17 predicted proteins | sample DOMMetBare3Fresh_FD_187475 | JGI IMG/M metagenome (GOLD analysis project Ga0209798, IMG submission 187475) | Wetland sediment microbial communities from St. Louis River estuary, USA, under dissolved organic matter induced mercury methylation -... | ecosystem: Environmental > Aquatic >...
ATGGCGCACGCCGCCCTTGGCCAACGTCAGGCGTGCGGTGACGCCATCGCTGGCGGCGTCGAGCACCTCGGCGCGCTCACACCAGGGCAGGAAGGCCGGGTAGTCCTCGATCGCGGTGACCAGGTCGTACATCTCCCGTGGCGAGTACCACAGCAGGATCGACTTTCGCACGCGCTTCATAGAATGCCCAAATTGTAGGAACCCCATGCCGATTGCCGAGAACCGCCGCGCACGATTCGATTACCACATCGAGGAGACCTTCGAAGCCGGCATCGTCCTGTCGGGCTGGGAGATCAAGTCCATCCGCGCCGGCCAGGTGCAACTGACCGACGGCTATGTGGTGATCCGCGACGGCGAACTGCATCTGATCGGTTGCCGCATCAATGCACTGCGCTCGGCCTCGACCCATGTGCTGCCCGAACCCGACCGGACCAAGAAGCTGCTGATGCACAAGGACGAGATCCGCCGGTTGATCGGCAAGGTCGAGCAGCGCGGCTTCACGCTGGTGCCGCTGGACCTGCACTTCAAGGGGGGCCGCGTCAAGGTGCAGATCGCGCTGGCCAAAGGCAAGGCGCAGCACGACAAGCGCGACACGGAGAAGAAGCGGGACTGGGAACGCGAGAAGGGACGGCTGATGCGGCACAAGGTGGCCTCAGCGCCGAAGGCGTGAGTGGCGCAGCCCATCGATTGACCATCTCGCGCCGTGAGGAGCAGACCACGGATGCGAGGCGCGAGGTCAGCGCGAATGCGCTGAGCCTCATCCGCCCAGCGCGCCGAGCGCCTGCGCGCAGTCGGCGATCAGGTCATCCACCGCCTCGAAGCCGAGCGAGAAGCGCACCACCGTGCCACGCCACCTCGGCCTGGCACGCATGCTCGCCAGGTCATACGGCATGACCAGGCTCACCGGTCCGGCCCAGGAGGTGCCGATTCGAAACAGTTTCAGCGCATCGACGAAGGCATCCACCTGAGGCGCGGTGAACCGCTCGTCGAAGACGACCGAGAACAGGCCTGCCGCCGCGCTGCATGTCGATCGCCAGTGCTCGTGTCCGGGCGAGCCGGCCAGCGCCGGATGCAGCACCTGCGACACCTCGGAACGCCCGGTCCACCAATTCGCAAGCGTACGCGCCGCCTGGTCCTGTGCGGCATAGCGCAGGTGGATCGTCGGCAACGAGCGCAGCACGGCCTCGACGTCATTGCCGCCCACGCCCCAGCCCATGCGCATGTGGGTGTACTTCAGGCTCAGGTGCAGGGCGTGGTCTCGCGTCGTGACCGAACCCATCAGCACGTCACCGCCGCTGGAGGGGTACTTGGTCAGCGACTGGACCAGGACGTCGGCGCCCAGCCCGTCGCCAAGGTCGAATCCATTGAAGGCGACGCCGGCACCCCAGGTCATGTCCAGCGCCGTGCGAACGCCGCGCGCCTTGGCCGCGGCCAGCAATCCACGCAGGTCGGGGAACTCCATCGTCACCGACCCCGCAGCCTCGAGCCAGATCAGTCTGGTCGCCGGGGTGATTATCTGCGCCAACGATTCGGCGTCCAGCGGGTCGTACACGCGATGCGTGATGCCCCAGCCCGCCAGTTCGGCGGCAGCCAGCGCCTTGCTCGGTGCGTACGCGTTGTCGGGAATCAGCACCTCGTCGCCGGCCTTGAGCAGGGCCATGTCGACGAGCGAAATGCTGGCCAATCCGCTGGGCACCAGCAGCGTTTGCAGCCCCCCTTCGAGCGTGGCGATACGCTCTTCGAGCAGGAAGGTCGTCGGCGTGCCGTGCAAACCGTACGTGTAGCCGGCCTTGGACTTCCAGTTGCGCGCGCGCATGGCCGCGCAGTTCGGGAAGTACACCGTCGAGGCCTTGTACACCGGCGCCTGCGGTGAGTCGAACCCCGGCGGCGGGCGGTACGGGTGGTGAATCAGGCTCGTGCTGGGATCTAGCTTTGTCATCGTCACACCGGTCGTGCGATCAGATCATGCCCTTCTGCGGCAACCACTCGTGCCGAAGTGAATTCGCCCACCTTCAGCACCTTGCTCGCCTTCTCGGGCGGCAGCAGTCGAACGCTGCCATCGATTTCAGGCGCATCCGCGTAACTGCGCCCCACCCCGCCCTTGCGCCCGAGCGCCGGCGCCTGATCGACAAGCACCTGCATCGTGGCGCCAACGCGGCGGCGCAGGCGCAAGGCCGATGCGGCCTCCGCCGCGGCCATGAAGCGGGCACGGCGTTCCTCGCGCACCTCGTCCGGCAGGGCGCCCGGCAGCGCATTCGCCGCGGCACCCTTGACCGGAGAGTAGGCGAAGCAGCCAGCACGGTCGATGTCAGCCTCTTCGATGAATTGCATCAGGTGCTCGAACTCGGCCTCGGTCTCGCCCGGGAAGCCCGCGATGAAGGTGCTGCGGATCACCAGTTCCGGGCAGGCCTGGCGCCAGCCCGCGATGCGCTCCAGGTTGCGCTCGCCCGAGGCCGGCCGCTTCATGCGGCGCAGCACGTCCGAGTGCGAATGCTGGAACGGCACGTCGAGGTAGGGCAGCACGCGGCCGGCGGCCATCAGCGGCAGCACCTCGTCGACGTGCGGGTAAGGATACACGTAGTGCAGGCGGACCCAGGCACCGTGCACCTCGGCCAGGTCGCCCAGCTTCTCGCACAGCTCGAGCATGCGTGTCTTCACCGGTTGGCCGTTCCAGAAGCCGGTGACGTACTTGGCGTCCACGCCGTAGGCGCTCGTGTCCTGGCTCACGACGAGCAGCTCCCTGACGCCGGCCTCGAAGAGGCGTTGCGCCTCGTTCAGCACGTCGCCGATCGGCCGCGACACCAGGTCGCCGCGCATCGAAGGGATGATGCAGAACGTGCAACGGTGGTTGCAGCCTTCGCTGATCTTCAGGTAGGCGTAGTGCTTGGGCGTGAGCTTGATGCCCTGCGCCGGAACCAGGTCCGTGTACGGGTCGTGCGGCTTTGGCAGGTGCGCATGCACCGCGTCCATGACCTCCTGCGTCGCGTGCGGCCCGGTCACGGCCAGCACCTTCGGGTGCACCTGGCGTACCAGGTTGCCGCCGTCGTCGGCGACCTTCGCGCCCAGGCAACCCGTGACGATGACCTTGCCGTTCTCGGCCAGCGCGTCGCCGATCGCCTCCAGGCTCTCCTGCACCGCGGCATCGATGAAACCGCAGGTGTTCACGACCACGAGGTCGGCTCCGCGGTAGCTCTTGCTCGTCTGGTAGCCCTCTGCCGAGAGCCGCGTGAGGATCAGTTCGGAGTCGGTCAGCGCCTTGGGGCACCCGAGGGACACGAATCCGACCTTGGGAACGGCAGTGGAAGATGGGTCCTGCATGGTGCAGGATTGTCCCGCAAGCTACTTCTTCGGCGGCACGAGGCCGGGGAAGAGCGCTCCGGCCTGCTCCTGCATCTGTGCGAACAGCTTCTGCGACTGCTCGAGGTACGAGCCCATCAGGTTGGGCACCGGCGACGCGGCGCCACCGAGCATGCGGCCCTGCATGTCGGCAAAGGCCTTCATGTTCTGCTCGAGCCAGGCGCCCATCGCGCCTTGCATCGTGTGGCCGTAGAAGCGGATGATCTGCGCCAGCGTCTCGGTCGAGAACATCGGCACGCCGACGCTCTCCTCTTCCAGGATGATCTGCAGCAGGATGCTTCGCGTCAGGTCCTCGCCGGTCTTGGCATCGCGCACCTCGAAGTCCTCGCCGTCGAGCACCATACGCTTGACGTCGGCCAGCGTGATGTAGCTACTCGACTGGGTGTCGTACAGGCGCCGGTTCGGGTACTTCTTCAGCACGCGCACGTGCGTCGCCTCGGCATCGGTCGCGGGCTCAGCGGTGTGGGTGGGGCGGCGTGGCATCCGGGAGGATTCTAGGAGGCGCGGTCGAACGGCCTTCGCGCGGGTTTACCCGGCCGGAATGCGGTCGAGCATCACCGGCGTGGCGGCTGCGGCGCTGCCGGAGATGACCAGCGCGGCGCCCGCCTGCGTGGCGGCGGCCTGCGCGGCATGCAGCGTGGCCGCATGCACGCGCATCAAGGGCTGTCCGCGCGCCACCCGCGTGCCCACCGGCAGCACGTCCGACAGGCCCACGCGGGGATCGATCCGGTCGCTCGCGCGCACGCGTCCGCCGCCCAACTCGACCACGACCAGCCCGAGCGTACGGGTGTTCATCGCGGCAATCCAGCCGGCGCTCGGCGCGCGGACCTCCGCGACATGGCGCGTGCGGGGCAGGCCGGACCAGCGCGGCGACAGCACGTTGGCGGGCCCCCCCAGCCCGCGCACCATGCGCGCGAAACGCTCTGCGGCCGCGCCGCTGGACAGCGCGGCGCGGGCCAGCGCCTCGCCTTCGCGCGCGTGGGCCGCCAGTCGCGTGATCGCGAGCATCTCGCCGGCCAGCGCCAGCGTGACCGCCTCGAGGCGCGGCTCGCGCGGTGCGTGGCCGGCGAGGAAATCGATTGCCTCGCGCATCTCCAGCGCGTTGCCCGCCGTCGCGCCCAGCACCTGGTTCATGTCGGTCACCAGCGCGCGCGTCGGCAGGCCCGCTGTGGCGGCGACCGCCACCAGGCTGCGCGCCAGTTCGCGCGCTGCCGCCAGCGTGGCGCAGAACGCGCCGTTGCCCGCCTTCACGTCCATCACGAGGAACTGCAGGCCCGCCGCGAGCTTCTTGGACAGGATGCTCGCGGTGATGAGCGGCACCGACTCGACGGTCGCCGTCACGTCGCGGATCGCGTACAGGCGCCGGTCGGCGGGCGCCACGCGCGCGCTGGCGCCGACGATCGCACAGCCGGCCTCGCGCAGCACCCGTGTGAACAGCGTGCGCGACGGCGCGACGTCGTAATCGGCCAGGCTCTGGAGCTTGTCGAGCGTGCCGCCGGTGTGCCCCAGGCCGCGCCCGCTGATCATCGGCACGACCGCACCGCATGCCGCGACGATCGGCGCGAGCATCAGGCTGACCTTGTCGCCCACGCCGCCGGTGGAATGCTTGTCGACCACCGGTCCGGGCAGCCGGGCGCGCGACCAGTCGAGCACCTGGCCCGAGTGCGCCATGGCCCGGGTCAGCGCAACGCACTCGGCACGTGTCATGCCCTTGAGCAGGATCGCCATCGCCAGCGCGGCGGCCTGGCCCTCGCTCCAGCGCCGATCGACGAGACCGCGCACGAATTCGTCGATCTGACCGGCGCCCAGCGCATGCCCGTCGCGCTTGGCACGGATGGTCTCGGCCGGCAGTGCCATCGCGTCAGTAGCTGGCCGACACGGGCGCGGGCCTCGCGCTGCCGCCCAGCACCTGCTCGATGTCGTCGAGCAGGCCGCTCGCGCCGAAGCGCAGGCGCCTGGGCGAGGCCGCCTCGATGCCGAGGACCTCGCGCGCCAGCTCGATGTAGCGCGCGGCGTCGGCCACGGTGCGGATGCCGCCCGAGGCCTTGAACCCGACGGCGGTCCCTCGCGCATGCGCCGCGATGCATTGCATGATCGTGCGTGCCGCCTCGAGCGAGGCGCCATGCGCGGTCTTGCCGGTGCTCGTCTTGAGGAAGTCCACACCCGCGTCGAGCCCGATGCGGCAGGCCTGGCGCACGATGTCGGGCAGCGGCAGTTCGCCCGACTCGATGATCAGCTTGAGCCGTTGGTTCGGGCAGGCCGCGCGAACCGCCGCGACGAGCCGGCCGGCCGCAGCACTTTCGCCGCCGAGCATCGCCCGCCACGGCAGCACGAGGTCGACCTCGTCACCGCCGGCCTGAACGATCGCTCGCGTGTCGGCCAACGCGCGTTCGACATCGAGCGCGCCGTCGGGGAAGTTGGCGACCGCGGCCACCGCGATCGAGCGCGGCAGCTTGGTCCGCGCCTGGGCCACGAAGCGCGGCCACACGCACAGCGCCGCCGGCCGGCCCACGCCCTGCACCGCGCGGGCGACCAGGGCGTCGATGGCCGCCGCGTCGTCGGCGTCGTGCAGGCTCGTCAGGTCGAGGCAGGACAGCGCGAGGCGCGCGGCCTGCAGCGCGTCCATCATCAGCGCCTCATGACGTCGGCGGGCGGCACGAAGTCGGCGGCCTTGATCGGGCTGCGGCTGGCGATGAACGCGCGCATCACGTCGGCGTCGTTGAAGCCGGTGTTGACGTGCCCCGGGTGGTCCGACAGCTTCGGGTAGCCGTCGCCGCCGCCGGCGGTGAAGTTGTTGATCGCCAGCTTGTACTCGCGGCGCGGGTCGATCGGCTGGCCACCCACCTTGGCTTCCTTGAGCACGCCGCCTTCGATCACCATCTGCACGCCCACGGTCTGCGGGAAGGCGCCCGAGCCAGGTGTCATCTTCGCGACCGCCTCGAGATAGCGCAGCAACTCGGCACCGGTCAACCGGACCAGCGAGATCTGGTTGGCGAACGGCTGCACCTTCAGCACGTCGCGGTAGGTGATCTTGCCCTCGGGCAGCGAGTCGCGCACACCCCCCGCGTTCATGATCGCGAGGTCGGCGCCGGTGCGCTCCTGCATCGAGCGCGCGATCATCACGCCCAGGTTCGTGGGTTGCGAGCGGACGCGGTTTCGCTCGCCGTCGAACACGCCGACGGTCTCGCCCACGGGCAGGGTCAGGCGCGCCGCACCGTTGTCCTGGAAGGGCTTCAGGAAGTCGCGCACTGCGGCGTCTTCCGGAATCTGCTCGGTGTAGGCCTTCTTCGTGCCGTCGGCCAGGCGTTGCTTCAGGTTGACCGGCACGAGTTCGTACTTGACGAGCTCGACCTTGCCCGCGGCGATCACGAAGTCGGCGCGCCCGACGTACTTGCCCCACTCGTGCGCCTGCACGATCCACGTGCCGTTCTGGCGGTCGGGCGCGCAGGGCTGGCCGGGCACGTAGGCTTCGTTGCGCTTGTTCTCGGCGGCCATGCACAGCGGGTTCTGGCTGTGGCCGCCGACGATCAGATCCAACCCCTTGACCGCGCGAGCCATCTCGACGTCGCCGGGCGCGTTGACGCCGCTGCGTCCGTCGGGATAGTGGCCCATGTGGGTGGCGGCGATCACCATGTCGGCCTTGCCGCGCAGCTCCGGCATCAGCTTGGCGGCCTCGTCGGCGGGCTTGCGGAAGTCGATGCCCGCGACGTTCTCGGGCAGCACCATCTTCTTGGTGTCCTCGGTCGTGAGGCCCATCACCGCGATCCTGTAGCCGCCCTTCTCGAAAATGCGGTAGGGCTCGAACAGGCGCTGGTTGCCGCGGTAGATGTTGGCCGCCAGCAGCGGGAACCTGGCCCACTGCCGCTGCTTCTCGAGCACCGCCAGCGGCTTGTCGAATTCGTGGTTGCCGACCGCGATCGCGTCGTAGCCGAGCAGGTTCATGCCCTTGAAGTCCGGCTCGGCGTCCTGCAGGTCGCTCTCCGGAACGCCAGTGTTGACGTCGCCGCCGTCGAGCAGCAGCACGTGGCCGCCGGCGGCGGCGACCTCGGCACGGATGCGATCGACCAGCGTCTTGCGCGCGGCCAGGCCGTACTCGCCATCGGCGTTCGGCCAGAAGCGGCCGTGGTGGTCATTGGTGTGCAGCACGGTCAGCTTCAGCGGGGCGCGCTCGGCGGGCGTCAGCGCGCAGCTGCCCATCAGCGCGGCGGCGGCCAGCGAGATCCAGAGTCGGCGGTTGATCATGGGCATCATCATGGTCATGCGGATCCTCCTTGGGCGTCGATCGAGGGAACCAGGGCTTCGAGCACTCGCGCCGCGTCGGCGGCGGTTTGTCTGGCGACCGCCAGCGTCTGCTCGTGCGACAGCGGCAGCGTATCGAGCCCGGCGGCCAGGTTGGTGATCATCGACAAGCCGAGCACCGACATGCCCGCGCGGCGCGCCAGTATCACCTCGGGCACGGTGCTCATGCCCACCGCCTGGGCGCCCAGCAACTGCAGCATGCGGATCTCGGCCGGCGTCTCGAACTGCGGGCCCAGCATCCAGGCGTACACCCCTTCGTGCAGCGACAGGCCGATGCGCCGAGCCGCACCGCGTGCAATGGCACGCAGCGCCGGTGCGTAGGCGTCGCGCATGTCGACGAAGCGCTCGACGCCGCCCTCGCCCACCAGCGGGCTGCGCTGCGCCATGTTCAGGTGATCGGTGATCAGCATCAGCGCGCCCGGCGGGATCGCCGGATCGAGGCTGCCGGCCGCGTTGGTGACGACGAGCGTGGCCACGCCGGAGCGTGCGAGCGCGCGCACCGCCACCGTCATCGCGTCGGCACGGCCGTGTTCGTAGACATGCTCGCGGCCCATCATCAGCGCCACTTCGCGGCCGCCCAGGCGCCCGAGGCGCAGCGCGCCGCCATGCCCCGCCACGCCGGCGGCGGGAAATCCCGGCAGGTCGGCGTAGGCGATGTCGATCGCCTCGCCGACCCGCTCGGCCACCCCTTTCCAGCCCGAGCCGAGTATCACCGCGACGCGGGGCTGGCGGCCCGGTGCGCGCTGCGCGATCACCGCGTGCGCGCGTTCGATGTCATTCGTGGTCACTGGACAACCCTTCGCGCTGCGCGCTGCGGGATGAGTGCCTGGGAGCGGCCCGGCGCGCTCATGCCAGATGCTCCGGTCCGAAGCTCGCGGGAAGCAATTCACCGAGCGTGAAGCGCGCCCGCACGGCGGACAGATCGGCCACCACCACCGGCATGGCGTCGGCGCCGAACTCGCGCAACTTCTGGCGGCAGCCGCCGCAGGGGGTGGTCAGGCGCGGCCCCTCGCCCACCACGACGGCTGCGGCAATGCGCGTACCGCCGGCGGCCACCAGCGCTGCCAGCGCACCGGCCTCGGCGCACAGGCCCTGCGGGTAGGCCGCGTTCTCGACGTTGCAGCCGGCGTGGATGCGCCCCTGCTCGTCGAGCAGCGCGGCGCCGACCTTGAACCTGGAATACGGCGCATGGGCGCGCTCGCGCACCGCACGCGCCGCGGCCAGCAGTTCGTCTTCGCGTGCCATCGACATGTCAACCACCACCATGATCCAGGCACGCTTCAAGCGGACGCCGCGGATCCGCCCTTGTCGGTCCGATGGCGTACCTTGCAGGCCGCAGCGCCGCCAGACGCGGCGATTCCTCGCCCCGTCCAAGCCGACGCAGGTCGGCTTGGAGCTGCGGGTCTCGGCCCCCTCGAGGGGGAGCGCCGAAGGCGCTTCGGGGGTGGGTCACCTTATCGCTCCTTCACATACGCCGTGCCGAGCGCCTTGGGCGCGTAGGCGCGACCGATGAAGCCGGCCAGCAGCACGACCGTCAGCACATAGGGCAAGGCCTGCATGGCCTGCACAGGCACCGCACCGCCACCCAGCCAGGCTGGCAGCACGGCGCCCTGCATGCGGATTGCCAGCGCATCGAGGAAGCCGAACAGCAGGCAGGCGAGCAGCGCACCCAGCGGGTGCCACTTGCCGAAGATCATCGCCGCCAGCGCCATGTAGCCGCGGCCGGCGGTCATGTTCGGGATGAACTGCGGGTTCAGCGCCAGCACGAGATAGGAACCGGCCAATGCCGCAAGCACGCCGTTGCCGGCCAGCGCGAGGTAGCGCATGCCGAGCACGGACACCCCCGCGGCGTCCACCATCGCCGGGTTCTCCCCGGTGGCGCGCCACCTCAGTCCCAGGCGCGTGCGGTACAGCACCCACCACACCAGCGCCACCAGCGCCAGCGCGAGGTAAACGAACGCGGTGTGCCCGAGCAGCCCGCCACCGACGACCGGGCCGACGAGCGGGACCTTCGCGAGTGCGGCAGCCGGTCCCTCGAACCAGGCGTCCAGCCGCACCGCGTCGGGAATCGGCGGCGTCTGGCCGCCCTGCTTGAACCACGCGATGCCCAGCACGACCGTGAGACCGGCTGCCGTCATCGTGATCGCCATGCCCATCACGACCTGGTCGCCGCGGTGGCTGACGCAGGCGAAGCCGTGCAGCATCGACAGCGCGATGCCCAGCGCGATCGCCGCACCGATCGCCAGCACCAGCGAACCGCTCGCGACGGCCACGCTCGCCGCACAGAACGCCGTGGCGAGCATCTTGCCTTCCAGGCCCAGGTCGATCACACCCGAGCGTTCGGACAAGGTGCCTGCCAGTGCGCACAGGATCAGCGGCGTGGCCACGCGCAGCGTCGATGCGATGATGGTGCCCAGCGCGAGCGCGAGCTCATCCATGCGCGGCCTCCGGCAGCGCGGCGGCGCGCGGCCTGGGCGCCACGGCCCACCAGGCGCGCGCCAGCCACGGCGCAGCCACCTGTGCCATCGCGCCGGCGAACAGCACGATCAGGCCCTGCAGCGTGAACACCATGTCGCGCGAGAACCCCTGGATCTCGAAGGCCAGTTCGGCACCGCCCTGGTAGAGCGCACCGAACAGCAGTGACGCCAGCGCGATGCCCAGCGGATGGTTGCGCCCGATCAGCGACACCGCGATGCCGGTGAAACCCGCACCGGCGACGAAGTCGGCAATCAGCCGGTTGTGCACGCCCGCAATCTCGTTGATGCCCACCAGCGCGGCCAGTGCGCCCGAGATCGCCATCGCCACGACGATCTGCGTGCGCGGCCGGATGCCGGCGTAACGGGCCGCATCGGGCGAATGGCCGACCGCTCGCAGCGCATATCCCGCCTGCGACCGCCACAGCAGCAGCCACGTCGCCACCAGCGCGGCCAGCGCCAGCAGCACGCTCGCATTGAGCGGCGTGCGGGGCCACTCGACGCCCAGCGCGCCCAGCACGGCGTGCATTCCGGGGATCTGCGCCGCCGCTCCGAACGCGCGCGTCTCGGGCGACATGTTGCCCGGCTCCTTGAGCACGTTGACCAGCAGGTAGATCAGAAGCGCCGAGGCGATGAAGTTGAACATGATCGTCGTGATGACGATGTGGCTGCCGCGGTAGGCCTGCAGCACGCCGGGCACTGCCGCCCAAAGGACGCCCAGGGCCATCGCGGCCAGCACCATCGCCGGCAGCAGAAGCCACGCCGGCCAGTGCGCGCCGAAGGCCAGCCCGACCAGCGCGGCGCCGAGTCCGCCCATCATCGCCTGGCCCTCGCCGCCGATGTTGAACAGGCCCGCGTGATAGGCCACTGCGACCGCGAGACCCGTGAACACGAACGTGGTGCTGTAGTACAGCGTGTAGCTGATGCCAGCGGCGCTGCCGAACGACCCCTTGACCAGCAGCGCCAGCACCTGCAGCGGACTCTGCCCGATCGCCAGCAGCACGATCGCCGAGACCCCGAAGGCCAACGCCAGATTGAACAGCGGAAGGACGACCAGGTCGATCCAGCGCGGGATCTCGACTTGGTGCTGACTCACGTGAGCCTCCGGCACAGCGAGTGCGCCGCGCCGCCTCCCAACAGCGCGCGGGCCGGCTCGGCAGCGGCCCGGCGCTCGGCCTGCAGGCTGCGCTTCATGCCGCGGCCCGCTCCGCGCCGCCCATCAGCCGGCCGAGCGCCGACTCGCTGCACTGCTCGATCGGCAGTTCGCCGACGATCTGGCCCGCGTTCATGACGATCACGCGGTCGGACAGTGCCAGGATCTCGTCGAGTTCGGAGGACACCAGCAGCACCGTGCTGCCCGCATCGCGCATCGCGCGCAGCCGCTCGTGGATGAACTCGATCGCGCCGATGTCCACGCCGCGCGTGGGCTGCCCGACGAGCAGGATGCGCGGCTCGCGTGCGGCCTCGCGCGCGAGCACGAGCTTCTGCTGGTTGCCGCCGGAGAACTTGGCCGATTTCAGGTCGCACTGGCGCGGCCGCACGTCGAAACGGTCCATCATCGTCGCGCAGTCGCCGCGCATCGTGGCCTGCTGTAGCAATCCGCCGCGGTTGTAGCGCGGCAGCCGCTGGTAGCCGAGCACGGCCGACTCCCAGGCCGCGAACGGAAGCACGAGGCCGCGCTTCTGGCGGTCTTCGGGCACATGCGCGATGCGCAGTGCGCGTGCCACGTCGGGGGTAAGCCAGTGCGCCGGCACGAAGCGCCGCTCACCGATGACCAGCTGGCCGTGCTGCGGCACCAGCAAGCCGGCGAGCACGTCGAGCAACTCGCTCTGGCCGTTGCCCGACACGCCTGCGATGCCCAGGATCTCTCCCGCGCGCAGCGAGACGGACACGCCGGCCAGACGCGCCACGCCCAGCGCGTCGCGCCACGTCAGGCCCTCGGCGCGCAACAGCTCGTCGCCGCGCACACCCTTTCCGGCCTCGATGCGCCCGAGGTGCACGCGGCGGCCGACCATCGCCTCGGCGAGCGCGTCGATCGACGTCCCGGCGGTCGGCGCATCGAGGACGACGGCACCGCCACGCATGACCGTCACTGCATCGCACAGCGCCATGATCTCCTTGAGCTTGTGGGTGATCAGAAGAATCGTCGTGCCGCGCGAGCGCAGGCCACGCAGCGTGACGAACAGCTGCTCGGTCTCGTGCGGGGTGAGCACCGCAGTCGGTTCGTCGAGAATCAGGATGCGCGCGCCGCGGTGAAGCGCCTTGAGGATTTCGAGTCGTTGTCGCTCGCCGACCGGAAGGTCCTCGACCTTGGCATCCAGGTCGACCGTCAAGCCGGTGTCGCGCATCAACGCGTCGAGCTTGGCGCGCACGGCGCGGCGCGCCGAATTCAACAGCCATGCCGGCTCGGCGCCGAGCATGATGTTGTCCAGCGCCGACAGCGTGTCCACCAGCATGAAGTGCTGGTGCACCATGCCGATGCCCTGCGCGATCGCGTCGTGCGAGTTGGCGATCTTCGCGGGTCGCCCGTCGATCTCGATCGTGCCGCTGTCGGCGTGATAGAAGCCGTACAGGATCGACATCAGCGTGCTCTTGCCCGCGCCGTTCTCGCCGACGATGCCATGCACCGTGCCGGCAGGCACCGTCAGGTCGACGGCGCGATTGGCGTGCACGGCGCCGAAGCGCTTGTCGATCGCGCGCATGGCCACCGCAGGCGGTGGCCGGGTGTCGCTCATCGCGTCACTTGCACTCGTTCTTGGCCATGTAGTCGATGACCTTGATCTTTCCGCTGATGATGTCCGCCTTGGCTGCATCGACCTTGGTCTTCATCTCGGCGCTGACCAGCTTCTCGTTGTTCTTGTCGAGCGCGTAGTCGACGCCGCCTTCCTTCAGGCCCAGCGACGTGACGCCGGCCTTGTGCTGCTTGAAGCTGTTGTAGACGGCCACGTCGACGCGCTTGACCATCGAGGTGAGCATCGTGCCCGGATGCAAGTGGTTCTGGTTGCTGTCCACGCCGATCGCGAGCCTGCCGGCATCCTTGGCCGCCTGGTACACGCCCGTGCCCGTGCCGCCGGCCGCGGCGAACACGACGTCCGCACCCTTGGAGAACTGCGCCTTGGTGAGCTCGGCGCCGCGCGCCGGGTCGTTCCAGGCCGTGGGGGTCGTGCCGGTCATGTTGGCGAGCACCTCGACCTTCGGGTTGGCGTACCTGGCGCCCTGCTCGTAGCCGCACTGGAACTTGCGGATCAGCGGCACGTCCATGCCGCCGACGAAACCGACCTTGCCGGTCTTGCTGGCCATCGCGGCCATCATGCCCACGAGGAAGCTGCCCTCGTGTTCACGGAATACCACCGACTCGACGTTCGGCAGGTCGATCACGAAGTCGATGATCGTGAACCGCAGCTTCGGGAACTCCTTGGCCGTCTTTTCCATCGACGAGCCCATCGAGAATCCCACGCCGATGATCGGGTCGGCGCTGCGCTCGGCCATGCGGCGCATCGCCTGCTCGCGCTGCGTCGGGTTGGAGATCTCGAACTCGAGGTACGGCTTGCTGGTTTCCTTCTTCCATCGCTCGGCGCCGTTGTAGGCGGCCTCGTTGAACGACTTGTCGAACTTGCCGCCCATGTCGAAGATCACGGCGGGCTGGGCTTGGGCAAAGACGGTCGCGCTCGCCGCGGCGAGCGCGACCGTGGTGCAGAGCAGCTTGGGGTTCATGGTGGAGCGCATCCTTCCTGGCGGGTGAACGGGTGCGGCAGGATAACAAGCGCCATGCCCGAGCCGTCTCAGGGGCTGCACTACGATGCCGGGATGCCGGACCCGATCGCGATCGCGCGTGCGTTGCCCAAGGTGGTGTTGCACGACCACCTCGACGGTGGGCTGAGGGAGCAGACGCTGCTCGAACTGCTGGGCGAACGCGGCATCGAGCCGCCGGCGGCCGACGCGGCGGGGATCGGGCAATGGTTCGACGAACGTGCCCATGCCGGCAGCCTGGTCGAGTTCCTGCGCGGGTTCACCCTGACGGTGGCCGCGATGGCCAGCCCCGCCGCGCTGCAGCGCGTGGCCTTCGAGGCCGCGGAGGACGCGCGCGCCGACGGCGCGGTGCTGGCCGAGTTCCGCATCGCTCCGCTGCTGTTCGAGCCGCACGGCGTGCCGGGCGAGGCGGCGGTCGAGGCGCTGCTCGCGGGCCTGGCCGCCAGCCCGTTGCCCTGCGGGCTGATCGTCTGCGCGATGCGCCACCTGCCGGAGGCGGAAACGCTGCGCGCCGCGCGCCTGGCACAGCGCTACCGGGACCAGGGCGTCGTGGGGTTCGATCTGGCTGGCGCCGAAGCGGGCCATCCCCCCTCGCAACACGCGCGCGCGATCACGCTCGCGCGCGATGCCGGGCTGCCGCTCACGCTGCATGCCGGCGAGGCCGACGCGGCCGAGCGCGTGCTCGAGGCGGTGCAGCACGGCGCCGCGCGCATCGGCCACGGCGTACGCCTGGTCGATGCCCTGCATCGCGACCCCGCGCTGATGGACGCCGTGCGCGACGCTGATGTGCACCTCGAGGTCTGCCCGACGAGCAACGTGCACACCGGTGCGGCGCGCTCGATCGCGGAGCATCCGATCACCGCGCTGTGGCGTGCCGGGCTGTCGCTCAGCTGGCAGACCGACAACCGGCTGATGTCGCGCGTCTCGATGAGCAGCGAGGCGGCCGAACTGCTGCAGCACACGCCGCTCACCGAAACCGACCTGCGCGCGATGTCCGACGAGGCCCTGCGGCACGCGTTCGTGCAACGCTGAGATCTGGCACGCACACCGCCGCGCGGCGGCACCGCAGGCCGCTGCACGGCGCGCCCTCCTACACCGGGTGCCGTCCGGGTCCGATGGTTCGATGTGTCCTTGCGCATGCAGCATCGCCGCAGGCATCGCCCGCGTCTTGCGGGCTGCGAACCAGGACTCGACATGAACACTCTGGCCGATCGGTGGCTGGCCGTCGCCACCGGCGGATCCGCCGCGTGGCGCAACGCTCGGACCGGCAGCCGGCGCCAGGCCCTCATGCAAAGAGCCATCCGCCACGGGCCGTCGGTGCTGGCGATGCTGGCGGTGTCCGGTGCGCTGCTGACCTTCGAGCGTGTCGTGAACGCGGGCGTGCGCCAGGGCGAGGCCAGACGCCTGGACGCCGCGGCGCACGCCGAGGCGCTGTGGCGCTGCAACGTCATCGCCAATCGATCCCAGCGCAACAGCTGCCGCACCCTGTTGAGCGTCGCCCGGACCGATCCGGCCGGTCCTGAGGTCAGCGTCGTGATCCCGCCGGTCGAACGGCTTCTCCGGTGATCGGACGGCGCCCTGCCGCCCATCCATCTGCCCATTCCATCTCAAGGAGTCCCTTATGACAAGAACCAACAACCCCTGTCGCGTGCGTCGTTCGACCTGGGCCCTGTGCCTGCTCGCCACGGCGTTGGGCAGCGCACCGGCGCTAGCCTCGGAGAAAGACGTCACCCGCGCGGTCCAGGCGCGCTACCAGCGCGACAGCGCACTTTGCCTGAGCGCGCGATACAAGGGCGACCGCGACGAATGCCTGAGCGCGGCGAGCACGACGCGCTCCATGGCCCTGCCCGCCCAGCTGGACGCGGACCCCGGACGTTATGCACGCAACCTGCTCAAGCGCTGCGAGCCGCTGCCGCCGTCCGATCGCCGCGACTGCGTGGCGCGCATGCAGGGCGAGGGCACCACCAGCGGCAGCGTTGCCGGTGGCGGCATCTATCGCGAACTCGTGACGCGCGAGACCGAGGCGCCCAAGCCGGCCGCAGTCGAGTGACCCCGTACCCGGTTTGGTACCGGTCAGAATCTAGAACCTCCGGGACCTCGAGCGAGCGGCGCGACGGCGCGCACCACCTCGTTGCCGACGCGCTCGGGCAGCGGGAAGAAGTCCTTCGACGCCAGCGCGGGGCCGGCCTTGCTGTGGAAACGGCGTCAGTGGACCACGCGAACCTTCGGGTCGCACCGGCGGGCCGCGGGGCCGTGCCAGCTCGGGCGCGATGGTGATCAGACTGTGCCGCAGGCGACCAAGCAGATCGGCATGCCGCCGCTAGGCTGATCGCGGCCCAGGCCAGCCAGTGGCGCTCGCTCGGCCCGTAATCGCTCAAACAGGTGAACGCCGTGGCGTGACGGCCCGCTCCGAGCTGTCCTGGCGGCTGGGGATGCCGAGGTCACGGGAAAGAAACCGCCCCGCGCGGATGCCCGGAGCCTCGATGAACCTGTACAGCAGCGTCGACAAGGCGATGGTCGCTGCGAAGGTGGCGGCCAGCAGAACCCAGAAGTGCGCGGCCCGGTCGAGCTGCGGCAACCCGACCAGCAGCGCGTGCTGCAGCACGAAGATCAGCAAGTAGTGACTCAGGTAGACGCTGTAGGAGATCTTGCCTAGATGTCGACTCACTGGATTGGTGAACCACGGCGTGGCCAGCCGCGACGACCATGAGCCGGACGGCTCGAGCAACACGCCCAGGAAGGCGATCCACAGCGCGATCGGTATCAGACCCCAGTTCAGCCGGTACATCGACAGCACGACCATCGACAGGACCAACGCAGCCGCAAACCAGACCTTGCGCCGCACGATCATCGACCGCCGCTGGTAGAGCACATAGCTGGCGGCGCCCAAGGCGAAGTACTCCACGTGGAAAGGCAGCGCGGCGCCATAGCGCACCGGCGGCAGCGCATAGCGAGCCGCCAGGAAAGACGCCACGCAGAAAGTCAGCAGCGCGATTCGTTGCCAGCGGCGGGCACCCAAGGCCATCGCATACGCGAGGGGTGCGACCAGGTAGAACTGCCACTCCAGCGATACGCTCCAGGCCGGCCCCAGGAACGCACCGGGAGCATCGGCGACCAAGCCATCGGGCACCAGGCCATGAAGCATCAACACGTGCAGCACGACGTTCCACTCGAAGTGGTCCCACCAGCCCTGATGCATCACC
>Ga0209798_10001016_pt1 | contig 17070 bp, 14 predicted proteins | sample DOMMetBare3Fresh_FD_187475 | JGI IMG/M metagenome (GOLD analysis project Ga0209798, IMG submission 187475) | Wetland sediment microbial communities from St. Louis River estuary, USA, under dissolved organic matter induced mercury methylation -... | ecosystem: Environmental > Aquatic >...
GGCGGCGCGCTTGCGCGCGATGAGGTCCTTGGCCCGGCGGACGGCGGTCGAGGCATCGGCGGCGTACCCGTCGGCACCGACGGCGTCGGCGTACTCCTGCGTCACCGGAGCACCGCCGACCATGACGATGACGCTGTCACGCAGCCCGGCCTTCTCGAGGGCGTTCATGTTCGCCTTGAACATCGGCATCGTCGTCGTGAGGAACGCCGAGAAGCCGACGATGTCGGGCTTGTGCTCCTCGATCGCGGCGATGAACTTCTCCGGCGCCACCTGGACCCCGAGGTCGATGACGTGGAAGCCGGCGCCCTCGAGCATGATGTTGACGAGGTTCTTGCCGATGTCGTGGACGTCGCCCTTGACCGTCCCCATGAGGAACGTGCCGACGGTCTCGGCACCGGTGTCGGCGAGCAGCGGCCGCAGCACCTCGAGCGCACCGGCCATCGCCTTGCCGGCGATGAGCATCTCGGGCACGAAGAAGTCGCCGCGCTCGAAGCGGGCGCCGACCTCCTCCAGGGACGGGATGAGTGCCTCGAAGAGCAACATGTCGGGTCCCATGCCCAGGGCCAGGCCCTCGGCGGTGAGCTCGAGGACCCGCGGCGCGTTGCCGACGAGGGTCTCGTCGTACAGGGCCTTGAGGATGTCCTGGGGGGTCATGCGGCCCCTTCCTTCCCGGAGTGGTGGTAGCCCAGCAGGGCCGAGACCTTGCGGGCCTCGGTGACGAGCGCCTCCCCGACGGCGGCCAGCCGGCCGGCCGGGATGCGTGCGGTCGGCCCCGAGACCGACAGTGCGCCGAGCACGAGGCCGTCCGTCGCACGGACGGGTGCCGCGACGGCGACGAGCCCGATCTCGAGCTCCTCGTTCGCCACGGCCCAGCCCCGTCGACGTACGTCGAGCAGGTCGCGCTCGAGCTGGGCGAGGGTCGCGACCGTGCTCGGCGTGCGGCGCGGCAGGGCGGGGTGCACCGGCAGCTGCAGCCGGCCGAACGCGTAGAAGACCTTGCCCTGGGCCGAGCAGTGCGGCGGCACGTCGACACCGACCCAGTTCGTCGTGCCGAGCAGGTAGCGCCCGTCCGCCTGCGCCACCTGGACGACGCCGTCGCCGCGCGGGACCGCGAACGTCACCGTCTCGCCCGTCGACGCGGCGAGCCGGTCCATCGCAGGCCTCAGGAGCGCGACGAGGTCGTGCATCGTCTGCTGGCGCGCCGCGTAGACGGCGAAGACGGGACCGGGGCGGAACGAGCCGCTCCGGTCGCGCTGGACCAGGCGCCCGCGCTCGAGCGCGTGCAGCAGCCGTGACGTCGTCGACTTCGCCAGGCCCGCGGCCTCGACGAGGGAGGTGAACGTGCGCGGCTCGCCGGACTCGACCACGAGGGCGAGGAGGGCGGCCGCCCGGTCCACGGCCTGGCTGCCGGCCTGGCTGCCTGCGGGTGCAGTGGGCATCCGACCTCCTCCAGCGCTCGTGCGAGGGACGGCGTCGGCCCGGCCGGATCCCACGACTGTTTGCGTGCCTTGTTCTGATGTTCCATATCGTGGAACCGGCGTTCTATAGTCGAAGCGTAGGATCAGCGCGCTCGGGGGGTCAAGGGATCGGCCCGATCGCACCGTCACGATCACACCGTCACGACCACGCCGTCACGACCACGTGGCGATACCGTCGCTCGCCCGCCGTTCGACCAGGAGGTGCGGATGTTCCGCAACACCATGCCGCGGTACGAGATCCTCACCGAGGAGTCCCTGGCTGTCCTCGACAAGGGCTGGCGACGGCTCGTGAGCGAGATCGGCGTGGAGTTCATGTCCGAGCGTGCGCTGGAGCTCTTCCGTGCGGCCGGGCAGAAGGTCGAGGACAACAACGTCCGTTTCGACCCGGACTTCGTCCTCGAGCAGGTCGCCAAGGCGCCCCGCGAGTTCGACATCCAGGCCCGCAACCCGGTGAACGACGTCCACATCGGCGGCGACGCGATGGTCTTCGGCGGCGTCTACGGCCCGCCGTTCGTCCGCGAGGGCGAGGTGCGGCGGGACGCGACGATGGAGGACTTCCGCAACTTCACCCGGCTGGCCCAGGCGTTCCCGGCACTCGACTCGGCCGGCGGGGTCATCTGCGAGCCGAACGACGCGCCGCTCGACTCACGGCACCTCGACATGATCTACGCGTTGCAGACCCTGACGGACAAGATCTACATGGGCAACGTCGTGTCGGGGGCCAACGCCCGCGACACCCTGGCGATGACCGACATCCTCTTCGGTGGCCGGGCCGCGATCGAGGCGACCCCGGCGACGATCTCGCTCGTCAACTGCAACTCCCCGCTGCGCTGGGACGACCGGATGCTCGACGCGCAGTTCGAGTACAGCGCCGCGAACCAGCCGGTGGTCATCACACCGTTCCTGCTCATGGGCGCGATGTCGCCGGTGTCGATCCCGGCCACGCTCGCGCAGCAGATCGCCGAGGCGCTGACCGGGATCACGTTGAGCCAGCTGATCCGGCCCGGCTGTCCCGTCGTCTTCGGGTCGTTCCTGTCGAACATCGACATGCAGTCCGGGAGCCCGCAGTTCGGCACGCCGGAGTCGGCGGTCGGGCTGCTCTGCACGGGCCAGATCGCCCGCCACTTCGGGCTGCCGGTCCGCTCGGGCGGCGGGTTCACGTCCTCCCAGGTGCCGGACGCGCAGGCGGCCTACGAGGCCCTCATGACGATGCTGCCGACCTTCCTCGCCGGCATCAACTGGGTGATGCACACGGCGGGCTGGCTCGACGGCGGCCTCGTCGCGTCGTACGAGAAGTTCGTCATCGACATGCAGATCCTCGACCTGCTCCAGAAGGAGTTCACCCCGATCGAGTTCACCGAGGAGTCACTCGCGTTCGGCGCGCACGAGGAGGTCGGCCACGGCGGCCACTTCCTCGGTGCCGCACACACGATGGAGCGCTTCCGGACCTGCTTCTACCGGCCGTTCCTGTCGTCGTCGGACAACTACGACCGCTGGATGCGGGGCGGCGCCAAGGACACCGCGGCCCGCGCGGCCGACGTCTGGCGCAAGCGGCTCGACGAGTACGAGCAGCCGCCGATGGACGAGGCGGTCCGCGCCGAGCTCGAGGAGTACGTCGTCCGGCGGCGCGCCGAGCTCGGCGACTGACCCCGGCAACCGGCGACGGCTCCCCGGGCCGCGTGGGCCGAGGGCACGGCCGCCTGCGGCACATCGTGCCCCGCAGATCAAGGGCCAACAGCCCTCGCGGCAAGCGCTTGCGGCTGCCTACCGTCTCCTCATGGAGAAGATCCTCGTCGGTTACGAGGGCGGCGACGACTCCCGTCGGGCCCTCATGCGCGCGGTGCAGCTCACGCTCGCCCTCGGCGCGCGCCTCTACGTCGCCAGCGTCATCCCGCTCACCGCGAGCGCCGGCCGGACGGCCGGGGCCGCCGACCCCGCGTCCGACGAGAGCGAGCACGTGCGACAGCTCGAGGCCGCCCGGCAGGTGCTCGAAGGAAGCGGTGTCACGGCCGAGTACCTGACGGGCGTGGGGAGCCCAGCGGACGCGCTGGTCCGGATGGCCGACGAGGTCGACGCCGACCTCGTCGTCGTCGGGACCCGTGAGCCCGGTGCCATGGCGCGGCTGCTCGGGCAGAGCGTGAGCTCGGCCGTGGCCCGGTACAGCCACCGCGACGTCCTCATCGTCCACCGCGACCCGAAGACCTGACCGGGCGCGGCGCGGCGCGCTCCCGGCGACGGCCGGCAGGACCTGCCGTCCGCCGGGCCCGCGGCGGCCGCGAACCCTTGTGGCAGCGCCGATCGGGCCGAGATGATCCTGCGGTGATACGTGAGAAGTTCCTCGACGGCATGAGCCGTGCTGCGGCGACGGTCTCGGTCGTCACGACGGACGGGCCGGCGGGCAAGGCGGGCGTCACGGTGAGCGCGATGTCGTCGGTGTCGGCCGACTCCGCCGCGCCGTCGCTGCTCGTCTGCGTGCACCGGCTCTCCCCGGCGGCGTCGGCGATCCTCACGAACGGGGCCTTCTGCGTCAACGTCCTGCGGGACTCCCAGGCCTGGATCTCCGACACGTTCGCCGGTCGGCTCGGTGTCGAGGCCGGCGACAAGTTCTCCGCGGGGGAGTGGACGACGTTGCGCACCGGGTCGCCCGCCCTCGCGGACGCCCTCGTAGCGTTCGACTGCTCCCTGCGCCTGGCGACCCTCTACGGCAGCCACTGGATCGTCGTCGGCGAGCTCGAGGACGCCGTCGTCGCCGACGCCGGCCCGGCGCTCATCTACGCCAACCGCGCCTACGGCGCTCCGGTCTCGCTCGACGCCGTCCCGCGCCTGCGCCGCGGTCCTGGTTCGGCCTCCGCCACCAGCGTCGTCGTGGGCTGCCTGCCCGCCCTCGCCCCGTACGCCGGGCCGCGGCTCCTCGCGGAGTACCTCGACCACCACGAGGACGTCGACGTCCGCCTCGCCGAGGGCGACCAGGACGAGCTCGTCGCCTGGCTCGCCTCGGGCGAGATCGCGTTCGCGCTCTCCTACGACCTCGGGCTCAGCCCGGCGGTCCGTGCCGAGCCGCTCGCCCAGGTGCCGCCGTACGTGCTGCTCCCGGCGCACCACCCGCTCGCGGACGCGGCATCGGTCTCGCTGTCGGCCCTCGTCGACGAGCCGCTGGTGCTCCTCGACCAGCCGCCGGCGGCGGACCACGCGCTCGAGGTGTTCGCCGCCCACCACCTCACGCCGAACGTGGCGCACCGCTCCCCGTCGTTCGAGACGGTGCGCAGCCTGGTCGGCAACGCCCTCGGCTACGCCGTCCTCGCGACGAAGCCGGCCTCTGCCGTGACCTACGACGGGCGCGCGGTGGTCGCCCTGCCGATCACCGAGCCGGTCCCGCCGACCCGGCTGGCCCTGCTCACCGGTGCAGGGCGCCCGCTGCGCCCGGAGGCCGAGGCGCTGCTCAACCTGTTCCGGATGCGCCTCGGGCCCGAGCCGAAGCCGTCCCGCCGGCCGGTGGGGCCGAGCAGCCGCTGACCGATCAGGCGCTGACCGAACAGGCCGCTGACCTCGGTCAGCTCCGCGGCCGGGTCTTGTCGGGGTCGTAGAACGGGAACCGGACGACGGTCGCGGGCACCCGCTGCTGGTGACCGTCGATCTTGCCCACCTCGAGCTCGGTGCCGAGGTCGGCGTAGTCGACGGCGACCCGGGCGAGCGCGACGTGCCGGCCGAGCAGCGGCGACCGGCAGCCGCTCGTGACGACCCCGACCCGCTGCGCCCCGACGAAGACCGGGTCACCGTGGCCGACCGGCTGCGAGGCGGCGAGGTCGAGCCCGACGAGCCGGCGCTGCGGGGCGGCCTTGCGGCGTTCCAGGGCCGCGCGGCCGACGAAGTCCTCCGGGTCCTTGAGGGCGACGGTGAAGCCGATCCCTGCCTCGAACGGGTCCACCTCGTCGTCGAACTCGTAGCCCGCGAAGACCAGCCCGGCCTCGATCCGCACGAGGTCCAGCGCGTCGAGCCCGAACGGCGCCAGCCCGTACGGCCGGCCCGCCGCCCAGACCGCGTCCCAGACCGCCGCGGCGGCGTCCGGGTGGCACCACACCTCGTACCCGAGCTCGCCGGTGTACCCGGTGCGCGAGACGAGCACCGGCACGCCGTCCGGCGCGAAGAGCCGGCCGACGGTGAAGCGGAACCAGCCCAGCTCGTCGAGCGACGGCTGGGCGGGCGGGGTCCACAGCACCTCACGCAGCACGTCCCGGCTGGCCGGTCCCTGGACCGCGAGGTTGTGCAGCTGGTCGGTCGACTCCTTGACCCACGCCCGCAGCCCCTCGCGCGCGGCCAGCTCGCGCAGCCACACCCCTGAGTAGGGGTCGCCGCCGACGAAGCGGAAGAGGTTCTCGCCCAACCGGAACACGGTGCCGTCGTCGATCATCCCGCCGGTCTCGTGGCACATGGCGGTGTAGACCACCTGCCCGACGGCGAGCCGGCGGATGTTGCGGGTCATCGCCCGCTGGAGCAGCGTCTCGGCGTCCGGCCCGGTCACCTCGAACTTGCGCAGCGGTGACAGGTCCATCACGACGCACTTCTCCCGGCAGGCCCAGTACTCCGCAACGGCGCCGTGACCGGAGAAGGACGTCGGCAGCCAGTAGCCGCGGTACTCGGTGACCCGACGGGTCTGCTCGCCCCATCGCGGCTGGAAGCCGGTCTGCTTCGTGAGCCGCGGCTCCGCGTCCGGGGTGACGCGGTGCGCCACCGCGGCGCTGAACCGCTGCTGCGCACCGTAGACCCGGACCTGGATGTCGGTCGGGTTCCACGCGTTCGTGGGGTCGACGTCGTCCGGGCAGGCGGACGACCCGACGACGAGGTCGGTCAGCGCGCGCAGCAGCACGTAGTCGCCGGGGCGGCTCCACGGCTCGTCGAGGACGATCGCGTTCGAGGCCCCCAGCGCGGTGTTGTACCAGAGGTTGACCGCCTGCCACCCCTTGCGGCGCTCCACCGAGAACCGCTCGAAGGCGGCGTTGAAGTTGTCGGTGCAGTTGGGGTGCCCGAAGTACCCGAGGTCCTCGTAGTACTTCGAGGTGCAGGCCAGGCCGAACGTGTCGTGCCGGCCGCAGGTGTCCCTGACCACCTCCAGCAGCGGGGTCATGTCCCGGTCGTAGTACTTCGCGGCGAGCCCGGGTCCGGGGTACAGCAGGCCCATGAGGGTCCGCGTCGTCGTCGGGTCGATGGGCCGCTCCCGGCCGTCGGCGAGCTTGCCGGCGTCGAACGCCACGAGGTCGGAGCACTGCCGGCCCTCGACGTCGACGATCTGCAGCCACTGCCCGGCCTTGACCTCGTAGGACCGTGCAGTCATCCGCTCGATGCGCAGGTCGAGCTCGAGCGGCAGCGCGAGCGGCTCGGGGAGAACGGGTTCGAGCGCGGCCAGCGGGTCGGCCCGGACGACGCTCACGTGCAGCGGCGTCGGCGGGCTGGGGTCCTCGTCCGTCACCTCGAACCGGGTGCAGGCGCACTCGACGCGGACGACGCTCGACGCGACCGCGGTGAACGTCTCGGCGGCCCCGGCCAGGGACCAGCGCCCGAACAGCGGCACGTCGGGCTCGGCGAGACCGAGCGCCGCGGGCACCTCGGCACGCAGCAGACCGCTCTGCCGGCCCTCGACGTCGACGACCGTGAGCACGTCGTCCGGGTGCAGGCGCAGGGTCAGGCTGCCGCCCGCCTCCACCCGGTAGCGCTCGTGGCCCGGTGCGGCGGGCAGCCCCGGCTCGCGGAGCCGGGGCCCGGCCTCGATCTGCGTCACGGCGGCCTGCCGCTACCGGGCGCCGGTCACCGACCCGGGCAGCCGCGACTCCTGCTCCGACGCCTGGGCGAGGAGCTGGTCGGCGAGGGCCCGCTTGGCCGCCGGGTCGAGCTTCTTGACCTCGTTCTCGACCGCCCGCTGGTTGTAGGCCTGGTTCCAGTAGTCGAGGCTGTCGAAGCCGAGGAGCACGGCCTTGCCGACGAACTGGCGCAGCACCTCGTTGGTCGGACCCATCACCCAGCCGGCCTTGCCGTCGCGCAGGTAGCGCTCCATCTCCATGTCGCGCTTGTACGCCGAGCCGCCGCACGCGTGCAGCATGACGTCGCAGACCGCGGCGACGTTCTTCGCGGCGGCGAACTTGATCTGCCAGGCCCAGTGCAGGAAGTCCGCGCGGGCGAACTCACCCGGCGCGAGCACGCGGGCGTTGTCGTCGGTGGCCTTGTCCATCGCCTGGGCGATCGACAGGACGAACATCCGGCAGGCGTTCGTGTCGATGAGCGCCTCGCCGACGTAGTCCTGGATCGTCGGGTAGTCGCAGACCCGCAGCCCGACGTCGACGTGCTTCTTGCGTGTCGTGTGCCGTTTGGCGATGTCGATGGCGCCGAGCGAGATCCCGTTCCAGCACGAGGACGAGCCGATGAGGAACCACGGGTCGACCGACTCGTCGTTGCTCGAGGCACCGTCGCCGACCGGCCCGACGATGTTGTGCCCGGGCAGGTCGGCGTCGATGTTCAGCGAGCCGGACTGGTTGCCGCGCAGGCCGAGGGCGTCCCAGAGCTCGGGCTTGGCCTGGGCGTCCTTGGCGTCGACGACGAACACCGACAGGTCGTCGTACCCGGAGAACTCCGGGCTCGTCGTCTGCACGACGTAGAAGTCGGCGAAGCCTGCGGACGTCGTCCACGAGGCCTTCTTGCGCACGTGGAAGCCGTCGTCGTCCAGGCGCCGGGCCCCGGAGGACACCGGGTACCAGAAGTGGCTGCCCGTCTCGGGGTCGCTGTACGACAGCGTCCCGATCTTGACCTCGGAGTTCAGCGGCCGGATGTAGGTGTCGATCAGGTGCGGCGTGGCCCGGAGCATGATGGCGTTCACCGCGCCCATGTGCATGACGTAGCACATGGCGGTCGACGCGCAGCCGTAGCGCGCGATGGTCTCGCAGACCATGGCGAAGGTCACGTGGTTCTCGCCGAGACCGCCGTACTCGGTCGGGACCGTGAGCGCGAGCAGCCCCTTCTCGGCGAGCAGCTCGAAGTTGCGCCGCGGGTACTCCAGCGTGTCGTCGAACCGTTTCGCGTTGGCGCGCATCTCGCGTTCGCACAGCTCGATGACGTCGTCGCGGATCTGCTTCTGCCGGTCCGTGAGCACCCACTCCGGGTCCCACTCGTAGCCGAGTCCGAAGTACGGCTCCGCGCCCCATCTCTTCTCGGTCACGACATGTCCTCCAGGTGTGCGCGGATCGGGCGGGGCGCTGGGCCGGTGCTCAGCTCCAGGGATACGGGGACCTGCTCACCGGGTGCAGCGACCCGGCGGCGTAGCGGGAGAAGGCGAACGGCTCCAGCAGGGCGCTCGGGGTGCCGAGCACTTCGCCGGCGACGAGGGCACCGACGCCGATCATCTTGTAGCCGTGGTTGGAGTCGGCGACGACATAGACGTTGTCGTGGAAGGTGTCGAAGACCGGGAAGCTGTCGGGGGTGAAGCAGCCGATGCCACCCGACGGCGACCGGCTGAACAGTCCCCGCTTGCCCTCGAACCGCTTGTGGCAGTGCGCGAGCCCCGACGTCCACAGCCGGGTGAAGTCGGCGCCCACGACGAAGTCCGGGCTGGCCGGGCCGTACGGGTCGACCGCGACCTCGTCGGTCGGCGTGTCGACGACGAACGGCATCGCACCACCCTGGACGCCGCCGAAGTTGAAGTCGGGCTTGTAGTAGATCCCCCACAGCTCGTCGGTGACGAGCGAGCCGTCGATGTCGTCGTACAGCGGGGCATCGGTGTCGATGTGCACGACGGGCGGCATCGACCCGTCGTTCGCCATCAGATAGCTCGGGTCGACGCCGAGGGTGCCCTCCTGCAGCGACCAGTAGGTCCACATCGGGCGCCGATACGTGACGCCGTCGCGACCCAGGACGTCGACGGTCTCGGGGAGGTCGAGCATCTGCCACAGGTCGCGGACCCACGGGCCGACGGCGACGACGACCTGGTCGCAGGCGATCGTGCCCCGGTCGGTCTCGACGGCCGTCACGGCGCCGCCCTCGATCCGGAACCCGGCGACGACCGCCGGGGCGACGATGCGCACACCCTCGGCCTGCGCCTTGCCCGCCAGCCCCTGGAGCGAGGCCATGTTGTTCGCGTAGCCGCCGCGCTTCTCGTGGAGGATGCTCGTGATCCCCTTGGCCTGCCAGTCGGAGAAGATCGCCTCCATGTAGCGGCTGCACTCGGTCTCGCCCTCGACAAGCACCGACTCGTACCCGATGGCCCGTTGCTCGGCCGAGATCTGCGAGACGCCTTCGTGCATCACCTCGGGGGAGATCTGCAGGTACCCCACCGCGTGGTAGGCGTACGCCGCCGGGTCGCTCTCCCAGACGCCGACCGAGTGCGCCATGAGCTCGCGCATCGCCGGCTGGAAGTAGTTGTTGCGGATGACGCCGCAGGCGATCCCCGAGGCGCCGGCGCCGACCGCGCTCTTGTCGAGGACGACGACGTCCGCGCCGGACCCCTTGCCCTCGGCCACGAGGCGCCGGGCCAGGTGGAGGGCCGTCGACAGCCCGTGGATCCCCGCTCCGACGACGACGAACCGCGCGCTCTCAGGTAGTCCCACGAGCCACCTCCCGGCGATCGGGGCCCTCGGCGGACCCCGGCGCGGAGTTGCATCTGAGTAAACTCTGTTTCAGGTGAGTACGTTCAGGTGAATACTAGGATCGTGCACCGGTCGGGGGAAGAGGCGCAGGCCGGGGCGACCCGCGGTCGCATCCCGTCGTCCGCTCAGTGCACGGGTTTCTCCCACCCCTCGAGCACCGGGGGCGTCCAGTCGGCGCCCACGGTCGGCGAGCCGCGCAGCCACGGCCCGAGCTCGGGCTGGGCGAACTTCGCGTGCCGCCTCTTGAGCTGGATGCCGTAGGAGTTGCCGGACTGCAGGTGCGTGACGAGCACCTTGCGGGCCAGCTCGTTCTCCCGGCCCCGCGGGATGTCGAAGTAGATCTTGAGGAAGGAGTTGGAGTACCGGTCGAAGACCGCAGGGACGCCGTCCTCGCTGAGCAGCTCGACGTCCTCGAGCCAGTTGAGGTCCTCGCCCGGCGTGGCGGCGATGAGATCGACGTCGTCGACGAGGCTGCGCTCCTCCTGGTAGGGGAAGCGCCGCCCCGCAAGGTCCTCCGCGTCGATCGAGACGCGGCGCGAGATCTCCACGGGGGTCTTCGTCACTGCGTGCCTCCCGGCTTGTCGGAGAGCCTGGCGAGCATCGTCTTGATCTCGTCGAGGGTGTTCTGCTCGGTGACGCCGGGGATGTAGCTCGTGCCGGCGAGCGGCACCTTGGCCATCGCCGCCGCCTCGACGGTGAGCGCGCACAGGTCCTCGGGCTCGAGGGAGTGGATGTTCGTCTTGCCGCACGCCCGCGCGAGCATCTGCATCTCGAGGGTCAACGTGTGCAGGAAGTTGTAGACGCGGTTCGCGCCCTCCTCGACGTCGAGGCGCTTGCGCAGCTCGACGTCCTGCGTCGCGACGCCCACCGGACAGCGGCCCGTGTGGCAGTGGTAGCAGCTGCCCGCCGAGACGCCGATCGTGCCCTCGTAGTCGGTGACGCCGGGGATCTCCCGGTTGCAGCCGAGCGCCATGAGCGAGGAGTGGCCGATCGCGACAGCCTTGGCACCGAGTGCGATCGCCTTCGCGATGTCGCCGCCGTTGCGGATGCCGCCGGCGACGACGAGGTCGATGTCGTCGGCGAGCCCGACGTCCTCCAGCGCCCTGCGCGCCTCGGGGATCGCGGCCATGAGCGGGATCCCCGTCTCCTCCGCGGCGATGTGCGGGCCGGCTCCGGTGCCGCCTTCCGCGCCGTCGAGGTAGATGATGTCGGGCCCGCACTTGGCCGCCATCCGGACGTCGTCGTAGACCCGGGCCGCGCCGAGCTTGAGCTGGATCGGCACCCGGTAGTCCGTCGCCTCCCGGATCTCCTGGATCTTCAGCGACAGGTCGTCGGGGCCGAGCCAGTCCGGGTGCCGGGCGGGGGAGCGCTGGTCGATGCCGGCGGGCAGCGAACGCATCTCGGCGACCTGCTCGGTCACCTTCTGCCCCATCAGGTGGCCGCCGAGCCCGACCTTGCAGCCCTGGCCGATGAAGAACTCCACGGCGTCGGCGAGCATGAGGTGGTGCGGGTTGAACCCGTAGCGGCTCTGGATGACCTGGTAGTACCACTTCGTCGACAGGTCGCGCTCCGGCGGGATCATCCCGCCCTCGCCCGAGCACGTCGCCGTGCCGGCCATCGACGCGCCCTTGGCGAGCGCCATCTTCGCCTCGAGCGACAACGCGCCGAAGCTCATCCCGGTGATGTACACGGGGATGTCGAGCTCGATCGGGTTCTTCGCGAACCGTGCGCCGAGCACCGTCTTCGTCGCGCACTTCTCGCGGTAGCCCTCGATGACGAACCGGGTCAAGGTCCCGGGCATGAACATCAGCTCGTCCCAGTGCGGGATGGGCTTGAACATCGAGAAGCCGCGCATGCGGTAGCGGCCGAGGTCGCTCTTGATGTGGATGTCGTTCATCACCTCGGGCGTGAAGATGCGGCTGTGCCCGAGGACGCTCTTGCGGTCCGGGGTGTCTTCGGATGCCATCGGCCGGCCTTCCTACAGGACGAGCTTGCGCTCGCTGGGCTCGAGGTTGTCGTAGTTCCACAGCTGACGCCCGCACACGAACTTGCGGAACGAGTCCGGCTTGTCGAGCCCGTAGATGGCGAACTTGCGGTCGACGAGCTCGGCGTCGTCCGGGCCGAACTCGGCCTCGACGCAGTCGACCCCGAGACTGGCGACCTTCCCGGCGACGTAGATGGCGCCGTCGTACATCGAGTCGCCCAGGCCCGGTCCGACGTCGCCGCAGTAGATCTGCCGGCCGCGCTGCATCATGAACCCGATGTTCATGCCGCCGTTGCCGCCGACGATGATCGTGCCCCCCTTCTGGTCGATGCCTGTCCGGGCACCGACGGAGCCGCGCACCACGACGTCACCGCCGCGCAGGGCGGCGGCCGTGAGCGAGCCGGCGTTCTTGTCGACGACCACCACACCGCTCATCATGTTCTCGCACACCGACCAGCCGACCCGTCCGGTGATCCGGATCTCCGGCCCGTCGACGAGCCCGCAGCCGAAGTACCCCAGGCTCCCGGCGTAGGTGATGCGGCACCGGGTCAGCAGCCCGACCCCGATCGAGTGCTTCGCACCGGGGTTGAGGACGGTCACGTCGTCCACACCCAGCTCGTAGAGCAGCCAGCGCAGCTCCAGGTTGATCTCACGGGTCGTCAGCTTCGCCGCGTCGAACGTCGCGCTCGTGCCGTCGATCTCGCTGATCCGTGGGACGGCGGCGACCGGTTCGGCGAGCCCGCGCGCGTCGTAGCTGATCCCCTTCTCACCGACAGCCATGGCCGGCTCCCTTCCGCCCGCCTCCGGCGGGTCCGTGGGTCACAGGGTCCACACGTGGACCTGACGCTCGTAGGGGTCGTAGGTGTCGATCTCGTGGTCGATGACAGCGCGGATCGCGACCTCCTCCGAGGCCAGGACGACGAGCTCGGGGGTCTCGTAGAGCACCAGCGGCTTGGCAGCCATCTCGTCCTTCGCGACGCCGAGCGCGTCCTTGGTGACCACGACGTAGGTGAAGACGCCGTCGAGCTCGTCGAGGCTCGTCTTCATCGCCGTCTCGAGGGACAGGCCGTCGGCCATCTTCTCGGCCAGGTAGACCGCGATGATCTCCGAGTCGCACTCGGAGGCGAAGCGGTGCCCGGCGCGCTCGAGCCGGCGGCGCCACTGGAAGTAGTTCGTCAGCTGGCCGTTGTGCACGACGGCGACGTCGCTGAACGGGTAGGCCCAGTACGGGTGGGCGCCGGAGATGTCGACGTCCGACTCGGTCGCCATCCGGACGTGGCCGATCGCGTGCGTCCCGCGGAACGCGGTGAGGCCGTAGAGCGCCGCGACGCTCTCGGCGTCCCCGAGGTCCTTGACGATCTCGAGCGAGTTCCCGATCGACAGCACCTCGCAGCCGGGGACGTCCTCGAGGTAGTCCACGAGGGCCTTGACGTCACCGGTGTAGCCGACGACCGCACGGTAGGCGTACTCCGTCTCGCCCTCGACACGGTCGATCGTCGCGCCGATCTTGGTCAGCCGGGCCTCGACCTCGTGCCGGTGCCGCTCGAGCCGTTCGGAGAACTCGAAGTCCCGCACGTCGTTGGCGTCCGCGAGCTTGAAGCGGATGACGACCCGGTCGGTCGGTGGCCCGTAGAGCGCGAACCCGGTGGAGTCCGGACCGCGGTGCTTCATGGACTGGAGCATCCGCGCGATCTGCGCACCCGTGTCGGACACCCCGTTGCGGTGGATGATTCCGGCGATGCCGCACATGGGTCCTCCGAGGTGCTCGACGTGGTGAGCCGGTCCGGCGCTGCCGGGGAGTGCGGGTCACGGCAGGACGTCGAGGTACTCCTTGACGTCCCAGTCGGAGACGGTCGAGATGAAGCGGATCCACTCGTCGTCCTTGTAGTGCTTGAAGACCCGGTACATGTCGCCGGGCAACGCGCTCCTGACCAGCTCGTCGTCGTCCAGCGCCTGCAGCGCCTCACCGAGGGTCGAAGGGATCCGCCGGACCTTCTTGCCGCCTGCCATCGCCTCGTAGATGTTGCGCTCCTCGGGCTCGCCCGGGTCGAGCGCCTGCTCCAGGCCCTCGCGCATGCACACGAGCAGCCCGGCCATCGACAGGTACGGGTTCACGGTGGAGTCGACGGAGCGGTACTCGAACCGGCCCGGCGCGCTGACCCGGACGGCGGTCGTCCGGTTCTGGAAGCCCCAGTCGGCGAAGACGGGCGCCCAGAAGCCGGCGTCGGCGTAGCGCCGGTAGGAGTTCACCGTGGGCGCCGAGAGGCAGGTGAGCGCGCGCAGGTGCCGCAGGATGCCCGCCATCGCCTGCAGGCCGACCTTGCCCGGCAGCCGGGGGTTCTCGGTGTCGGGCAGGAATCGGTTCTGCTCGGTGCCGTCGATCGTCCACAGCGAGAAGTTGTGGTGGCAGCCGTTCGCCGAGACGCCCATGAAGGGCTTGGACATGAAGCAGGGGAAGACGCCCAGCTCGCGTCCGACCTGCCGGCAGATCTGCCGGTACGTCGAGAGCCGGTCGGCGGTGAGCTCGGCCCGGTCGAAGTTGAAGTTCAGCTCGAGCTGGCCGGGAGCGTCCTCGTGGTCGCCCTGGATCATGTCCAGCCCCATCGCCCGGCCGTACTCGATGACCTTGTGGATGACCGGCTGCAGCTCGGAGAACTGGTCGATGTGGTAGCAGTACGGCTTGGTCATGCCCTCGACCGACGGCTTGCCGTCGGGGCCGAGCTTGAGCCACATCATCTCGGGCTCGCAGCCGACCCTCATCTCCAGGCCGGTCGCCGCGCGGAAGTCGTCGTGGATCCGCTTCAGGTTGCCGCGGCAGTCGCTGGTGAGGAACGAGCCGCCGTCGACCTCCTCCTCGCGGCCGCGGAACAGCGTGCAGAAGACCCGGGCCACCTTGCGGTCCCAGGGGAGCACGCAGAACGTCTCGGGCTCGGGGAGGCCGACGAGCTCGCGGGCCTCCGGCCCGTAGCCGATGTACTCGCCGTTGCGGTCGGTGAACAGGTTCGCCGTGGCGCCGTAGACGAGCTGGAACCCCTTGGCGGCGATCGACTCCCAGTGGTCGGCCGGGACCCCCTTGCCCATGACGCGGCCCGTCACGGAGATGAACTGGAAGTAGATGTACGTGACCCCCGCTTCGTCGATCTGCCGACGGACGTCGGCGACCGCGTCCGCACGGCCGTCGTGTGCGAGGAAGAGCTCCAGGTCAGTGCTCACGACAGGCCCCCTGGACGTCTAAGGGTGGGCGGTGCGGGAGTTTCCTGAGATTCAACTATGTCTTCTCTGGTGATACAAGGGGTCAGTGGCCGGGTGTGCGGCCCGACGCCCGGGACTCGGCCGGCCGTACCCTGGTCACCCGGGCGGGAAGGAGTGGGCCAGTGCGACGCAGGGTCAGGCTGCAGTCGCTCGCGGTGCTCGCCGGGGTGCTCCTGACGTCCGCCTCGTCGGCCGCCCCCGTGCCCGCCGGGCCCTACCGGGTGCTCCAGCTGAACGTCTGCGGCAACGCCCGCAACCCCGAGTGCGGTGTCGAGGGCAGCACCGGTGCGCCGGTGGACGCGCTCGTCGACCTGGTCGTCGGCCTGCGTCCGGACGTCGTGGCCCTCCAGGAGGTCTGCGGCAGCCAGGTCGACGCACTCGCCGAGCGGGCGTCGGCGCGCGGGTGGCCGATGCGGGCCGTCTTCGTCCCGGTGTGGAGCGGGCCCGACCTGCGCTGCCGGGACGAGGTCCAGGGGGACGCCCTGCTCTCGGCGCGGCCGCTCACCGACGTCGCGGTGCGGTGCCTGGCGCGGTGCGACCGCCCGGTCTCCGTCGTCGAGCGCCGCAACGTGGTCTGCGGGACGACGGTGCTGCACGTGGCGACCCGGGTCTGCGTGACCCACGTCGGACGGCGTTCGCTCCAGGCGGAGGTCGCCGGCGTCGTGGCGTTCCTCGCCCCGGACGTGCGGCGGATGCCCGTCGTGCTCGCGGGTGACCTCAACACCGCGCCGTTCGCGCAGGTGCTCGACCCGCTCTACGCCTCGGGTGCTCCCGGGTCCCGCGGGCGGTTCGACGAGGCTGACGCCTGCGCGACCCGGCGGACCATGACCGCCTCCTGCAACGTCGGGACGCTCGACGCCCCGGGGGCGAACGTCAAGCTGGACTACGTGTTCGCGACCAGGGGGGACTTCGCCCGGCTCCGTGCCCGGACGATCCGGATGGCGTGGTCGGACCACGACGCGTTGCTCGCGGTGCTCGAGGGGTGCCCGACGCGCTCCTGCCGGCCGGCGCACCCCTGACGGCGGGCCCGGGCCCGACGACCGGCCCGTCGCCGTCATCCGCGGACCGGGCCGGACTCCGGGCTCAGGTCCCAGACCGGCAGGTCGCGCAGCCGGGCCGCCTTGCGCAGCCGCCACCACGGGCGGAACCAGCGGACCCAGACGAGCAGGAACACCGGCGCGCTCACGAGCACCGGCGCCGTCCGGCCGAGGAGCAGCAGCGCGCCGGCGAGGCCGAGCGCGACGAGAGCGAACGCCGCCTCGTTGCGCCGGAACCGCCGGGCGGTGGCCACGACCGCGTCGTAGTCACCGCGGGGGATCTGCCCGGTGTTCCAGGTGCGGCCGCACGGACAACGGTCGCGGTCGCCGTACGGGATCGACAGTCGGTGACCACAGTGGCATTGAACGGTGACCTTCGGTGACGCCACAGGCACCTCCGTGAACCGTGCGCGGGTTTCCGCGGCGGCTACCCCTTACGCGCCGCCATGAAATTGAGTTTACTGTCGTGAAACGCCGCGGGGGTAGACCGCGGATCTCGCGGCGGTGCACCATCACTGCGGTACCGCTCGGCCGCACCTCGGATCGACCTGCGTGACCCCGCTCCCCCAGCCACTTCGTCCACGGGCTCTCCGACACGGGCACTCGTGCTCGGCGGCCCGGCACCGGTTCCGCGCAGTCCTCTGCTCGGCACGCCGGGCTCGTCGCACCCCGTGCGTCGGACCCGGGAACACGCA
>Ga0209798_10001018_pt1 | contig 17038 bp, 17 predicted proteins | sample DOMMetBare3Fresh_FD_187475 | JGI IMG/M metagenome (GOLD analysis project Ga0209798, IMG submission 187475) | Wetland sediment microbial communities from St. Louis River estuary, USA, under dissolved organic matter induced mercury methylation -... | ecosystem: Environmental > Aquatic >...
CTGTCGGGCATTGTTTACTCACGAGCCGTCCGAGTCGCCGGAAACGAGATGGACGAAGCCATCACGCAGTATATTAAACGCAAATTCAACCTACTTATCGGCGAACGTACTGCAGAGGCCATCAAAATCGCACTCGGCAGCGCCTTCCCGCTCGAAGAACCCCTCTCGATGGACGTTCGGGGGCGCAACCTCATTGAGGGAATTCCCAAAACCATCACGATGACCGACGAAGAGATCCGCGAAGCCCTTTCCGACTCTGTTTCGACGATCATCAACGCCGTTCGTGTAGCCCTGGAGCGTACACCGCCCGAGCTTTCCGCCGACATAGTCGAACGCGGCATCGTCCTAACGGGCGGCGGCGCTCTGCTCAAAAATCTGGACAAGCGTTTGATGATCGAGACCGGTTTGCCGGTGGTAATCGCTGACGATCCGCTTTCGTCCGTAGTGCTCGGCACGGGTAAAATGCTCTCAGATTTCGAGCTCCTCAAACGTGTTAAGTGGGACAATTCATTAATGACAGGAAGTTAAAATTAGTGGTAAGTGGTGAGCGGTGACTGATTAATAATTTTTTCATTCCCCGTTTACCATTCACCGTTCACCACTAGAAGGATGGTTGAGCGAAGTCAAAAAGACGTTTGGCGAATAACCCCTTGGTTGATGATCGCCCTTCTACTTGTGAATTTCATTCTGATGGCGTTTGACGCTCGTGAAATCACGTCGGGACAGCGTGTCGTACGCGCCTGGACGCAGACGGCGGCGGATTTCGTCCAATCGCCGGTCACAAGCATAACTGCGTCGATCTCAAATTATTTTACCTCCATCTCAAACCTGCGTTCGGCTCAAGACGAAAACGGACAGCTGAAACAGCGGGTTCAGGAACAGGAAGTCGAGCTAAAGCAGAAAGAGGAGTTGGCATCGGAGAATCAGCGTTTACGGTCGCTTCTTGATCTCAAAGAACAGAGTAAATACAAGGTGTTAACAGCCCGGATCATCGGTCGCGATCCGTCGGTCTGGTTCGATTCGTCTATCGTGAATCGCGGCAGCCTCGATGGCGTCGCGCTGAATATGCCAGTCGTAACCGATGGCGGACTCGTGGGACGCGTGACGGCCGTCAGCCCTTTAACGGCGCAGATCGATCTGGTCACGCGAGACAAATCCGGTGTCGGCGCCGTGATCGGCCAGATCGGTGAATCGAATGCTCTAGGTGTCGTCAGCGGCACAAGCAAAAAGGATTTGCTTGAGATGAAGTATGTACCGGGGGCCGTTGACGTTCAGGTTGGGCAGACGGTTTTTACAACCGGCCAGGACGGGATCTTTCCGGCGGGCCTAAAGATCGGCGAGATCGTTAGTGTGGCTACCGGTTCGGCAACGACTCCGCACCAGATACAAATTCGCCCGGCGGCACGACTTAACTCAATGCAGGAAGTCGGCATTCTACTTTACGAGCCGCCGCAACGAACGGAATTTGAGCAGAAATTACCAAACGCGGTAAAACCTAAATAGAATGGAAGGCGTACGGCTTACAATTGCATTGATCATCGCGGTCGTCCTGCAATGGACATTGCGCAACATCGCAGAGCCCTTTGCATACATCGATTTCCCGCTGATCATCGTCGTCTTTGCGGCGCTGCAGAGAAACGCGATCCGGGCGATAATTTTCGGCACCTTGGCGGGCGTCGCCGTCGATGCTCTAAGCGGCGGTCTGCTGGGCGCAAATGGATTTACCAAAACGCTTATTGCTTTTCTGGTTTCCGAGATCGCACGGCGGGTATACCTGGACAACCTTCTCCTCAGGATACCCGTCATAGCTGGAGCATGTCTGTTTGACGATCTCGTTTATTACGGTCTCCATCGGCTTTTTGGCCAGCCGCCGTTGGGTGACGTTTTAGTGACAATGGCCTATTCGCTTATTGGCACGACGATAGCCGGAACGTTCATTTATTTTATGCTGCAAAATTTCGCCGCCGATCGGGTTCGACCGAAAAAACGTGACATTTTTGCGTCACGGAGGCTCACTCGCCGGCGAAACCCGATACGCCTTAACAAATAGGCCTAACCATTTCAGGACATTGTAATGAAGATAGGTGGTCACGTTCAAAATCTGGGAGCTAGGGTCAGCACGATTCAAGTGCTGGCTTTTATCTTGCTCGCCTTGCTGGGAGCGCGTCTCTATTATCTGCAGATCGTCAGGGGCGAATACTACAGCGACCGCGCCGAAAACCAACGCGTTCGCCTGATCCCGATACCGGCACCGCGGGGAGCGATATTAGACCGTAACGGAAAGCTCCTCGTAGATTCCCGGCCCACCTATAATGTTGTTCTCTCGAACGAGCCGTTGAAATCGATCAACGTAAACGATCGGGTTGACGATTATTCGTACGGCCTAAGTCTCGACCGCCAGTTTGTCGTTGAGCGTCTGAATCTCATAAAACAGCAAAACGAATTTGAGGCGATGGTTCTAAAGGAGAATGCTGACATACGCGACATCACATGGGTCGAATCGCACTTGCTAGAGTTCCCGGAGCTTCGGGTTGAACTTCAGCCGCAGCGGTTTTATCCGCTCGGAACAGTGTTGGCACACGTCCTCGGTTATGTTGGTGAGATCAGTCCGAAACAGCTCGAAGATCCATTAGTTCGCGAGAAAGGTTTCCGTCCCGGCGATATCGTTGGGAAAGGCGGGCTCGAACAGTACTACGACGAATACCTTCGTGGAGCGCCCGGCTATCGAAAGGTTTTGGTGGATAGCAGGGGACGGGTTCAAAGTGAGTTAGAGGTGATGCCGCCGCAGTCAGGACAGGACCTTGTGACGACGATCGATCTCGACCTGCAGATGGAAGCCGAGAATCAACTTGCGAATTCGGTCACAAAACGTGGGACGGTCATTGCGATGGATCCTAACAATGGCGAACTTTTTGCTATGGCGTCGGCACCGTCCTTTGACCCGAACGTCTTTATTCGCGGCAGCTCGACGCCCGAGGGCCGAAAGCAGATCGCCGCATATTGGCAGGACGAAAATCGACCGCTTTACAATCGCGCGATCCAGGGGCGATACCCGCCGGGCTCGACATGGAAGATCCCTGAGTCCGTCGCCGGCCTGCAGCAAGGAGCGATTACGGTCGCTCATTCAAATCTGGTTTGCGGCGGCGGCATCAAGATCGGTAATAAATTCACCCGCTGTATGGGAAGTCACGGTTCGCCGGATTTGAGCTATGCGATCACAAAATCCTGCGACGGATATTATTATCGGCTCGCACTTAAATTGGGTATCGACGGCCTGATCAAAATGGTTGAGGATTTTGATTACGACAAGCGATCGGGGGTCGATCTGCCGAACGAGAAGATCAGCCAAACGCCGAAAACCTGGCGAAGCTGGGTCGAAAAGAACGAAGGCAGGTGGCCTGACATTAGAACCGTATATGCCGGCGTCGGTCAGGACACGGTGGTCGTAACGCCGATCTCGATGCTCAAAGCAGTCTCGAGCGTGGGCGTTCACGGTAATATGTACACGCCCCATTTTCTCAAAGAAATTAAACCGATCGGCGCTGTTGGCGAAGTCGGTGATGTGACATTTTTCCCCGCCCGGCCCGGGTTTGGATTTGCACATCCCGAGCCAAAGCTGATCAAAATGACTCCAGAACAAAACGAAATTGTCCTAAAAGGGATGTGGGGCGTTGTAAATGCCGGCGGTACGGCCGGTTCGATCCGGATGCCCGACTTTGAAATTGCCGGTAAAACCGGGACGGCCCAGGTTGTCGATGTCGGCAAGGATGTAGGTGACAAGAAGGACCACGCTTGGTTTGTATCATTCGCTCCGGCGTATAAACCCGAGATCTCAATTATTGTTTTGATCGAAAATTCAGGCTTCGGCGCCTCGAACGCCGCTCCGGTCGCTCGCGGTATATACGAGGCCTATTTGGCCAAACACCCATTGCAGCAGGTCGAAGCACCGCAGGTCGAGGAACATTAAGTCGTATGGTTGCAATCATCGAAAAACGCGATCTTCGCGACTTTGACTGGCTGACGACTTTACTTGCGATTGTAATTGCCGCGTTTGGCGTTTGGCAGATACACAATGCCTTGCCGGCCGAGGGATACTGGTCAAAGCAGATCATAGGCATAGTCGTCGCGCTCGTCGCATTTTTTGTTGTCGCATTCAGCGATTACCGCCGGATCATCGATGCCGCACCATTCTTTTACGGTATCGGGCTGGTTCTGCTCTTTCTGGTAATAACGCCACTGGGTGTCGAGGTCAACGGACAAAAGGCTTGGGTGAGATTACCGTTGATCGGACAGTTTCAGCCGTCCGAGTTCGCCAAGATACCTACCGTGTTGATGCTCGCCAAGTATTTCGGCTCAAAAAAAGGAAATGTTCTCCGAGTAAAGGAAATGCTCGTCGGAGCGGCGATCTTCGCCGGACCGGTTGTGCTGATCATGCTCGAGCCCGACGCGGGACAGACGATTACATATTTGCCCATACTTGCGGCGATGTTTTTTTTGTCCGGCCTCAAGATCCGGTACCTAATTATCGCCATCGTCACGGCCGCGATATTGATTCCGGCGGCTTGGTTCGTCGGCGTGAAAACGGGCAAGATAAAACGCTATCAGCAGGAGCGCGTTCTCGCGATCACAAATCCCGATCAGGTTGATCCGCGCGGTTACGGTTACCACACTATCCAATCGACGATCACAGTCGGCAAGGGCGGTCTCGCCGGAAATCAGGGCGACACCGAAACTTCTCAGAGCGTCTTGAAATTCTTGCCCGAGCCGCAAACCGATTTCATCTTCGCCGTAACCGCTGAGAACACAGGGTTTGTCGGATGCGTCTCTTTGTTGTTAGCGTACGCCTTGTTGCTATCGAGGATGATCGCCGGTGCCCGCGAGGCTTCGGACCGCGCCGGAATGCTTGTTATAATGGCAGTTGTGAGCGGTATGGCGTTTCAAATATTTATGAACATCGGGATGGCCCTCGGCATACTGCCGGTTATTGGTGTTCCCCTGCCGCTAATGAGCGCGGGACTCTCGGCAATTCTATCGACGTTTGTCGCGATCGGATTTGTGGTAAGTGTCAAATTGCGTCGTTTCGTTAATTAGGAGGTAGTGGGTGTGGCGGTAGATATTAAGAAATTCAAATCGGCAGAAACTTTGTCGAACGGTTCGAGCAAGAGTTTGCGTGCGAGTCTGACGTTTTTTGGAGTCGCCCTGCTGCTTGCCCTGTCGGCGGGTGCGCTCACCGGCGTACTGGCCTCGTATTTTCTCAATAACTCGCGCTATACGGTTGAGGTTTCGGCTCTAGCGACTTATCGGCCTCCACAGGTTACGACAATCTACGCCGACGATGGCGAAACGATCCTGGCCGAATTTGCGATAGAAAAGCGCATCCCTGTCAAGATGCAGGACGTGCCGGATAAGGTTGTAGATGCATTGCTTGCGATTGAAGACTATCGATATCGCGATCATATTGGCATAGATCCGGTGCGAATCGTGGGCGCCGTGATCCGAAATCTCACAACCGGTAGAACCGAGGGCGCGTCTACGATCACCCAGCAGCTGGCTAAGAATCTGTTTTTGTATAAGGATCAGACCTATACACGTAAGGTTAACGAGTGGGCTGTCGCTCTGCAGATCGAGCGGTTGTATACAAAAGACCAGATCCTCGAGATGTATATGAATTACGTATTTCTAGGGGCGGGTGCATACGGTTTTGAGGCTGGATCACGCACCTATTTCGGCAAGTCTATTAAGGACCTCAATCTCGAAGAGGCTGCACTGCTTGCCGCAATTCCGAAATCGCCTGAGTACGCTCCGACGCGTAACATCGAAAAGGCCAAAATGCGGCGCGATATCGTTCTCGACCAGATGGCTAAGTATTTCCCTGACAGGTACTCGCAGTCGGAGGTCGACTCCGCCAAAGCTCAGCCGATCAAGCTCGCCGACACGGCATATTATCAGTCACAGCCAAAATCAACGGCCTGGGATTACCCGGTCGAGGAGATCCGCAAGTATCTCGAAGAAAAATATACGACGCGGGTCGCTCAAGGCGGGCTGAAAGTCTATTCGACTATCAATGTCGAGGCCCAAAAGATTGCAACTCGTGCGATCCGGGAGCGACTACGCGCCTATGATCGCGGTCGTGCTTGGCGATCCGACTATCAGGACATACTTGTCGACGATAATGGCCAACCGTTGACCGATGAAAAAGAAATTCGTAAGACACTCGAGTCGTTCAAACACCCTGATTGGTTTGGTGACGATTATACCGAAGGCGAGTACATCAAAGGTCTTGTGATGAAGACGAACACAGTTGAGGACGAAGTCGGCGTTCGGTTTGGCCGCTATAAGGCAATTGTCCGACCCGCAAATATGGGGCGTAGCGGCAAGCGTCCTAAAGAAGAACTGAAACCTGGCTTTCTGGCGGAATTCCTTCTGAAAGGAGTTGATAAAGAAAATCAGACACTTGAGGTCGAGCTCCAGCAAGTTCCTGAGGTTCAGGCTGCTCTGACTACGATAAACGCTCACAACGGCGAAATAGTTTGTATGGTCGGCGGCTACGATTTTCATACCAACAAATTTAACAACGCGACGCAGGGATTGAGACAGACCGGATCTGCCTATAAGCCATTTATTTACACCGCCGCAGTCGAAGACGGCATGACGCCCGAGTCAGTCGTAAGTGGTGCACCGATAAAACGGGGCGGATGGACACCGCACAACTTTGACGGCAGTCTGGGCGAGGCAAATCTCCCGATGAAGATCGCACTTGCAAAATCATATAATATCGCCGCCGTTCACTTGCTTGAACAGGTCGGCATCCAGGCCGGCGCTCAGATGGTAAGGCGGTTTGGTATCACAAACCCGATGGCGCCGAGCCTTCCGAGCGCTCTCGGAGCCAGTGAGGCGTCGTTGCTCGAGATGACGTCTGCTTATTCTTCGTTTCCGAATAAAGGCATTCGGGTTGCGCCGCACCTGATCCGCAAGGTGTTTAACCGCGATGGCAGCCTGCTCGAAGAATTTGATGGCTCCAGCTCAAAAGTCACAAATGAGTATGTTGCGTTGACGATGGTGCAAATGATGCGCGGTGTCGTCGCCGGCGGTGGAACCGCTGCCGGAGCGAGTGCGGGCGGGCACCAGTTAGCCGGAAAGACGGGAACCGTGAACGATCACACTGACGTGTGGTTTATCGGCTATACGCCAACCTATACGACAGGTGTCTGGATGGGGAATCCGCTTCGCAAAGAAAATCTCGGTGGAAACATGACGGGCGGGCACGGTGCGGTGCCGTACTTTAATGCCTTTATGATCCCCTTTATGAAAGATAAACCGCGCGATAGTTTTCCGAGTCCGCCGCCGATGCCCGCAGAAATCAAACGCGCGAGCGAATTGCGTAAACGCGAAGAACTCGAGAACTTACAAGAAGCGGACGCAGGTGCCCGTCGATCAGGCATCGTGTTTACGCCGGGCGCTAAAATCGATCCAAATGCCCCGCTACCCGGTTCAACGACTGGCGAAGCGGGAAAACCGGACACATCGACGACGAAGCCCGCGGATGTTCCATCAGACAGGCCGCCGGTCGTGCAGCCACCGGTTGTTAAGGCAACACCTAAACCGGAGTCGCAGCCAGAAAAACCGGACGGCTCAAAGCGAAAAGGGAAGAAAGGCGACGGCTAGGAATCGCGACTGTGAAATAGAAAGGGGAACCGGTTGAGCATTTTCTAACCGATCCCCTTTTTTAATTGACTAGCGGCAAAACTCTCCCAGATAGAATGGCAGCATCTTCCGCCACCAGACCCAATCGTGGTTGACGTCGTGGCCCCATAGATCGAGCCGATGAGGAATACCTTTGGAATGAAGCAGTGCTGAGAATTCGCGGCTGCGGTCGGGAGCTTCATAGGCGCCCTGACCTGTTACAATCACGATTGAATCCGCCTTTTGCAATCTCGGCAGGTGAAAACCGTCGCTGAGATTTTTCAGATACATCATCGGGTTATTAAAATAAACGTTCTCGTCAAAATACTCTTCGAGATAATTGTAAATATTGTAGCTGCCGCTCATCGCGACCGTACCGCGAAAATTGTCGGAGTGTTTGAAATATGTATTTGCTGCCAGCAGAGCTCCCAAACTGGCTCCGGTAGTTAAGGGTTTTGCACCCTCGCCGCACTCATTGCGTATCAACGGCAACACTTCGTCCAGGACGTATCGGTCGTACCGTGAGAGCATCTCAACTTTCCAACCCGGATGAGATTCCTTGTTCAAAAGACTGTATTTGTTGACCGAGTTGATCGAATACGCGCGGATCAGTCCGCCTTCGATAAAATCCTTGATGGCATCGACCAGATTAAACCGCTCGTATTCCAAATAATCAGCCGCAGCTGTTGGAAACATCAGCAACGGATAGCCGGCGTGTCCGTAGGATACCAGGGGCATATCCATATTCAGGTTGTGACTGTACCACGATGTCGTTTCACGTCTCATCTAATTTAAACTCCAACCGAAAGCGAAAATGAGAGGGTAAAAGAAAACCGCCGTGACTGCAAGTTTCTCTTCAATTTGTAATCTATGCCGGGACAACCTGGGCGCCCATCACGCCGCCAATGGGAATCTTGCAGTCAAAGATCTCCCGAAAGTTGTCGATGATCCGGTCCTCTACCTCATTTAGATCAACCTCTCTTCCCAACAATCGATCCATAGACGTCACAGGCTCACCTTCGCATGCGATGATCCAATTGTAATAGCTCAGGTCGGCGTTCACATTTAAAGCGAATCCATGCGTTGTCACCCAGCGTTTAATATGGACGCCGATCGCCGCGACCTTGCCCTCAGTCGTGTGAACTCCGGTTAAACCTTCGATCCGAAATGCGTCGATGCCAAAATTTGCCATCGTCGCAATGAGCATTGCTTCGAGGTCACGAACGTACTTGTGCACGTCCTCGCGATCGGGCGAAAGGCTGATTATCGGATATCCTACGATCTGCCCGAGTCCGTGGTAGGTGACCTTGCCACCGCGGTCTGTTTCGAACACATCAACACCAAGCGATCGCAGCATATCAGCCGTTGCAAGCACGCCGCCATCCTTTGACCGGCGGCCGATGGTAAATGTATGCGGATGCTCGAGCAGAAGGAGATAGTCGCGCTCGCGACCGGTTATGACCTCGGTCTCAAGTTCCTTTTGCAACTCGAGAGCGTTTCCGTAGCCAACTCGCCCGAGCCTGCGCACCTCTAAATGACGCTGATGCATTATAACTATGATAAAATTTTTAAGATTGTTTGAACAGGAACGAAGAGGTATGAGGCATTTTCAGATTGCGATATTAGTGCTACTTTCAATTGCTCTGTTTTCGGGGGCCGCAGATGCCCAGAAAAAACCCCGAAACAAAAGCACGGCAAAAAAACCAACTGTAACCAAAACAGTCATTCCGCCACTCGATGTCAGGGCCGCTCGTGAAAAGGTTGATGTCCAGTTGTCGAACGTGAACGATTTCGTCAACAAACTGGGAACGATCGCCCAAGGCCTCGAGGTCGCCGATGCAGATGCGAAGGCGGGTAACCTCAAGCCCACGACTGCCGCCAAGATAAAAGCAAAAAAGACCGAGATCGTTGAGGCGATCCGCAATATAAAACTGGGTCTTGGGAACCTTGAATCTGAATTCCGCACCAAGCCTGCCCTACAGAAATACTTGCCGACCATCCAGGGCATCACTGATCTCGCCGCTCAGTCCGAGGACCTTGCGATCGCCGGCAAATTTGTCGCCTCGAAAGAACCTCTCCGCGACGTTGCACAGAAACTGACGGATACTCTTGCCATTTTGCCAAGGTAGCTTTAATAAAAGCGGTTCCGGGCCGCTTTTATTAGCAGTGTTCTTTCTGTTTATGGCTTTGGCTTTTTTAAAACTGTAGTTGGATTTGTAGGATCACAGACCTCGACCTTGTCTTTTTCGGCAACGACGGCTTTGGCTTCGACGGCTGGAAAGCCGAGTTTTTCGCGGATAAACTTTTCGCCTTCGGTCTCGATCATTTCGCCGTTAATCACAAATGTTTTTTTGGTAAGCGTGTCGCCTTTTCTCTCCATCATCGATGGTAAGAGGAAAACATAATAAGGCGAGCCCCAGTTTCGCGAGTCTCCGGTCACCTTACGATATTCGTAATGAAGAGTCTTTTGCTTATCGCCTCGTGATTCAGATTCATAGACCGCCGGGAATGTGATCTTCAGGGTTTCGAGATTTGATCTCATCGCGGTTACCGGGTCGTATTCGCCGACCGCTATTATGCCGAGGCCACTCGCTTTGTATTTTTTGTGGAGCCTTTCTAACATTGGCGCGTCGTGACGCCAGTTTCCGCACCAAGGCGCGAAATAAACGACCATTACAAGCTTTTTACCCTTGGTAAAATCGCGGAGATTGATCTCTTCGCCATTCCCGACACTTTTGTAGGTCCAGTCCTTGTAACTGATCTCCTTCTCGATGATCGGTGCCTGTTCGTTCTGCGAGAATACAAGGGTCGTTGCAAGCAGCAAGATGACTATTCCAAAAATGCTTTTCATTAATGATTCCTCTTGATTCAAAAGACTATCTTTTCAGATGCTTTGTGACAAGCAAGTAGTTGGCACACGATTTTTGTCGATGGGCGCCCGTTGTCTTTGATTTGAAGCCGCAATCCGTGTAATTTAGTCATTAGATTTAATCGAAAACAAATGAGTGAGCAAACAACAGTATCGGACATTTTTCGGCGGGCTTTGGAGATGCGCAAGGCAGATCCGAACAAGTCATACAAAGACGTGACCAAGCAGATCGTTAGCGAGTTCAGCGGGAAAGCGTTTCCCTCTACCGATACCCTAACAATTCCTGAATACGACAACATCACACCAGAGGAAGATTGGACGGCGGGTTTGCCAATCGTGTTACGCGGCATTCAGAACGAAGATTGGAACGATGTCGCACATGGCATAATCATCAGCCTCGAACAAGTCGAAAATTACCCCAAACAATCGGGCCGCGAGGATGACCCGACCAAAGATTGGCGAAACCGCACTAAAGGTATCGCGGGGGCCGAGGAAAAGGTCTTCGAAGAGTGGATGCCAGCCGATCTTATGGCGATGGCCAAACGAAATGTGAAAGCTTAGGCTATATCTCCAGTAGCAGTCCATCTGTCGCCTCAATCACTTCGCAAATCGGATCGAATTTTGCGATTTCCTTAGTAAAATCCACATCGTCCCATTCGGGATAAAAATGCGTGAGCAGCGCACGCGTCGGATGAGCTTTGCGAATCAAAAAGAGGGCCTCGGCGAGTTCGAGATGCTTTTGGACCGGTTTGTCACGGATAAATGAACATTCCAGAATAAAAAGGTCAACACCGTTGGCAAACGCCCCGATCTTTTCATCGAAACCGGTATCAGCCGAGTAAACAAGCGTTTTGTCGCCTTTATCTCGAAGATGAATCGCGTGGCTTTCGTCCGTGTGAGGCGTTTTACAAGCGACGGCCTCGATTCCCGGCAATATCTCGAATTTTTCAAGCTCTTCGACTTCAACTATCTCAACTGGAAACGGCTGGTCCAGCAGGCCATATTTGTTTGAATTGTTAAACCTCTCGATCAAATCGCTTATCCCCTTTGGCCCGAATATCCGGAGCGGTTTATTTCGCTGTTTCGTCACCGCTGCATGTTTTGTTCCGGCAAGAAACGGTGCGAGGCCGCCGCAATGATCGAGGTGAAAATGTGAGATCCAAATAGCGTCTAGATCAGGCCAATCGAGCTTATATTGAGCCATTCTGAGCGGGGCAGCGGCCGAGCAATCAAGCAGTAGCGACCCACCAGCCGTTTCGAGCCAGTAAGCCGAACTGCTTCGGTTTGGGTGCGGGACGGATGTGCCCGATCCGAGGACCGTTAGATTCATAAGATTAGAATACCAACAGCGTAAGCGCAGAGGTAGCACTGATTATGATAAATTAGACGGATGACCCGCGTCGATATACTTGCCGTTTTCGCTCACCCGGACGATGTTGAGCTCACCGTCGGCGGCACAATGTTGAAAATGAAGCAGCTCGGTTACAGAACCGGAGTCGTGGACGTGACGGCCGGCGAGATGGGTACACGCGGAACGCCCGACGCCCGCGCTGTCGAAGCCATTGACGCTGCAAAGATCTTAAAGCTGGACCTCAGAGAAAATCTCGGCCTCACGGACGGGCATGTTTTTGTCGGCGATGACGAGCGTACGAAATTGGTTCGTGTCCTGCGACGACTTAAACCAAAGGTCATTCTCACCCATCAGATCGGCGACCCGCATCCCGATCATGATCACATCGCTCAATTGGTCCGTGAATCTGCCCGGCTTGCAAGTATGCGACGCTATGACGAGGAAACAGGCGATGAAAAAATTGCGGTACCGCAGGTCGCCTATAACATATTCTCTCGTCGCGTGGTGCCTTCGTTCGTCGTCGATATCTCCGAATTTCTCGATACAAAAATGGAGGCGATCAGAGCTCATAAGTCGCAATTTCATGATCCCGACTCGATCGAACCGGAGACGCGTCTTACGTCAAGGACTTTTCTCGAGGAGATCGAAAATCGCTCGCGATATTTTGGTTCTCTCATCGGTACAATCGCGGGCGAGCCATTTTTCGTCCGAGAAGTCTTAAATATCGAAGACCCGGTTGATCTGCTAACGCGTCCGATGAATTTATATTCATGAAGAGCATCGCCCCAGAAGAAAAAGAGCTAAATAAAAAGCAATCTGTACTCGAGCGGTTAAAGGATCGGCTTGCCGACCGGGAAGAGGAAATGGCCGATCTGCGTGCCGAGCTTGACCAGTTTGAGGCTCAGTACACAATGGAGGTTGGGCGGCTTTACGCTAATCTCGACGAGATCGAGGCCCAGATCGCCGAAGAAGAATTTAAACTCGTTCCAGATGACGAAGAAATCAAGAAAAAGGCTGAGGAGCTTCGACGCCGGGCTGAGGAATCGGCGGCGAAAGCCGAAGAAGCTGCTTCGCATGGTACCGAAAAATGGCGACCGACGCAGGAAGCAAAAAAGGCTTACCACAATCTCGCCCGCAGTATTCATCCGGATCTGGCTCTCGATCTTGTCGAAAAAGAGAAACGTCACGGCCTGATGGCCGAGCTCAACAAGGCCTATTGGGCGGGCGATCAAGAGAAACTCAACAAACTGGCTGCCGACCATCGAAACAGCCCTGACCTGATCAAAGGTGATACCGTCGGCGACGGACTTGTCCGCACGATCCGCCAAATTTCGCAAGTAAAAACGAGACTAGAGGAATTGCGGGCAGAAAAACTCGAGGCTGAGAATTCCGAACTCTATGGTCTACGCGAAAAGATGAAAGCCGAGATGGAAGCAGGCCGGGATATGATAAAACAGATGGCTGCGCGGACCTTGGTCCAAATCAAAAAATCCGAGCGTCGTCTCGAGAATTTACGTCTGGTCAATAAGGCAGCAGAGGAGCACGTGAAGGATCAATACGGTATGGACATTTCTGCATTTCGATAGGGCCTCAGAGTTTTAGCAGACTCACAACCATCTTGCCGTCCTCGCGTTTGCCCGAGTTACAAACTCCGACTATCTTACCCAAAATCCGGGTATTGTCTTCGTCGAAAATTAACGGTTCGCCCGATGTTCCCTCAAGGCAAACGATGCCAAAATCCGCATCGTAAAATCCACAACTTACTTCATCGGTTTCTAATTCGGAAAGAGCGATCAAATCGCCGCGGTTAACATCAGCCTCGACAATTATCGCCAGCGATCCTCTCGTTAGGCCGACGCCTTCGAGCATCGTGTTGTTGATCCACACGCCGCGATATTCGCCGAATTGTGCGATCGAACCTGGGAGGATCAGCTCGAAATCGCCAACCTCAAGATTCTTCCCTGCCGCGGACGAATTTTTTTCGATCAGGGCAGTTTCGAATTCATCAATAAGACGCTTGGCGGTATCCTCGCCTGTTTGAACCCTTGCAATATTTACAGCGTCAATAAGACTCATTACCGCGTCCGAAAAATTGTCGAGGAAGATCAGTACCTTTGCTTTCGTCAGTAGCGTTTCGACAATATATGTTGAATTTTCACTCTTCTTAAGAATCGAGAGAGCCTTGTCGACGGTTCGCAGTGCTTCGTCGAATTTTGATTCGGCAAAATAAACAAGAGCCTTGGTGTCGAGCGAAAATCCTTCACGTGTCCTGTCTTTGATCTGCCTGAATAACTGAGTCGCGTTATCGATAGCTTCGTGAGCTTTGCTAAATCTACCCGTCTCTTTGTAGAGTTGCGCAAGGTTGTTCTCGACCGTTCCCAGATAGATTTTGTGACGCGAGCGCTTGTGATAGTACTTTGCTAGTTCAAAATTATGGAGAGCTTCGGCGATATTACCAAGATTCTTAAAGGCTAACCCGCAATGGTTATAAAAATCTCCTTTTAGGCATTCATCATCGCATTCCAAAAAGGCCGTCTCGAGATTCCGGAGCCGGTTGAGATTTTCGCCATATTGTTTTGTTGCACCGTTGATCAGCGACTGGATGATGTGAGAAAAGAGTCGGGTTAGGTTTGAATCAGATAAATCTCGTGAGAACGACTCCTCGATCCAGATCTGGGCTTCGTTTTGCTCGCCCGTCCTCCAATACGAAAGCGCAAGATAATTCTCGCATTCTGCGATCTTTTCGGTATTTTCGAGGCTTACAAAGCGACTTCGCGCCGCCATTAGAAGGTCCCTGGAACGATCCTGAGCAAACTGTAATTGACTGTTGTGGCCGTGAAACCCGATGAGACTGCCGCATCGCAATAATAATTCACCTGCAAGCTCGGGCTCAAAGCCTTCAACCTGCGGCTGTTCAAGAAAATCAGGCCAAATATCTACTAACTCGCCGATCGCCTTTTCATATTTGCCGCACCTCTCAAGTTTAAATACACGTTTAACCAAAACGGCAACTTCATTTGCTGTTAGAACGTGGAGAGTCTTCATACTATCAGGTCGAACGTTGTCTGATAGTATAGTCGCGATACGCGTTTGGTATCAAGACAAAAACAACTAGGAGAAGAATAAAATGAAAACAATGTTAAAAGTTACGCTAATGATGGCTTTGTTAGGTTCGACCGGAATGTCGGGTGACATGGGCAGCGGAGGCTTTCACGAATGTGCCGCAAACTGCGAACCAATAATTGAAACGATTGATAAGGACACAATCACGATCGAGAACGTAGTACTTGTTGCAATTAAACAGTACCTCGGGATTAATTTCTATAAATAGAAACAAATCCGGCCGCTAAGGCCGTTACGGTTGTCTCCCGGTAAGGGCGTTGGTTTCGTCCATCACCTTTTCCGACATTAACTCGCTGGACTGTAATACGACGACTTTTGGCTGGGAAATTTCTTGCCTCCCGTTCATTTCGTTGATTACTTCCACACAGACCCGCCTGACAAATGCTTCCATTTGGCCAGTAAGTATAGGTGTGTCTTCCGACGAGGCACGCTCGATAATTTTTTTTCCCCGACCGGTCAGCAACCAATCTAATGAATAAGATGTACGGTCTGCGATCGTAATCAGGACATCAGCCTGCGGCATCCTGCCAAGTAGGTAATTTTTGGCCGTTTGGTAAGAAATATTCAACAAACGTTGAATTCGAGCCGGTTCGTGAGTACCGCAAGCCTCGACAAATCTTGCAACAAACTCAGTATTTTTGGCAGGCGTTAACTTTGTGCTTGACATAATTCTATAATCGTGTAAGACTTTCAACAATCATTCAATTAATGAGTATACCAAATGAAACTTGAAATGCAACATTTATATAACGGTTAACAGTTTTGTACAGCTTTCGCGGATTGCATACGCCCTGTATGCGCCGCGAAAATAGGGGGAAACGGTGTGGGAGACGTTTCCCCCGCCTTATTTTTAAATCGAGTTTCCGGCAGCAAATGCCGACGACCATGCCCACTGAAAATTATATCCTCCGAGCCAGCCGGTAACATCAACCACTTCGCCAATAAAATAAAGGCCTAAGATCTTTTTCGATTCCATAGTTTTTGAAGAAAGCTCATTCGTCGAAACCCCGCCCAGCGTCACCTCTGCCCGGTCATAGCCTTCCGTTCCGGAAAAATTAACTTGCCATCCATTTATTGCCTCGCCGATCCGAGCGATCTCAGACTTATTAAGGTTCGCAATCGTTTTGTCGCGAAAATTCCTTGCTTGAAAGTCGCGAGCAAAACGCAAAGGCAGAAACTGGCTCAGGTAGTTTCCAATACTCTGCCGGCTCTCGCCGCCCTTCGTAAGCAAATCAACTGCGTTCATCTCAGGGAGTAGATCGATCGAGATAGGTCGATTTTTCTTCCAGTAATTGGATATTTGTAAAATCGCGGGACCCGACAGTCCACGGTGAGTGAATAAGATGTTTTCGCGAAAGCTGTGCTCGCCGGCAGTTACAACCGCGTCGAGCGAAACGCCTGCGAGCTCCGGATAGCTTTTACCGGCCAGAACTAGCGCTACGAGCGACGGCCGCGTTTCGACAATTTTCAATCCGAATTCCCGAGCAATGCGGTACCCTAAGTCGCTTGCTCCGATCTTTGGAAAAGATAGCCCACCGGATGCGACGACCAGACTCTTTGATTCGAAAACTCCGTGATTCGTTTCTACGCGAAAGTCCGTGTCCTTAACAACCCGCATCACTGTGCAGCCCGTCTTTATCTCAGCCCGCGCAGCTCGGCATTCCGCAACCAGCATTTCAACTATCTGCCTTGAACTCTCGCGACAAAACAACTGTCCAAGCTTTTTTTCATAAAATGCGATCCCGTGTTTTCTAACCAGCGATACAAAATCCTGCGGCGTGTAGCGCGAGAGAGCGGATTTACAGAAGTGCGGATTTTGAGAAATGAAATTTTCCGGCTGGGTGTTGAGGTTCGTAAAGTTGCAACGCCCGCCTCCCGAAATAACAATTTTGCGGCCAACCTCAGCGTTATTCTCGATGACCAAAACTCTCTTGCGCCGTTTCCCCGCCTCGATAGCACAAAACAACCCGGCCGCGCCGCCGCCACTTATAATGGCGTCATATTTCATTTAC
>Ga0209798_10001019_pt1 | contig 17029 bp, 15 predicted proteins | sample DOMMetBare3Fresh_FD_187475 | JGI IMG/M metagenome (GOLD analysis project Ga0209798, IMG submission 187475) | Wetland sediment microbial communities from St. Louis River estuary, USA, under dissolved organic matter induced mercury methylation -... | ecosystem: Environmental > Aquatic >...
ATGCACGACCAAACCGGCCGGCTTATTGACGATTAACAGGCTTTCGTCCTCATAAACAATAGCCAATGGAATCGCTTCGGCTTCAGAGCTCACAACGACTTCAGCTTCGGCATCAAGTGTTATCGCTTCGCCGCCATCTAGTTTATCCTTGGCTTTCAGTAACAAGCCATTGACATGAACGCGTCCCGTTTTAACCCAGGATTGCAATTTGCTACGCGAATAGTCGCTAAACAGTTCGGCCAGTACTTGATCCAAACGCATGCCTGCCATTTCGTGAGGCACTTCTGCTATCAATCTCGTCATACCACGTTGTTCCGATTAATCCGTTGTTGACTAAACATCTTCAATATCAGACACCGACTCCAAAAAAACCATAGTTTATTAGGCATAAGATAAGTTATACTGGCCCGTTAACGGGTGAAGTTGAATGTTGGCCATTATCCGGCTAAAACCCTTAATAGTACAACGTGTCGTAACAACAATGCGATTATTTTTAATAAATATTTTATTTATCTGTTGCTTGGGCTTGTCTCTTTCAGGCTGTGAAACGCTGAAAAGTTTGACCTCCAATGACTCGGACACCGAAGACGAATACGCCGGCTGGACTGCAGAAAAATTTCTCTCCGAGGCGAAAAAGCATTTGGAAACAGGGAATTATGGAAAGTCCATCAAACTCTATGAGGCCCTTGAAGCCCGGTACCCTTTTGGCGATTTTTCGGCACAAACTCAAATTGATATTGCTTACGCCTATTATAAAAATGAGGATCCGGACAACGCCATTGCCGCTGCAGATCGTTTTATCAAAATCAATCCGCGTAATCCCAGCGTTGATTACGCCTACTATTTAAAAGGTCTCATTAACTATAACCGGGGTTTTGGTTTTCTTGACCGTTTTCTGCCGACCGACATCTCACAACGCGATCCGGGTAGCGCGCGCGATGCGTATGAAAATTTTGCCGAATTGATTCGTAGATTTCCAAATAGCAAATATGTTGCCGATGCCAGACAACGGATGACAGCGCTTAAAAATAATCTTGCCATGCATGAAGTCCATGTCGCCAGATATTACATGAAACGCAAAGCCTATATTGCCGCTGTCAATAGAGCATCGACCGTCATAGAAAAATATGATGGCACCCCTGCTGTTCCTTATGCTTTGCAGGTTTTGCAGGAAGCCTACACCCAACTGGAAATGACGGATCTAGCCAAGGACATGGCCAGGATTTACGAACAAAACTATCCAAATGGCCCTCCTGTGCCTGAATTTCAAAATTCAACCTTTGCCCATCAGATATGGGATTTTATCGGACTGGAAAAATAATCCGGGGGGATAGTGCTGATGTTTTCCGCCACGGGATTCATAATTTTAGCGCAGAACGGATATCAATCAGGGTTATTTATAAAATTTCTTGCATAGTCGGATTCACTGGGTGTAATGTTTGTTTATGTTGGTCAGATTAGTGAAGTTGAATTTCCTGATCTGCCCACAAAAATGGCTTTAACGCTAGAAATAACAAGTGGCTGGGTGAGGTGTGTGACCGCCGTTTTGAATTTCTGTTTAGGAAAACAATTTCAATCCGGTTGCCAAGTCTAAGCCTATAACAATACTTTTTTCACGAGAAATTAACTATGTCCAAATTCCCGATTGATCTTGGCGCCTACCAGCGCATCACACTAAATCCAGGCAGTCCGGCTTTGAGCGCGGAACAACGAACAAGTCTTAAGGCCAATATCCAGCTCTGCCGCGACGCCATTGTATTTTTTACCGCGACCGGTGCAGCGCGGGGCGTAGGAGGGCATACCGGCGGCCCTTACGATACAGTGCCGGAAGTCATGATCATGGATGCCTTGTTCCGCGGCTCTGCTGAAAAATTTGTACCGATATTCTTTGACGAGGCAGGGCACCGGGTAGCCACACAATATCTGATGTCTACGTTAAATGGCGATTTGCCTGCGGAACGACTGATGGAATACCGGGCCGCGCATTCGCACTTGCCTGGCCACCCTGAATTGGGCTTCACCCCCGGCGTAAAATTCAGTTCCGGCCGCCTCGGCCATATGTGGCCTTATGTAAACGGTGTGGCGATGGCCAATCCTGGCAAAATCGTTTTTTGTCTGGGTTCTGACGGCTCGCAGCAGGAAGGCAACGATGCTGAAGCAGCACGTTTGGCGGTTGCGCAAGGTCTTAATGTAAAATTGATCATTGATGATAATGACGTCACGATTGCCGGCCACCCGTCCAAATATTTAACCGGCTGCAACACCGCCAAGACCCTGGCCGGCCATGGTGTTAAGGTACTGGAAGGCGATGGCGAGGATCTCGACGATCTTTACCAACGCATTTGTACCGCCATTAATACACCAGGCCCGGTCGCCGTCATTAACCATCGGCCCATGTGCCCCGGCATTGTTGGCCTGGAAGGCTCAACGCACGGACATGACGTAGTTTCCGTAAAAGTGGCGCTGGAGTATCTTGAATCACGTGGACAACAGGCAGCCGCCAATCATCTCAAAGAAGTTAAGGCGCCAAAAAATGATGCTGTATTCCTTGGCTCCAGCGATAAATGGGATGCCAACCGCAATGTCTTCGGCGATGCGGCGGTGGCTATTCTTGGCCGCATGAGCGAAGCTGAGCGTGTTGCCAAAGTCCGTGTTGTGGATAGTGACCTGGAAGGCTCCTGCGGCTTGAAAAAAATCCACGATGCCTATCCGGAAGTGTTCATTTCGTCCGGCATCATGGAGCGCGGCAATTTCTCCGCAGCTGCCGGTTTCGGCATGGAACAAGGCAAACAGGGCATTTTCGGCACGTTCAGCGCCTTCCTGGAAATGTGCGTTTCCGAGATCACGATGGCGCGGTTGAACAACTCCAACGTGCTTAGCCATTTCTCGCATTCGGGCATTGATGACATGGCCGACAACACCTGCCATTTCGGTCTTAACAACATGTTCGCCGACAATGGTTTGAGCGACGGTTATGACACCAATCTGTACTTTCCCGCCGATCCATTACAAATGAAAGCCTGTCTGGAAACCATTTTTTTCAATCCGGGCCTGCGCTTCGTGTTTTCAACCCGTTCTAAAGTTCCCACCATTCTGGACAGCAATGGCCAGGAATTCTTTGGCGGCAATTACAAATTCGTCTCCGGTAAGGATGAAGTCATTCGTGAAGGCACCCAAGGTTATATTGTCAGCTTTGGCGAAGCGTTGTACCGGGCGTTGGATGCTGTCGAACGTTTGAAACAGGAAGGCATTGATGTGGGCTTGATCAACAAACCGACGCTCAATGTCATCGATGAAGGCATGCTATCAAAAATTGGCAAATCGCCAATGGTACTGGTGGTTGAAGCTTTTAATCGTAAAACCGGGCTGGGCAGCCGCATGGGTTCCTGGTTACTAGAACGCGGCCTTACTCCGAAATATGCTCATATTGGAACCCATAAAGAGGGTTGCGGCGGATTATGGGAACAATTCCCACATCAGGGCATTGATCCAGCCGGCATTATGGCTAAAACCAAAAGTCTACTAAAGGGTTAATTCCTGTTCAAAAAAGGGCGCAGGAGGCGCCCTTTTTTGTTTCTACTTGTGTGTGCAGTGTTGTGGTACTCAATCCGACTCGTTCATGAGGATGCCCTATTTTTCCTAACAGCCGAATCATAACTCGATTATGTCCGATTCCATAAAAACTATCCGAAATACGGTTTTGTTAATTTGGGTATATTGATATTCAGCCAGCTCCCTGGCATCCAGCAACAATAATGGTTCTTTCCGCCCAATCCGGTGTTTCAAAGCCATTGCCGACACTTGTTTTGCTGTCATCGCCACTATTGATGAATAAATTTTTCCAACCGTTGCATGGCCGTTGCCATTCTGGCCATGGAAGTCGTGTAAGCAAAACGAATGAAGCGCCGGGGTTGACTGCTGCCGAAGTCTATTCCAGGCGTGACGGCAACCGCTTCAGCTTCCAGAAAATCCCTGGCAAATTGATAGCTGTCATTGCTAATCCTGGAGCAATCGGCATAAATGTAAAAAGCTCCCTGTGGTTTAATGGGAATGTCAAAACCGAGTCGCAGCAGTTCCTCAAAAAGAAAATCGCGCCTTTCGGCAAACTCTGCTCTTCTTCGTTCAAGTTCAACCAAGGTCCGGTCATCGAAAGCTGCTATCGCGGCATATTGCGACAAGGTGGAAGTGGCAATGAAAATATTCTGAGCTAACTTTTCCGCAGCATCAACAAACTCATCAGGCACTATCAACCAACCGATACGCCAACCCGTCATGCCGAAATATTTGGAAAAACTATTGATAACAAAGACATCATCGCTGAATTCCAAAGCCGTCGACGCTTTCGCGCCATAAACCAGGCCATGATAAATTTCATCCGAATAAAAACAGCCTCCTAATGAATCCACGCTATGGATCGCCAGCTTCAGCATTTCCGAATCTATGACAGTACCTGTAGGATTAGCAGGGGAGGCAATCATTACCCCTCGCGTGGTTGTTGACCAAGACTGTTTGATCAAATTATCCGTTAAATGGTAACCGGTCGTTGCATCGACCGGGATAGCCCTGACTCTGCCGTCAAAGAGTTTAACAAAATTGCTGTTACACGGATAACAGGGATCGGCCATCAAGATTTCTTCGCCTTGATTTAAACTGACGCCAAGCCCCAATAAAAATGCACCTGAAGCCCCTGGCGTCACAAAAATTCGTTGTGAGGCAACTTTGACCTGGTAATGCTGCCGGTAATAGGCTGCAATTTTCTCGCGGAGCGCGGGAAGTCCTGCCGCCGGTGTGTATTTCACTGCACCGGTGTGCAGTTGTTGAATAGCGGCTTCAATGATGGCGGGCGGAGTCGAAAAATCCGGTTCGCCAATTTCCATATGGATGACATCGCGGCCCTGAGCCTCGAGCTGTTTGGCGCGATGCAATAATTCCATAACATAAAACGGGGAAATATCCTGAGTTCTTATAGCTGGACGACCTGTCATAGTTCCGACACTTACCAAAAGTGTCAGATCATACCAATAATTCTTGCTAACTTGGTACTATTCTGCTAAAAATGCACGATTTTATTTTATCTTGTCTTTTTAGGAGTAAATGGATGGCAGATAACGCTAAATCGAGTGCATCACCCTTCACTTTTGAGCCTTATCAAGAAAAAGAAGGCGAAGAATACATGAATGAAGCTCAATTAAATCATTTTGAAGCCATTCTAAAAAACTGGAAAGCTCAGTTAATGCACGAAGTAGACCGTACAGTACATCATATGCAAGATGATGCCGCTAATTTTCCAGACCCAAACGATCGTGCAACCCAGGAATCCGAATTTAGCCTGGAATTGAGAACGCGTGACCGTGAGCGGCGACTCATCAAAAAAATTGATGAGGCTCTTAGAGAAATTGAATCCGGCGATTATGGCTATTGTGAATCATGCGGTATCGATATCGGTATACGCCGGCTGGAAGCCAGGCCAACTGCCACCTTGTGCATCGATTGCAAAACTCTCGATGAAATCCGGGAAAAACAAATGGGCTAATTCTGCCTAATCAGGACGAACAAATCTACAGAGGCCGGTTTGCACCTTCTCCCACCGGTCCTTTACACCTTGGTTCACTTTATACCGCTCTTGCCAGCTTTCTTGATACGCGTTCGCACCAGGGCAAATGGTTGCTGCGCATTGATGATCTGGATACCCCGCGAAATGTAAAAGGCGCTGCCAGCGATATTTTGAAAACACTGGAAACATTTGCCTTGTTTTGGGACCACAGTGTGGCCTATCAAAGTCAATATCTTGATGTTTATGACGATATACTGAACACGCTAACAAAAGCTCAACTTGCTTATCCATGTATCTGTAGCCGAAAAACACTGGAGGCAGCTACCACCTCAGCAACGTCATTACCCGATGTTTATCCGGGATTTTGCCGTAAGCGAAAGACTTTACCCGATAGTCCTTATGCATTACGAATTAAAACCGATCAGCGCATTATTTCCTTCCATGATCGACTGCAAGGATTCATTTCTAATAATTTAGCTAAGCAACATGGCGATTTTATTATAAAAAGGAAGGACCGGATTATTGCCTATCAATTCGCTGTTGTAATTGATGACAGTCTGCAACAGATCAATCATGTTGTTCGTGGTGTTGATTTGCTCGAATCTACGCCAAGGCAAATTTTTCTGCAGCAAATTCTGAGAATTGCCACACCCAACTATATGCATGTTCCGGTTATTATCGACAGGGAAGGTTATAAACTTAGCAAACAAACCCTGGCGACCGCGGTCGATATCAAGAAACCCCAGACCGTCATTTTTCAGTTACTTGTATTATTAGAGCAACACCCGCCGCAAGAACTTGCAAACGCACCTTTGGAAGAAATGCTAGCCTGGGCCATCGCACACTGGAATCCAGCTCCGTTACAATATTCGCGTACAATTTGCCAGAGAATTGACTAAGATTTCATGTATTCTATCTTTAGCCTAAACTAGGAACAAGCCCATGTCAGATGAGAAAATTTATGACGTAAAACCCGATATTTCAGCTTTTGCGCATATTACTTCCGAAACTTATAAAACAATGTATCAGCATTCGATTAACGAGCCGGACAAGTTTTGGGCTGAACAGGCCGAACAGTTTTTGGACTGGAATCAACGCTGGCATACTGTTAGCAATTATGATTTCCCGCGTGGACATATACGCTGGTTCGATGGCGGCACACTCAATGTCAGCGTCAACTGTATCGACCGGCATCTGGCTTTACGCGGCGACCAGGTTGCCATTATCTGGGAAGGCGATAACCCGGCTTGCGACCGAAAAATCACCTATCGGGAACTACACCAGCAGGTGTGTAAATTCGCCAATGTTTTAAAAGCCCAAGGCGTTACGAAGGGAGATTGCGTTTGCATCTACTTGCCCATGCTTGCCGAAGCAGCAACCGTCATGCTGGCCTGTACTCGGATTGGTGCCGTGCATTCTGTCGTGTTTGGCGGTTTTTCTGCCGAAGCCTTGAAAGATCGTATCCTAGACTCAAACAGTAAAATAGTGGTGTGCGCGGACAAAGGCAATCGCGGCGGTAAAACCATAGCCATTAAAGCCAATGTCGATAAAGCCGCGCAAAGCTGCCCACAACTAAAAAATGTAATCGTCATAAAAAATACTGGCAGTGAAATAGGCTGGCATCCCGATCGAGACATCTGGTATCACGAAGCCATGGCGGCTGCTTCTGCCGATTGTCCTGCGGAAGAAATGGCTGCCGAAGATCCCTTGTTCATTTTGTATACTTCAGGTTCTACCGGCAAACCAAAAGGCGTGTTACATACGACAGGGGGGTATTTGTTGTATACCGCAATGACCCATAAATACGTCTTCGATTACCACGACGATGACATTTACTGGTGTACGGCCGATATAGGCTGGGTAACCGGTCATTCCTACATGATTTATGGCCCCTTATGCAACGGCGCGACAACGTTGATGTTTGAAGGCATTCCTACCTATCCAGAAGCAGACCGCTTCTGGCGGGTCATCGATAAGCATCAGGTCAATATCTTTTATACTGCCCCAACGGCAATCCGCGCACTGATGGCTCAGGGCGATGAAATGGTTACTCGCACCAGCAGCCGCAACAGTCTTCGCATTCTTGGCAGCGTTGGCGAGCCAATCAATCCCGAAGCTTGGGAATGGTACTACCATGTCGTCGGCAATAGCCGGTGTCCTATTATGGATACCTGGTGGCAAACCGAAACTGGTGGTATCCTGATCACGCCCCTGCCAGGTGTAACTCGACTAAAACCAGGCTCAGCCACCTTGCCCTTCTTTGGTATCAAACCGGCGATATTGAACAACGAAGGTCATCTCATGGGTGGTGTGGCCGAAGGTATTTTGGTCATCAGCAGTTCCTGGCCGGGACAAGCGAGAACGATTTACGGCGATCATCAGCGCTTCATTGACACCTATTTTAAAAGCTATCCAGGCTTTTATTTCGCCGGTGATGGTGCGCGCCGGGACAATGACGGTTACTATTGGATAACCGGGCGGATCGACGATGTGATCAATGTTTCCGGACACAGAATGGGTACTGCGGAAATTGAAAGCGCGCTCGTCCTGCACAAGGATGTCGCCGAAGCAGCCGTAGTCGGTTACCCGCACGATATCAAAGGACAGGGTATTTATGCCTATGTCACGTTGAATAGCGGCGTGGCGCCTTCTGAATCGCTCAGAAAGGAACTGGTCGATCTGGTCCGTGAAGAAATCGGCGCTATCGCCAGCCCGGATATTATTCAATGGGCGCCCGGTTTGCCGAAAACCCGTTCCGGTAAAATCATGCGCCGAATTCTACGCAAGATAGCCGCAAACGAATTGGACAACCTCGGCGATACCTCAACGCTGGCCGATCCGTCGGTGGTTGAAAATATTATCGGTCATCGAGCTAACAAAAACAGCTGTTTATAGCTTCTGGATGAATGAAGTTTATGGAGTTTAAGTCAGTGCTAGAATGCCGTCACTTTATCCAGTAACGGTTTTTCTAGGATCACACCGCCATTTTCGACCCGGTTGCGGCCATTGCGTTTGGCTTTATACAAAGCCGCATCAGCCGATTTGATCAGGCGGGAGGAAATTTCGGTATCGATAGGAAACGAGGCCGAGTCTGGTAAATAAGTTGACGAGCCGATAGAAATAGTCACGGAAATTGAACCGTCATCCAGTTTAATGGCGAGTGCCTGGATGGTCTTGCGTATCCGTTCGGCGATTTCCAGAGCCATGACTTCGTTAATATTGGACAATAGGGCAACAAATTCTTCGCCTCCGTAGCGGGCTAAGACATCATTGCTGCGCAATTGGGTTTTGATGGCGCTGGCCACTGCGCAAAGCACTCTATCACCGGCCTGATGCCCCTGTTTGTCGTTAACCACTTTGAAAAAATCGATATCCAGAAATAGGCAGGAAATAGGATCGGAATTCCTCCTGCAGCGATCCAGTTCTTCGCCTATACGCTGTTCCAGAAAACGCCTGTTATTGACACCGGTCAAGCTATCAATGAAACTGGTGCGCCGTATTGTTTCAAAGTTAAGATTATTTTCCAGACAGACACTGACCACGGACACCAGATGTTCAACAAAATCCGTCGCCATCGTATCGGCGAAGCGGTCAAGCTGGTAACTGCCAAGATTCAAAGTCCCCAAATATTTGCCGCGGCGATTTAATGGCGTTATAGCAACACTGGCTGGTTTTGTTTCAAATTCCGAAAAGAAATCATCACATTTTGCGTTTTTGTAAACACCAATATAGGGATGGGCGGCGAGCCCAAATGTCGATAGCAGCAAATTTTTATTATCAAGAAGAATCAAGCCTTTTTTGAGGCTGCATTCGTAACCATCCTCGTTTAAAAATTTGGCGATTTCCCCTTTTTCGTCGACCAGACATAAACTGATGACATCCAGATCAAAATAATGCCTGGCGTCTTCCAGTATATGATCAATCATATCGGCCAATGAATTGAGATTTAGCAATCTCATTTCAAATGCCTGAAACCTATGTAAAGTAGCACTATTTTGCTTGACTCGATCAAGCATACTTTCCAAATGGCTTTGCAACACAAATAAGTCAGTATTTAAATCATTTTCCAAGGTAATTTCTCTATCTAGTACTTACATCAAGCATTGATCCATCTAGCAAATAGAAACCGTACATGAATTAAGGTCAACAAACACCATAAGCCTAGCAGCTTCTTAAAAAAATGCTAAATCCATCAGAAAATTGTTCATTATTTTTAAACTTGCGATAAAGAAAAAGCAGTAGCAATGCTGGTTTCTAATTACGGCAGAGGGCTCAGCCCGAACACTCCCGCACTTATATTCCGTGCGGGCACAGTCGTGGCTTTGAAAAGATTCTGAAAACCTTGGATTATAAGGGTTGCTTACGTTTCCATTTTCCGCACCCCTGGCCGCGTGCCGTATAATTGGGCCGGAAACTTTAAAAATAGTCAAAACAACGTTGAAAAAGCCTGAACCTTGACCCATTCGCCCGCCTTAACGGCTGATGTTTCATGGTCGAGGATAATAAACGCATTGGCCAGACTCATGGAGAGTAAAATGCCGGAGCCTTGCTTGCCCGTGGTTTTTACGGTCCAAAAGCCATTTTCATCCTGATCAATGATGCCTCGCTGAATTTCTGTACGTCCGGGTTTTTTGCGCAGATCTTCGGTTGTCCTGGCTAAAAAAATGGGAGCAATGGGTTTGTCTTTGATGCCGAGCATTTTTTCAAGAGCGGGTAACACAAACTGGTAAAAAGTCACCATGACCGCAACTGGATTGCCAGGCAAGCCGAAAAATGCGGCCTTATTAATTTTGCCAAAAGCCAGCGGCCGGCCGGGTTTGATCGCGACTTTCCAGAAATCGATCTGCCCGGATGCCTGCAAGGCCGTTTTGGTGTAATCAGCTTCACCCACCGAAACTCCTCCTGTGGAAATGATAACATCGGCATAATCAGCGGCTTCCTGAAAGCTTTTCAATAAGGCGTTGGGATTATCTTCCAGAATGCCAAGATTAATGATTTCAATATCCGGCCTATCCAAGATAGATAACAACAAATAGCGGTTGCTGTCATAAATGGTGCCTGACTGGAGCGGCTGACCGATAGTGTGTACTTCGTTACCGGTTGAGGCGATAGCCACCCTAAGCCTTCTACAGACAGTTATTTCCGCAATCCCGATCGACGCCATTAACCCGATGTCCGGGGGTGTCAGCAATTTTCCGGTTTGCAGCATGGTTTGACCAGATTGGATATCTTCGCCGGCCTTACGAATATTTTGCCCGGCTTTGTGCCTGGCATCAATTCGGATAAAATTATCCTGTAATTCCACATGTTCCTGCATGATGACCGTATCCAGATCATCGGGAACGACCGCGCCCGTCATCATGCGAACGCATTGACCAGGTTTTATTTCCTTGTTGAAGGGGTTGCCGGCAAAGGCATGGCCGGCTATTTCAAGCTTGCATCCAGCCTGCCCGGCTAAATCGGCAGAACGGACGGCATAGCCATCGACAGCGGAATTGGTATGCATCGGCACATTGAATGGCGCAATCACTGATTGATAAAGCGTACGCCTCAAGGCTTTCTCTATGTCCAGGCATTCATAGCCACTGATGGCGGAAACATCCGTCAATATCCTGGACAAAGCGTCCTTAACCGGCATCAGGCCGGATTCGTAAATATCGGTACAACTGGGTTGACGGGTGATCATTTGCGGGTGCTGGGTCCAGTTAACGGAATACCATTGCTGATAAAGCTTAAAAAATATTCAAGATTTCGATACTCTGCGCTTTGGTCGGGCAAAGGCTGGGCCTTAATTTGTTCCAGACACTCCGAGAAACGCCGATGTAACGTGCCTATTTCACCCCATTTTAACCGATAGGTTGGCCATCCGCTGGTATGGCCCAACAGTGGACTGAGCAGCTCGGAACGGATATGTTTACCGGCATTTTGAACATGGCAGGTGGCGCAGGCAAAATTTAACCGGCCGCGGCGCTGATAATAATACTGCTTACCTTGTTCATAAGCGGCCAATGCGCGTTGATCATTTTCGGGAATAACGATATTGATTGCTTTGCCGCGCGAGGTAAAGGCAAGATAGGCCAGGATAGAAACCATTTTAATATCCTGATAAGTTAACGGCATTTCCTGATTGCCGGCACGACAATCATTAACCGCCCTCGCTAAGCTAATGACTTCGCCATTGGCGCCGTCCCATTTCGGATATTCATTGGCAATACCAATGCCTTGACCAGGAAAACAATCGGCATAATGATTGCCGTTTTTAAAAGGGGTTTCGTATAGTAACTTACCCTGCTCTATCGCCGGTTCATAAGGCGGGAATTCCTCAATGGCCAACCAGGATTGTCTGGCGATCATATCAATCGCGTAAACGCCATCAGCATAATCCTGAAGCTTTAAGTGTGGGAATTTTTGCTGGTAATAGTGCCTTATATTAATTTGATCTTGAACAGGATCGGCAGATAAAACGCAAGGCGCAAGGCAGAGGGTCAATGAAATAAGGCTAAAGGCTGAAATTGAAATTGGTCTTTCTGCCTGTAACCTTATGTCTGGTGCCCGATTATTATTTAACCACATGCGTTTCAGAATCTTCTTTACCAAGATTATCAATCCAGCTGATGGTAATTTTATCGCCGGCGTTGCCATCTTTAAGCAGGAAGGCGAAATAGGGGTCTTTGGAGATACTGGCGCTCAAATCGGCTGTTACGATCACTTTGTCATTATGGCTCACTGTTAACAGTTTAATAAAATGCGCCGGAATCAGTTCATTGGTTTCTTTATTCCGGTTACGGCCATGTTCCATCGGATGGCTTATCAGAGTCCTGATTTGAATTTTACCGTCGATGCGTTTTGTGCGAATTTTAATGCTGGACATGCTTAACCACCACAACCGCCAATCGTTACCTTTACCGTTTCCCGGCCGCTGTATAAGCCTTCGTTGGTTTTGGCGATCACAATGACATCTGAGGTTTCCGCCATTTTTAAGCGAGCCGACAAGAAAGGTTCCAGTTCCGGCGATAAAGTAAACTTTGCGCTTAGCGGCAGTGGGTTTTTTTCAACCAGAATGAAAACAGTTGATACATGGCTTAAGCTGCTCGTTATCGTGATCGGAACCACTGCGCCATTTTCTGCGATTTTGGGTATCTGGATAACGATTTTTTCGGTTGCGGTAATTACCTCGCCGTGAAACAACTCCTTTAATGTTGCTTCCAACAGACTGGCAGCCGGTTTCACGATAGCAAGTCCGGCCGCAGCCTGCCTCGAAACAGTCAGACCGCTCACCGCAGCGGCTGAACAGGCAGTCAACGCAAGTGTCTGTTTGATAAATTTTCTGCGGTTGCCAGGCATGGTGCTTCTCTTGTTTGTTTTGATGATCTAGTCAAGACTCCAAAGATAATCGGCAATTTTATCGATTTCTTCTTCGCTGAGAATTTTATTCTTGCCAAATGGTGGCATGCTGGTTTCCGGATTAAACCGGCTGGCATCCCAGATTTGATCGCGTAATTGCTGTTTATTTTTAAAATGGGTTGATAATTTCGTTAATTCCGGGCCTATATTGCCTGGTGATTCTCCGTCTTCAATCACATGACAGGCAAGACAATTTCCCTTAGCGCGCTCAAAAGCTATTGCTTTGCCTGCCAAGAGCCGCTGCTGCGGAACGTCTGGCACAGCGGCACAGGAAAACAGTAAGACAAGGGCTAAGGTGAGACAAATCTTCATCGCAATAAGGCTAACAATTAAATCGGATTCGGCAGTGCAACCAAAAGGCACGGAGAGTTTCAAGCAAATTCCAGCTATGTGCAACACAATATAATTTACGGAAACATTAAAATGCTCACTGCGACTCCCTAACATTGCTTGTGGCCTTCGTGGCCGCCGCAGTTAACTGATTTTTATTGGGCTTGAACAACGCCTGGTAAGCCCTGGCTGACTGTTCCGGCCGGTCATCAAACACGCCGCCGATAACCGCCAGCAAATCAGCTCCTGCAGCGATTAATTGAGCACCATTTTCCGGCAGGATTCCGCCGATGGCAACAATTGGAATTTTGAGTGCCTTTCTGGCTTTTTGCAACGTGTCAATCCGGGCAGGCGAAGCCAATGGTTTGGACGACGACGGAAAAAATCGCCCAAAAGCCGCATAAGTGGCACCTTGTGCCTCAGCTGTTATGGCTTTTTCGACCTTATCATAACAGGACACCCCTATGATAACATCCGGCCCTAGCCGTTTTCTGGCCTGGACGATATTGCCGTCGTCCTTGCCGAGGTGTATACCGTCAGCGCCCACGCAAGCCGCCAGTTCGATATCGTCATTGATAACCAAGGGAACGTTATACCGATGGCAGATTGTCACCAGTTCGCGGGCAAGCAACAGCGCATCAACGGGATTTTTATCCCGGTATTGAACGATCACGGCCCCACCTCGGATAGCCGATGACACTTCGCTGACCACAGTATCGGCCGATTTATTTTCGCATTGGGTAATGACATAAAGTCCGCGTGTTGGAAATTTCATGTGTCATCTCCGCCAAGAGCGCCGCATTTTGCATCCATGGCGTTATGCAGCCGAAAAAAACGATCGGGGATATGCTGTCCTTTGCCAGGCTGGTAAGCGGTGTGTAAAGAACGCCATGTATATTCTTGGGCCTCTGCAACAGCCTTCATGGGCTCAAGTCCATGCGCCATTAAGGCGGCAATGCCGGACGCCAGTGTACAACCTGAGCCATGATAGCTGGCCGGCAAGCGTTTCCAGGTATAAGTTTCCACGCAGCGATGGTCATGAAACAGCTGATTGCTGACTGCAAGTGTGGACTCATGCGTGCCGGTAATCAACACATAAGCACTGCCTAAGGCCAGCAGTTTCAGGCCGCATTCGTTCAGGTCAGCCAGTCCGGCGAGCTTGCGGGCTTCCTGGCTGTTAGGTGTCAGTACCGTTGTGCACGGCAATAGTAAATTGATCATTGCCGTTATCAGCCGCTCGTTTGACAGTTCTGTGCCACCGCCGGCCGCTAGTACCGGGTCGAAAATAACCGGAGTATGCGGATGTTGTTTTAGGATTGAATGAATGGCAACAGCAGTTTCGTGATGGCCGATTAAACCGATCTTGAAGGCGCTCACGGTCAGATCATTTAATAAAATGTTCGCCTGGCTGACGATGTTATCCGGGCTTTGCGGAATCAGTCTTTTAACATTGACAGTGTCCTGTTCGGTTAACGCCGTAATCACGCTGACGGCATGACAACGATGGCTCGACAATGTTTCGATATCCGCCTGCACGCCCGCACCTCCGCTGGGATCGTGGCCTGAAAATGACAACACGACGGGGCGCTGACTTATCATTGGCATAGCTTGACAATATCCGCGATCAACTGTGGCCCTTGATAAATAAGCCCGCTATAAATCTGCACCAAACTGGCGCCGGCCGCCAGTTTTTCCCGGGCATCCGCTGCGCTCAAAACACCGCCCACGGCAATGATCGGGCAACGGTCTTGCAATTCGGACGATAGATTGCGCACGACCTCGGTGGACAGGTCTTTAACCGGAGCGCCGCTTAAACCTCCGACTTCATGAGCCAGCGGATGTCCGGCAATGTTATCACGGGCAATTGTAGTATTAGTTGCGATCACACCGTCTATTTCAAAATTCAGCAGCAATCTGGCGATATACCGGATTTCACCAACGCTTAAGTCTGGCGCTATTTTGACGACAATCGGTACATACTTGCCGTGCATGTCCCTCAGCTTGAGTTGCTCTTCTTTTAGTGCGGCCAGCAGTGCCTTTATTTCATCGCCCTGCTGCAGCATACGCAGATTTTTCGTGTTTGGGGAGGAAATGTTAATCGTAATATAGCTGGCGGACGAATAAATCTTGCGTAAACCGGTTAAATAATCGTCCAGTGCATTTTCAATCGGTGTAGCGAAATTTTTGCCGATATTAATGCCTAAAATGCCCCGATAATGGCTTTGTTTGACTTTAGCCAGCAGGTGATCGACCCCGAGATTATTAAAGCCCATACGATTGATGATCGCCTGATATTCAGGAAGTCTGAATAAACGCGGTTTCGGATTGCCTGGTTGCGGCCGGGGGGTAACCGTGCCGATCTCGATAAAACCGAAACCCAATGCCGCCAGCGCATCAATGAAATCGCCGTTTTTATCGAGACCGGCGGCCAGTCCAATCGGATTCTTGAAGTTAAGTCCCATCACTTCAACAGGTTTGTCTTCAATGGCAGGGTAAATCAGTTTCGCTATACCTGAAATCTGCGCGGCTTTTAGTAATTTAAGCGTGATTTCGTGGGCAGTTTCAGGGTCGAGAGCAAACAGCAGCGGTTTTATTAATGGGTAAAGGTTCATGAACGCGATGTTATATCAAAATTTGACAAAGAAGTTAACGGAATCTCTAAAAAACATTCACTCTACTCCAAGCAACAACATAGCGAAGCTCGAAGAGAGAAAGAAAGCAAAATTAAGTAACTGTTCAGTATGGTTTGTCATGCCGAGCAAAGCGAACAATCTTATGGCTCTGCTCATGATTCAGCGGTTAATAGATGTCTCCCGTTAATCGAAATGACAAAAAAATCAAACGTTTCGCGAGAAAACGCTGAATAGTTACAGTTATATAACCATTCTGGATTAATGTGGACTGGATAGCTTATATGGCTCTGGCGCAATGGAAGTCGGGCGATTTAAAATCAGATCGGCCATCAGTTGCGCCGACGCAGGCCCCATCACCAAACCGTTGCGAAAGTGACCGGCATTGATGTATAAATTGCTGATTTCAGGATGTCTATCGATATAAGGTATGCCATGCTCCGTGCCCGGTCTTAAGCCCGCCCAGTGCCTGGTCAGCGGGAAATTTGTCAGTGCGGGCAATAAATTTAAAGCAAAAGCACTCAATCTGTCCTTAGCTTCGGCCGATGTAGTTTTATTAAAGCCATTCTGCTCCACCGTGCTGCCCGCCAGGATTTTCCCGTCCAGGCGCGGAATCAGATATTGGTCGTCATCCAGCACCATAAACGGCAAGGTACCCGGTTTGGCATCAAACAACAGCATCTGGCCTTTGACCGGTGCAATCTGGGGTGCCTGATCCTGAAGAATCGGTAGCAGCCGGCGGAATAATTGCCCGGTCCAGGCACCGGCCGAGAGTATCAACCGATTGATGGTGAATCGGCCTGACGAGGTTTTGATGTCCAATATGCGCTTGTTGGCGATGCTGATATCGGTCAATTCGCAATGCTCCAGTATGGCAACTCCTTTATTGACGAGATCCTGTTTCAGTGCTTTGATCAATCTGGGATTGCGGGCCTGGGCAATCCCAGGCAGCCAGAGCGGCTGGTCGGGGCGGGTATTTAACAGGTTAAAAAATTCATCCCCCGCTTTTTTATAATCGATGTGGTGCGTTCCGCACCAGGCTATAGCTTGGTCAAAATCGGGATTTTTAGTCATCAACAAACCACAGGGATTCCATTCCGGGTCTATCGAA
>Ga0209798_10001020_pt1 | contig 17027 bp, 14 predicted proteins | sample DOMMetBare3Fresh_FD_187475 | JGI IMG/M metagenome (GOLD analysis project Ga0209798, IMG submission 187475) | Wetland sediment microbial communities from St. Louis River estuary, USA, under dissolved organic matter induced mercury methylation -... | ecosystem: Environmental > Aquatic >...
GTATTTATATCACTCAATAACATACTTAATACCGAAGGAATGTTACGAATTGACAGTTGTACATTGTCATTATTTTCCGGCATTATGAACATTGCTTTTTTATCAGCAACTTTCAAACTGCTCATGATATCCATAAAGTTTTTAGTCTTTGGCGAATCCATAGTAATATCTTCTATTACTACAATAGCATTGTCTTTTGCTTTGTAACTCAAAGCAGAAATTTTAGCCAAATCTTTTACTTTACGATTTAACTTGATATCATAGCTATGAGGTTTTGGTCCAAAAATGGTACCACCACCTTTATATAAGGGATTACGGATATTACCTTTACGGCTTCCACCAGTACCTTTTTGTTTATGTAACTTGCGACTGGCACCCTGAACTTCGGCACGGGTCTTTACTTTATGTGTACCCTGACGCTGGGCAGCGAGGTATTGCTTCACAGCCAGGTACATAACATGGTTATTAGGTTCGATGCCAAAAATTTCTTCAGGCAATTCCACTGTTCTACCAGTTGCTTTTCCTTTTGTATTTAAAACTTGAACTTGCATTTTATTACCTTTTTAATGATTCATTACCCGTAATTCCGGGATGAATCATATCATTATTTCTGAATTAAAACAATTGAACCGTTATGCCCGGGAACTGACCCGCTAACAAGAATGTAATTCTTGTCTGCAAATATTTTTACTACGTTCAACCCTTTCATTTTTACACGATCAGTACCGGTACGGCCAGCCATTTTCATTCCTTTCATAACACGGGCAGCGTCTGATGAGTTACCGAGTGAACCCGGAGCTCTCTGACGGTCATGCTGACCGTGAGATTGTTGTCCTACCCCATGAAAACCATGACGCTTAACAACACCTTGGAAACCTTTACCTTTTGTTGTACCAACTACTTCAACTTTGTCGCCTTCAGCGAAAATGTCAACTGTAATTGTTTCACCAATATTTTTATCGATTGAATAATCCCGGAATTCTTTTGAGAATTTTTTGGGAGATGATTGAGCTTTTGCGAAGTGATTAACTTCAGATTTTGTGGAGTGCTTTTCTTTTTTGTCGCCAAAAGAAAGCTGTAGTGCATTATACCCGTCTGACTCTTTGGTCTTTACCTGGGTAACGACGCAGGGACCTGCTTCAATGATAGTGCAGGCAGTTTGTTTGCCTGAAGGATCGAAGACACTGGTCATCCCAATTTTTTTCCCAATAATACCTTTCATGTTGTTCAATTTATGCCTGCAAGGTTATTGGGACATTCCAGACCCTAAAGTCTGAGCTTCAATCCCCGTTTGCCACCGACCTTTTCCTTTATGGGGAAGTACCGATAGTAAACAAACCCTGAATGGCTTGTTTTATATACCCCCAACCCCTGAAGGGGAGTTGAGAGAGTTATATCAGAGCTCTTTTCTCCTGCCAATGGCAAGATTGAGAGATGAAAAAATGTTTATGCTATAAGAACTATTCCAAAGCCCCTTTAGGGGTTTGGGGTCTTCTATGCTTTAATTTCAACTTCCACGCCACTTGGTAAATCAAGCTTACTTAATGCATCCACAGTTCTTGAAGAAGAAGTGTAAATATCAAGTAACCGCTTATGAGTAGCCAACTGAAACTGCTCACGGCTCTTTTTATTTACGTGTGGAGAACGCAATACAGTAAAAATTTTCCGACGGGTAGGAAGGGGTATTGGCCCTGTTACTACTGCACCGGTACTGCGTACTGTTTTTACGATTTTTTCTGCAGATTTATCTACCAGGTTATGATCGTAAGACTGTAATTTGATTCTGATTCGCTGAGACATGTGTGAAAACCCAATTTTCTTTTGGGAGTGCAAAGGTAGGGCTGAGAGGCATACCTTCCAAATAGTTGGTAAAGAATTTTATAGCTGTGGACAAACTAATAACTAATAATTCAAATTGGCCCTATTCAATTGACTTTCAGGCTTATCTTGGGGCTCCAATGGATAAAAGAACTTTATCTGAAACCAAAGTAACGAGGTTTCTGAAGCTACTAATAAAAATTGCAGTTTCAGTTTCCTGTTTATGGTATGTTTTTAACAAAATCGACTTTAAAGAAGTAATTATTGCTATTAAAAATGCAAATTGGATTTGGCTTTTTACTGCCTTTCTAATCTATACGGTTTCTAAAATCATTGGCAGTTACCGTCTTAATATCTATTTTAAAAATATTAAAATAAACTTGACTTCAAGCCAAAATATCAAACTATACTGGCTTGGTATGTTTTACAATTTATTTCTGCCGGGTGCTATAACCGGTGATGCATACAAAGTACTTGTTCTTTCAAAAAAATACGATGTTTCAATAAAAAAAACTACAGCAGCAGTTCTTTTAGATCGTTTCAGCGGTCTACTTTCCCTTGGTCTAATTGTTGCATTTTATAGCATTTTTATAATAAAAGAAAAATGGCTTATTGCAATTTTTATAATAGGTGTTTTATCAGCGATCCCACTATTATATTTCATTATCAAAAAAATATTCCCCGAATTTTTACCCGGATTTTGGTCTACTTTCCTGTTAGGTGCAGCGGTACAGTTAACAATTCTGATTTGTGCTTATTTTATTCTTTTCTCTTTAAATATTTATGATGACCAATTAATCTTCGTCTTCATTTTTTTTATTGCAATTGTTGCTTCAGTACTTCCCATTTCAGTAGGAGGAGGCCTTGGTGTAAGAGAATTTGTTATGATTGAAGGAGCAAAATACGCTGGGATAGAACAACACAATGCACTTGTATTAAGTCTTCTTTTTTACCTGATTACATTGGGCTGTTCTTTGATAGGACTCATTTATGTTTTCAAAAATCCACTTAAGAAAGACAATGAGATTAATTGATATGTTATTAATAAAATATATCTTCCAGACAACGTATTGTAAATGACAGCAAGTTTATTTAAAAGAAAGTTGCTTAATTCAGGTGCAATTTGGATAAGTTTCATAAAGCTTATACCGGATTTATTCAGACTGAATAAGAAATCATTTGTATTGGACTGTGGTGCAAATGTTGGATATATTACGAAACTATTGGCATCAACGGGATCAACAGTAATTGCATTTGAACCTGATCCCCTTGCATTTATAAAACTTTCCTTGAGATGTAAAAACAAAAAAAATATCACGTTAATACAAAAAGGTGTTTGGGATAAAAATTCAATAATTGAGCTTTTTTCACATGAAAAAGATAAATATGATAATGAAGCCAGCTTTACAGTTGGTTCTTCAATAATTGCAGAAAAAATAAATGTGAATACAGAAAAAGTGCAGACTATTGAAGTGCTGGATCTTGTGGAATTTATGCAACAACAAAAAAGAAAAATAGACCTCGTAAAATTAGATGTAGAAGGTGCCGAAATCGCTATTCTTAAAAAAATTCTTGAAACTGAAACCTGGAATTTATTTGATCGTATGTATGTAGAAACTCATGAAACCAAAATACCTTCTCATGTAAAAGAACTTATTTGGATTAAAAGTCAGTTAAAAGAAAAAAATATACATAACATCAACCTGAATTGGATATAATTAAAAAAGAAGGACTCATATCTGAGTCCAAATCTTTTCCTGTTAAAAAAAGAACAGGTAATAACCTTTAGTTTTTCATACTAAGCCAGAATCATTAACCAAATCGGTGTTTTAAAAACGAGGGGTTGAGGAAAAAGTAGTGCAAACTCAATGCCACTTGATACTTTTTTAAAAAAATAATCAAATAAAAACCCCGACTAAAAAAGCCGGGGTTTATTTGTTATAGTATTTAATTTTTAAGCACTAACCTTTCCCTTCACTTTGGCTATCACTTCTTCGGCGATATTAGTAGGTGCCGGAGAATAATGAGAGAATTCCATAGTAGACGATGCACGGCCTGAACTCAAAGAACGCAACTGAGTTACATAACCAAACATTTCGCTCAAAGGTACTTTTGCTTTAATAACTTCAGCACCAGCCCGAGTATCCATACCTTCTAACATACCGCGACGGCGGTTCAGGTCACCGGTAACATCACCCATATATTGCGCAGGAGTTATAACTTCTACTTTCATAATTGGTTCAAGTAAAACTGGTTTTGCCTTCCTTGCTGCTTCACGAAAACCTTGTTTGGCACAAAGCTCAAAAGACATAGCATCAGAGTCTACAGCGTGGAAGCTACCATCAAATACACGAATTTTCATGTTATCAACCGGGTAACTTGCCAGAACACCAGTAGTCATTGATTGCTCAAATCCTTTAGTAATAGCAGGAACAAATTCTTTTGGAATAGAACCACCAAATAAACCGTTTACAAACTGGTAATGTTTATCAGGATTTTCTGCTTTCCATTCTGCATCAACCGGTCCTAATTCAAACTGAATGTCGGCGAATTTACCACGACCACCCGTTTGTTTCTTCAACGTTTCCCGGTGTGTAACAGTTATATTGAATGCTTCTTTATATGCTACCTGTGGTGCACCCTGGTTCACTTCTACTTTAAACTCACGACGCATACGGTCAATGATAATTTCCAGGTGAAGTTCACCCATACCACGAAGAATGGTCTGACCTGTTTCTTCATCTGTATGTACTCGCAATGTAGGATCTTCCTCTACCAGCTTTGCAATAGCCATACCCATTTTATCAACATCAGCCTGTGTTTTAGGCTCTATCGCAACTGCTATAACCGGTTCGGGAATGAACATATTTTCCAATGCTATTGGATGATTTTCATCGCATAAAGTATCTCCGGTTTTTATTTCTTTAAACCCTACTGCTGCACCAATATCACCTGCCTCTATAAAATCAATTGGATTTTGTTTATTTGCAAACATTTTCATGATACGGCTGATACGTTCTTTTTTACCGCTTCTTACATTTAAAACATAAGAACCTGCATCCAAATGACCAGAGTAGCAACGGAAGAAAGCCAAACGACCAACAAACGGGTCGGTCATGATTTTAAAAGCCAATGCAGCAAATGGTGCTTTGGGATCCGCCTTACGGGTTTCTTCTTCTCCGGTATCGGGATTGATTCCAATTGTATCAGGAATATCAATCGGTGAAGGAAGATAACGGCATACTGCATCCAACGCAGTTTGTACTCCTTTATTTTTAAAAGAAGAACCACACATCATCGGCACAATACTAAGATCAACAGTTGCTTTACGAATAGCCTCATGCATTTCGTCCTCTGTGATGCTGTTTGGATCATCAAAGAATTTTTCCATCAGTTTGTCATCGTATTCAGCCACTGCCTCAACAAGATTTGCTCTCCATTCTTTTGCTTCTTCCAGCATATCAGCAGGAACTTCTATTTCATCAAAAGTCATTCCTTCTGTTTCCATATGCCAGATTATTCCTTTCATCTTAATCAGGTCAACCACACCTATAAAATCATCTTCAGCACCTATAGGTAACTGTAGCGGAACCGCTTTTGAACCCAGCATTTCTTTTACTTGCTTCACTACCATCAAAAAATCAGCACCTGCACGGTCCATTTTATTTACAAATCCGATACGTGGAACTCCATAACGATTAGCCTGGCGCCATACAGTTTCAGATTGAGGTTCTACCCCATCTACCGCAGAAAATAGAGCAATAAGGCCATCCAATACTCTCATGGAACGTTCTACCTCAACTGTAAAGTCAACGTGTCCCGGAGTATCAATAATATTAAAAGAATACTTTTTTGTATCAGCAAACTCCTTTCCTTTGTTTGTTGGAAAATTCCACTGACAACTTACAGCCGCAGAAGTAATGGTAATACCTCTTTCTTTTTCCTGTTCCATCCAGTCCGTTGTAGCAGCACCATCATGCACTTCACCAATACGATGAATCATACCAGTATAGCGTAGAATACGCTCCGTTGTGGTTGTTTTACCTGCATCAATGTGAGCGGCTATACCAAAGTTTCTCTGAAATTTTAAATCGGCCATGACAACTATATTTTCTGTTGTTTAAATTTTATTAAAAACCATACGGTTTTGGAGGCGCAAAGGTAAGGAAAAACAACGGAAAAATTGGGCCTAAGTTATTGCAGAAGATTTCTGTGGATAAAATGAAAAGTTTGAGCTAAAAATCTGTTAACGAAAGATTTAGTAATCACAATGCCATTTATTCTGAATTTCAAAAGTGAAGTCAATTTTATCAGATATAAAAAAAAGTCCCGGGTTTATGCCGGGACTATTAAAACTTATTAGAATCAAATTATTTATAATAACTGAGTGTCAATTCTGAACGACGATTTTGCTGACGTCCTGCTGCAGTATTATTATCAGCAATTGGTTTTGATTCACCATAGCCTGTGGCTGTAATGCGGCTTTCATCAATTCCTTTGCTCACAATGTATTTCTTAACAGCATTTGCACGGTTTTCACTCAATACCTGGTTTCTGTCATCTGCACCAACATTGTCAGTATGTCCATCTATAGAAAGGCTCATTGCTGGATTATCTTTCATTATCTGTACAACATCATTTAAGCCTTTAAATGATTTGCTTTGTAATTGTGCACTTCCTGTAACAAAAAGTATATTCCTGGCTGCGATATCAACTTTCTTCTTTATTTCTTCAGATATTACCGGACATCCAAAATTGTCAGCAGGTCCGGCAATTGTTACGCATTTATCATCTTCATCATTTACACCATCACCATCAGTATCAGGAACAGGGCAACCCTGATAACGGGCTACTCCAAATACAGTCGGGCATTTATCTTCTTCATCATTGATACCATCTTTATCTGTATCAGGAATCGGACAACCCTGGTAACGGGCTAAACCAAAAACTGCAGGGCATTTATCTTCTTCATCGTTGATTCCGTCTTTGTCAGAATCTGGAACAGGACAACCGTCGTATTTAGCTAGACCCTTAACGGTTGGGCATTTATCCAATTCATCAATGATTCCATCACCATCTGTATCTGCAGGGGGTTTTGGCGGTTCTATAACTTTAGGTTCTTTCTTTTTGCCTAACCTGCTTGCAAATCCAATGCTATGTTGCAAATAATAATTTGACGTTTCAACCGTAATCGGAACATGATACTTAGAAGTAATAAAAATATTTGCTTCGTCAAGCAAATTGACTTTTAATCCCAAACCAAGTGGCATGGTGCCTCCATAGTAGGATCCATATTTATGTGCACTAATACCTGCGATTATATAAGGCTGTACCCAATATTGGTCTGTAGTCATTTTAAGATTTACAGTACCAGATAATTCAAGCAATAACCTGTCGGAGGAAAAAACTTTATTCGGCATTGGGTATCTTACAAAAGAGCCCCCAAGTCCAACAGCAACATCTATATGTGGTTTTAGTCCTTTAAAATAAGTAACTGCCAGACCGGGCGACATTTCTCTTAGTTTGGCAAATTGCTTATCACTCAAAACTTTACTTAAGGAAGTAGTACGTATTCTTTGTGGTGATACAAAATCATTGAGAAAAAAGCTAACCCCAAGAGATTTAGGACTAGTAAAATCGTTTTGAGCATAACCAGCAGGAAGTAATAGGTACAGAGCAAACAATACAAATAATATCTTCTTCATAAAGAGATAGTTTGGTTTTAAAACTGAACAAAAATAACAGGTAAGTTCAATATCCTAAAATAAATTATTTACTTAATATTCACCAGTTTGGAAAGGATTTTTACTAAAAATGGTCATTTCACCAATAATCGGGCACCAGGATTTCAAAATTCCTACTTTCCAGCGAAGTATTTCTCCCTGAGCCATTTATCTTCCCCGTAAATATCATCGTAAAAAACGATTCGGCCGTTTACACCCTGGCAAGTGAAATATCTTATAAATACCGGCAGTTTGTTTTTCAATGCTACGATTTTCTTTTCCTTGTTTTGAAGCCATGTTTTAACAGAATCGATTTTTGAATAACCAGGCCCTTCGCTCAAACTGTCATTTTTCAAAATATAATAAGTCAGTTTTTCCCATTGCTGTACTCTTACACATCCATGGCTCAAAGATCTGGTTGCGTTTGAGAATAAATACCGCTGGTTTGTATCATGTAAATACACTGAATACTTATTATCAAACTGAAATTTCATAATCCCTAATGCATTGGCGTCTCCACTACCCTGAACTATCCGATATGGAATACCCTTACTGTATTTTGCCCAATTGATCGAATAAGGATCTAATTCATTCCCCTTACTATCTACAACACTAAACCCTTTGCGTAAAAGGTACCCGGGGTTTCTTTTAACTGCAGGCAATATTTCCTTTATGATAATACTTTGAGGAATTGTCCATTGAGGATATGTTATTAATTGAGAAATAGTGCTTGTAAGTACTGGGGTTCTTGTTTTGGGTCTCCCGGTTATTACTTTAGAAATAAGTTTTACAGTATCATTCTCTATTACTTCCAAATAATTGGAACAAGCATTCACCCATATATATTTTTCCGGCATTTTTTCAGGCAACATTTTATATTTATCCATGCTAATTGCAATCCGGTAAAATTTTTCAGTGTCATTCTCATTCAGTTTTCTGATTGTACCCTCACCAGCTTTGCCATCAACAGCGATACCATTTTTTTTCTGAAATACTTTAATAGCTTTTGCCAATTGTAATGAATCAGCTTCAACATTATTAAAAGTAATATATCCTTCTTCGAATAACCTTTTCTGAAGCGCCGAATTAAATTTCTTCAGATTCCCTGTTGTGTAAGGAACTTTTGTAAATACTCTATAATCAGCACTATCAAGAAATCTTATTATGCCTTCCTTTAACAACAAATATCCTTTATGAGAAGGCTCTAATGATTTTACCAATGCTGAAAGTTCTGTTTCTTTTAAAGCATCAAATTGTTGCAGGTAAAAGTCATTTTGCAAAACCGAATCTTTCCTGAGTGTTATACTGTCGTTTGGCAATCGCCCAAGTTTGATATCATGAATAATATTAATAAATGCATCTGTGAACAGGATATCCGCTTTAGCCCATAATGAAACATCTTTACGGTCATTGACTGCAAGTGTATCCATAAAAAATTTCTGACGTATCATATATAGGTTCCCAAAGTGATAATCCTGCGGGAGCAATCCAAACAACTTCGATGTTTCAATAAAACTGAATAATGAATCCCCTTCAGGCAACCATAATTCTTTATTACACCATAGAGATGAGTAATCATTTTTCTCATATAATAATTTTGCAATTTCAGGATATTTTATTTTTATAGAAGTATCTGATAAACTACCATGATTAATTGCATCTCCTATATATTTTTTGATTAGGTCAGGTGTTTTTTCCTGCATTTCCTGGGGAGTCTCTGCTACATTACTTCCTGCTTTACTTTTACAGCTAATGAGAAAGAGTATGGAAAACAAAAAATAATAAAGTAAAGAGTCAGATAAATTTTTAATTTTCATATTCAAAGTAGTAAATGAAAAAATCAAATCCGTCTTTTAGTTCTAATTTAACTTTCTAGAAGAAGAACAGATATGAATAACAAATTAGTAAATCGCTGTTACATTCAGGATGTATCGCTGTTAATTTTTTCAACATTATTTATTATGGTTGCTGATGCTCAGGAAATTTCCTACAGCCGTCCTGAAGTGACAAACAAATGGAAAGAATTTAAAAGACAAGTAAAAACCGATTCCAGTAAAAGAATGCTGGAATTGAAAAAGGTTATACCCGGCCTGGTTTATGATCTGAGATATGCAACTACAAACAATTTCATGCGCCGTCAAATGTATTCTGAAAATACTAAAGTCACATTTTTACGATTACCCGCTGCTCTGGCTCTGCAAAAAGTCCAATCAGAACTAAATGAAAAAGGATTAGGAATAAAGATTTTTGATGCGTACCGCCCCTATTCAGTAACCGTTAAATTCTGGGAACTGATTAAAGATGAAAAGTATGTTGCTAATCCTTCTAAAGGCAGCGGACATAACCGGGGAATTGCGGTTGACTTAACAATAATAAAACTCAGCAATGGTGAAGAAATAAACATGGGAACCGGTTTTGATAATTTCTCTGATTCAGCTTATCATAGTTTTTCAAACTTACCTGAAGATATACTGCAAAACAGGTTGCTCTTAAAAAGTGTTATGGAGAAATACGGTTTTAAAGCATATGAACTAGAATGGTGGCATTATTTTATTCCGGAGGCTTCAAAATATGAAATACTTGATATTGATTTCAGGAAACTAAAGAAGCGTTTATAGAGGCACTACATCAACAACTGCATCACTGTTAATAGGCCCGTAAACATGCGGAAATGTATCCTGTATGGAAGGGGACCAGTCGAAAACAAATTTACTTGTTAGCTTATCTGTATCAATAACCAGTTTTACTAAATCATTTTTCCCGGCAAAATATCTTTCCAACACTTCAGCTACCTGGTGCTCCTGTGAACAATGTATAAATCCTTCATCCTTCAATGAAAGATGCTCGTAAAATCCTTTTTGCTTTGCGGCATTCCAATCGGATGCAGTAGTTACATGATATATTACCGGCATTATAAAATGCGTTTTATTTTTTGCTCTAAAAATAATAAATCTGCCATTACAATAGCTGTTACTGATTCGAGAATAACCGGAACTCTTAAAGCGATGCATAAGTCATGACGCCCTTTTACTGAAAGAGTTTCAACTTTTTCTGTTTCCCAATTAAGCGTTGTTTGTTCCTTTGGAGTAGATGAAGTAGGTTTTATAGCAATCCGGAAGACTAATTCATTACCGTTTGTTATTCCGCCCACTACGCCACCTGCATGGTTTGTAGTTGTTTTGCCATTCATATTTTCTATCGCATCATTATGCAGGCTACCAAACATTTTTGCGGCGGCAAATCCTGTTCCGAATTCAATGCCCCGGACAGCCGGAATAGCAAATACAATATGACTTAATAATGATTCTGCCGAATCAAAAAAAGGTTCGCCTAATCCTAACGGCAGGCCATTTACCCTACATTCTATGATACCACCTATTGTATCTTTTGCATCAATCGCTTTTTGCAATCCTTTATCGATATCTGACTCTCCCCCGATTTCTAATATTTTTGATTCAACTTTAATAGCACCTAATATTTTTTTGGCTATTATTCCTGCTGCAACCAATGCTACAGTCAATCTGCCACTGAAATGACCACTACCCCTGTAATCCTCGAAGCCTCCTGCTTTAACTTTTGCTACAAAATCTGCATGCCCGGGTCTTGGTATTGCTCTTTGTTTTTCATAATCACTGCTCCTGGTATTTTTGTTTTCAAACAGAATTGTAACAGGAGCACCTGTAGTAGTATTATTAAAAATTCCGCTTTTAAAAATAGGCAAATCGTCTTCCTGACGAGGAGTAGTTCCTTTTTGAGTTCCCCCTTTTCTTCGTTCTAAATCCGGCAGAAAATCTTCGATATGGAGCGATAACCCTGCCGGACAACCATCAACAATTATACCCACAGATTCGCCATGCGATTCCCCAAAAATGGATACCCGGAATATGCGGCCAAATGAATTCACTTCTTTTTTATTTACAGGTTGAAATTTTGATTTGGTAAAGATACAGATGCTCCTAAAGATTTCAGATCATTAAAAAAATAGGGATACGATTTTTTTACAGCTCCTGCTTCTTCGATGATCGTTTCTCCTTCGGCTTTTAACGCTGCTACTCCACAAGCCATGGCAATGCGGTGATCATGATGTGAATTTACCAACGCTCCATTTACTTTATTTACCCCATGTATTATCATTACATCCTCCTCCCATTCTATTTTCACTCCCATTTTTGTAAATTCTGCTTGTAAGGTAACCGCCCTGTTACTTTCTTTATGTGTTAAGCGGCCTACACCGGTAATTTTTGTTTCCCCATTGCAATAGGCAGCTAAAGCTACAAGTGGTGGAAATAAATCAGGACAATCTGTTGCATCGAAATTAAACCCATTCATTTTTGCAGGATGAATTTTTATACCCTTTGCTTCAATGGCAATGCCTGCATTTGCTGACATGAGTGCATCTATTATTGCTTTATCTGCCTGTGAAGAAGTTAAATCTAATCCCCTGACAGTAATCGGGCCGGCTATGGCGCCTGCTACCAGCAGAAATGCTCCACCACTCCAATCACCTTCTACTGTATATTGAATCGAATCAGGCAATGAAAGCTGAACAGGGCCTTTGAAATAAAATTCCTTGTAATTATTATTAACCGGAACCTGCAATCCGAACTGTTTCAATATATCTAATGTCAAATCAATGTAGGGTTTGCTCTTAAGATTTACAACTTTAATAGAAACATTTTTTGCATCGGCAACGGCATATGCCATTAACAGGCCTGTAAGAAATTGTGAACTTAAAGACCCATCTACTTCAATATTTGATGGCAGTAGCGGTCCCCTGACAACCAATGGCAGTTTACCGTTATTACTTTTAATTTTTACATTCAATTGTGGCATAATCTCATCAAAAAAATCCATCGGCCTGTTCAGTAGACTTCCTTTTCCGATAACAATTATTTCTTTATCACTTAATGCAACCATCGGCGTAAACATCCTGATACTTAGTCCGCTTTCTCCACAATTAATTGTATCTGCAACAGGATTCACACCTTTACTTTTTATTTTCAACTCAGTATGGTGAAATTCAATTTCGGCTCCCAGCTTTTTAATAATATCCAGGGCTGCCTTATCATCATTACTATGACCGGGATTATGTATAATTGTTTCTCCTTTTTTAAGAAGTGCTGCTGCACAGGCTCTTTGCATCGAACTCTTTGAAGCCGGAGCCTGTATAGTTCCTTTTAATTGAGATGTATGTATTGTTACCTTCATACTCCTTTATCTAAAGAATTATTTGATTATAAATCTGAAATAATTTTTTCTAATTGTTTCAATGGAATACTTTTTACAACTCCTTTTCCAATTTTCTCCAGCAAAACATAATTCATTTCTGCCCTTTCCCTTTTTTTATCCATCTTCAACACATCGAATACTTTCTGCTTATTAAATGAAGCATAAGCCGGCAGATTAAATTTTTCTAAAAGTCCGACTACTCTATCAGTTTGTTTGAACCCTGATAATTGTTCAGAAATATGGCAAGCGTAAGTCATACCAATAGAAACTGCCTGCCCGTGCAATAATTCATATTGTGTTTCCAGGGCATGACCCAATGTATGACCAAAATTCAGTAACCGTCTCTCTCCTTTTTCAAATTCATCTCGTTTTACAATTCCGGCCTTTATTTTTACGTTTCGTTGCACCAATTCACAAATAGCTTTTTGCCGGCTTTGATAATGCTTCAATGAGTTTTTTTCCAGCTCTACGAACATTGCAGGATCCTTAATGCAGGCATGTTTAATTATTTCTGCAAACCCATTTTCCCATTCCACTTGCGGTAAAGAGTTCAGAAAAAACATGTCGTGAAGAATAAATGAAGGCTGACGGATAATACCCACCATATTTTTATAATCTCCCACATCAATCCCATTCTTACCGCCAATTGATGCATCGACCAATGATAAAATTGAAGTAGGTATAAACCCAAATTTTAAGCCCCGCATATATACAGACGCTACATACCCGGTAATATCAGTAACTACACCGCCACCAACACCTACTATGGTAGTTTTCCTGTCGGCCTCCATTGCAATCAACTGTTCTATTACTGCATCTACTGTTGACTGTACTTTAAATTCTTCTCCAGGCTTTATTACAATTGTATTCCAGCCTTTGAACCGTTTTGAATGAGCATTAAAAACATTTTCATCTGTAATCAATACCGTACTCTTTGGATCAGTTATTTTTTTCAAATGACTGATGCCATAGGCCAGGTAAAAATCGGTAGATGAATTAGAAAATTTTATATTAAAGTGTTTCATGTATTTGCCGAATAGAATTACCAAAGTACAAGTGTGCCCCGCTTTTAGCGGGGTAAACTGTGCAACAGACGGTGATACCTGCCTGCCGGCAGGCAGGGCAGCACTACTGCCGGTTACAAAATTACCATACTCATTTGTGACTTTATGAGTCGAGTATTTTTTTCTGATGATTGATACTTTCCATATGAACGGCATCAAAATACCTGGTGATAAACTCTTTGCTTAAGCCCAACTTATCGCCTTTAGCACAGGCTCTTTCGATAATCTCATTCCACCGACTTGTCTGAAGGATGGTAATATTATTGGCTCTTTTATAAATACCAATCTGCTCAGCCGCTTTCATACGCTGACCCAATATCTGCATCAGTTCATCATCTAAATGATTAATCTGCTGCCGCAACTTTTCTAATGCTGCATGATACTCTTCTGAATTAATATCTTCTTTTCTCCAGATGATGGCATTCAACATTTCGTGCAACTTTTCTGGTGTTACCTGCTGTTTGGCATCACTCCAGGCTTTGTCGGGATCAATATGACTTTCGATCATCAATCCGTCATAATCCAGGTCAATCGCTTTTTGCATTACTTCTAATAAAATATCCCGACGTCCACAGATATGTGAAGGGTCGTTTATTAAAAGCATATCCGGATGTTTCAGTTTCATTTCAATGGCCAGGTGCCACATGGGTGCATTTCGGTATTCAGTATTGCCGTATGAAGAAAATCCACGATGGATCAATCCTATTTGTTTTACTCCCGACCTGGCAATTCTTTCCACTGCACCGGTCCATAATTCCAAATCAGGATTGATTGGATTTTTAATCATCACCGGTACATCAACACCTCTTAAAGCATCAGCTACTTCCTGTACACTAAAAGGATTCACTGTTGTACGGGCACCTACCCATAATACATCTACATCAAATGTGAGTGCATCCTGTACCTGTTTTCCGGTTGCCACTTCCACAGTGGTTGGTAAACCAGTTATTTTTTTTGCCTGTTGCAACCAGGGCAACCCTTTGGCGCCTACACCTTCAAACATACCGGGTTTGGTACGGGGTTTCCAGATACCGGCACGAAGCATATCTACTCTTCCGGTTGCTGCCAATCGCTGTGCTGTTTCCAAAACCTGTTCTTCTGTTTCTGCACTGCATGGACCACTGATGATGAGTGGCCTTTTGTTCCATGTAGCCATTACTGACTCGCTTGTTGCATGTTTTGTTGCTTGCATATTTGTAAAGATAATGCCCCATACCCCTTGTGGGTCGAAGTGAGACGGTTTTAATATTAATTTATAGTATCATCATTTGTTTTTTGGTCATTTATCCTGAACCTGCATGGTACAAGAAGGTCGCATTGTTCGAAGAATCGGTTTACTTTTTTTTCAGTTTCTAAATAATTCAATCTGTGACCGAATTATTTTATTATTCTCCTGATTTTATTAGCATCCTCAATTAGCCGCATCAAATATTCATAGTCATCTTTTTCAATACTTTCTTTAAACCTCGACAACTGAGCAATATGTTCTTTCAATACATCCAGTACATTCTCTTTGTTCTGCATAAATATCGGCACCCACATAGCCGGGTTGCTTTTTGCCAGACGCACCGTACTTTCAAAACCGGCGGATGCTAATTCAAAGATTGCATTTTCTTCTTTTTCTTTTTGCAACACTGTATTGGCCAACGCAAAAGATGTAATGTGTGATATATGACTTACATAGGCTGCATGCAGATCATGGGCTTTAGCATCCATTTCCAGCAGGTGCATACCAATTTTCTTATACATACTTTTTACCCAATCAAGCGCATCCGCATCACTTTCTGCAGCATTGCAAATAATAACAGCCTTATTTTCAAATGCGCCACTTACAGCTGCCTCCGGGCCACTGTATTCAGTACCCCACATCGGGTGGGTAGCTACATATCTTCCCCTTTTCGGATGATTCTGTATAGCTTCGAGAGATAAGCTTTTAGTTGAACCCAAATCTATTACAATCTGGCTTTCAATTTTATCCATGATGGATGGAAGTAACTCTAACAATTTATCAACAGGTATTGCCAGAATTATTACATCTGAAGCTGCAATGGCATCATTAAGAGCCATCACTTCATCTACTAATTCCAACTCTACTGCTTTTTTTGCATTATCAGCATTAACATCAACACCAATCAGCTTTGATGACAATTTCTTTTCATGCAACTGAATGGCTAATGAACCACCAATCAGACCAACACCAACGATTGCTATTCTTTTTCTTTCCATGTATGCTTTTTGATTCGATTAATTGCTTCTTCAAATTTTTCTTCTATACTGCACAAACTTACTCTGATGTAATTTTTTCCTGCACTGCCAAATATACCACCCGGTGTAATAAAGACATTTGAATTATACAATACTTCATCACTTAATTCAAACCCATCTTTAAACTTCACCGGTATTCTTGCCCACACAAACATTCCTGCCTGTTCTTTTGAATAATCACAGTTAAGTAATTGAAGGAATTCAAAAACCTTCTCTCTTCTTTTTTTATAAATGGCATTTAATTCATCATGCCAGTCTTTTCCAAGACTTAATGCTTTTGCTGCTGCCAACTGAACAGGAAGAAACATACCACTATCCATATTACTTTTAAACCGTAGTATCTCTTCAATTCTTTCTTTAGCACAGCATAGCATTCCTACCCTCCACCCGGCCATATTATGACTTTTGCTCAACGAGTTTAATTCAATGACACAATGCTTCGCTCCTTCCACACTTAACAAACTCAACGGTGAATCATTTAGAATAAAAGAGTATGGGTTATCATGAATAATAAGAATATTGTGTTTTTTCCCAAATGCTACTACTCTTTCAAATAATTCTTTAGTTGGTAATTGCCCGGTTGGCATCTGGGGATAGTTGACAAACATCAGCTTCACTTTCTTCAATTTCTTTTTCTCAAGTTTATCAAAATCGGGTTGATAATTATTTTTTTCTTGCAACTTATATTCAACACATTTTCCGCCCGATAAGTTTACAGCACTCCTGTACGTTGGATAACCCGGATTGGGCACAAGAACTTCATCTCCTTTATTTAGGTAAGTCATACAAATGTGCATGATACCTTCTTTACTTCCTATCAATGGCAATATTTCAGAATCCGGATTCAAATCAACATGATACCATGTCCGGTACCAATCGCTGATAGCTTTTCTTAAAACCGGGGTTCCTTTATACCCCTGGTATGCAT
>Ga0209798_10001022_pt1 | contig 17024 bp, 18 predicted proteins | sample DOMMetBare3Fresh_FD_187475 | JGI IMG/M metagenome (GOLD analysis project Ga0209798, IMG submission 187475) | Wetland sediment microbial communities from St. Louis River estuary, USA, under dissolved organic matter induced mercury methylation -... | ecosystem: Environmental > Aquatic >...
ATCCCCAAGCAGACCATGCTGATCGAGACGCCCATTGCGGTGATCAAGAACAGCGAGAACAAGGACAAGGCGAACCAGTTCATCCGCTTTACCAAGTCCGTCACCGCGCAGCGGATCTGGGCCGAGTACGGGTTCCGCCCCGTCAACAAGCAGGTGGCCAAGGAGTTCAAGTCCAAGTTCCCGGGCCGTCCGACGACCTACCGGATCAGCGACCCGATCTTCGGCGGCAGCTGGGCTGCGGCGGACAAGAAGTGGTTCGACCCCGACGGCGGCATCATGGTGAGCATCGAAAAGGCGATCGGAGGCCCCACTGGCTGAGATCGCTGCCGCGCCGGCCGCGCCCCGCAGGATCCCGGCTCCGAGGGGGAGGGCGTCGACCGCCCTCTCCCTCGGCATCGTCACGCTCTACCTCTCGCTGATCGTGATGCTCCCGATCGCGGCGCTCGTCTGGTCGTCGCGGAGCGAGGGCCGCCAGGCCTTCTGGGACGCAGTGATGAGCCCGCAAGCTGTCGCCGCGCTGAAGCTGACCGTCGGCGCCGCGTTCCTCGTTGCACTGGTGAATGCCGTGCTGGGGACGGTGACCGCGTGGGTGCTGATCCGGGACGACTTCCGCGGCAAGTCGGTGATCAACTCGATCATCGACCTCCCCTTCGCGCTCCCCACCATCGTCGCCGGGCTGACGCTGCTGGCGCTCTACGGCCCTCAGTCGCCGATCGGGATCGACATCGCGTTCAGCAGGCTCGCGATCGTCGCGGCTCTGATGTTCGTGACGCTGCCGTTCGTCGTGCGCACCGTCCAGCCCGTGCTGAGCGAGCTCGACCAAGAGATGGAGGAGGCCGCCGCGTCCCTGGGAGCGTCGGAGCTGACGACCTTCCGGCGCGTCATCCTCCCGAACATCCTGCCGGGGATCCTCTCCGGGTTCGCCCTCGGCTTCGCCAAGGCGGTCGGGGAGATCGGCTCGCTCGTGATCATCTCCGGCAACCTGCCGTACAAGACCGAGGTCTCGTCCGTCTTCATCCTCGGCCAGATCGAGAGCGGCAACCCTGCAGGGGCGGCCGCAGTGGCGGTAGTCCTGCTCGTGATCTCGTTTGCGATCCTCCTCGGCGTCGGGGCCGTCCGCCACTTCACGACGAGGTACGAGCGTGCGTAGGTACGCCCTCCGCTTCGTGGCGCTCTTCTACCTGGCCGCGATCCTGGTCGCGCCGCTCGGCATCGTCTTCTACCGCACCTTCGCGGATGGGTTCCGGCCCGCCTGGGAGGCGCTCTCCACGCCGGAGACGATCCACGCCTTCAAGCTGACGCTGCTCATCACCGTCATCGCCGTGCCGCTGAACACCGTCTTCGGGGTCGTCTGCGCGCTCGCGATCGTGCGCAGGCGCTTTCCCGGCAAAGGGCTGCTCAACGCGTTCATCGACCTGCCGCTCGCGCTGTCGCCCGTCGTCGTCGGGCTCTCCCTGTTCCTGCTGTACGGACGCACCGGCTGGTTCGGCGGCTTCTTCGAGCGCCACGACATCCAGTTCCTGTTCGCGCTCCCCGCGATGGTCGTGGCGACGATCTTCGTCTCCCTGCCGTTCGTCGCCCGCGAGGTGGTGCCGATGCTGCGCGAGATCGGCGACGAGCAGGAGCAGGCGGCGAAGACGCTCGGGGCGAGCGGCTGGCAGACGTTCTGGCGGATCACCCTGCCCTCGATCCGGTGGGCCGTGATCTACGGCGTCATCCTCACGACGGCGCGTTGTCTCGGCGAATACGGCGCCGTCGCCGTCGTCTCCGGGCGCATCCAGGGTGAGACCGAGACCGCCACGCTGCGGGTCGAAGAGCGGTACGACAGCTTCGACCTTGCCGGGGCGTACGCAATCGCCATCGTGCTCGCACTGATCGCGATCGCCGTCCTGCTCGCCATGACAGCAATCAAGCCAAGGGAGGAGCCCGCCTAGTCATGTCCATCCGCGTCCGCAACGTCTCCAAGCGCTTCGGCGCCTTCACGGCGCTCGACGACGTCTCGCTCGAGGTGGAGGGCGGCTCGCTCACGGCGCTGCTCGGCCCGAGCGGCTCGGGCAAGTCGACCCTGCTTCGCATCATCGCCGGGCTGGAGGTTCCGGATGCGGGGGAGATCCTGATCTCGGGCGCCGACGCAACCGACCTGAAGCCGCAGAAGCGCAATGTCGGCTTCGTCTTCCAGCACTACGCTGCGTTCAAGCACATGACTGTGCGCGACAACATCGGATTTGGGCTCTCCGTGCGCAAGCACCCGAAGGCCGAGATCCGCAACCGTGTCGACGAGCTGCTGCGGCTGGTGCAGCTCGAGGCCTTCGGCCACCGCTATCCCGCGCAGCTCTCCGGCGGCCAGCGGCAGCGGATGGCTCTGGCGCGTGCGCTCGCGCCGGAGCCCGAGGTGCTGCTCCTGGACGAGCCGTTCGGCGCGCTCGACGCGCGTGTGCGCGCCGAGCTGCGCGAATGGCTGCGCCAGCTGCACGAGGAGGTGCACGTGACGACCATCTTCGTCACGCACGACCAGGCCGAGGCGATGGACGTCGCAAGCCAGATCGCGGTCATGAACAACGCGCGCATCGAACAGGTCGGAAGCCCGACGACGCTCTACGACGAGCCCCTCACGGAGTTCGTGATGCAGTTCGTCGGCGAGGCCAACAGGATCGGCGACCGCTTCGTTCGGCCGCACGACCTGGAGATCTCGCTCGACCCGGTCACGGGCGGTGTCGAGACGATGGTGGACAGGATCACCCAGTTCGGCTTCGACGTCCGTGTCGAGCTGATGCCGGCCGCTGGCGATCAGCTCCTCGTGCAGCTGACCCGCGATCGTCTCGACGAGCTCGAGCTCGAGCGCGGCCAGATCGTCTGGGTGACGCCGGCCAACGAGCACACCTTCACGGCCCGGGGCGCCGCCGTCGGGGCCGTCTAGCCTCGCTCGAGGACATCGGCGAGAGAGATCTCCTCGAGGACACCGCGCATGGCCGCGCGCAGGTCGATCCAGACCTGGCGCAGCGGAGCGGCACGGCCGACGTACGAGACGTCCTCTGGTCGTACGCCCCGCACCGTGGCGATCGGCCCCTCCACCGCGCGGATCACGTCTGCGAGGCTGATCTCGCCCGCGGGCCGTGCCAGAGCGTATCCGCCCTCGGTGCCGCGCTGGCTCGTGACGAGGCCGGCGTGACGCAGGTCGAGGAGGATGTTCTCGAGGAACTTCTGCGGAATCTCTTGCGCCGAGGCGATCCGTTCGCTCTTGAGCGGGCCGGGCGGTGCCGCCGCGAGCTCGACCATCGCGCGGAGTGCGTAGTCGACCTTCGCGGAGACGCGCATCGCCTCATTCTCGCGGCTCGGCCCCGACCTCGCGCAGGCGTCGTTGGAGGAAGCGCCGTTCGGCGGCGCTCTCCGTCAGCGTCAGCGTCCTCCCGTACGCCGTCGCGGCTTCCTCGAAGCGGCCGAGCCGGCGCAGCAGGTCGGCGCGGGTCGCGTGGAAGTGGCGGTACTCCTCGAGCCCCACCAGGCCGTCGACGAGAGCGAGCGCCTCTGTCGGCCTGCCGGCGAGCGCGAGCGCGGCTGCGCGGTTCAGCCGGACGACCGTTGTCGGCTCGAACTGCTCGAGCAGCACGTACGTGTCGGCGATCGTCTGCCAGCTCGATCCCTGGGCGTGGCCGGCGGCGATCGCGGCCTGTAGCTGGTAGGGACCGGGTCGCCTGTGCGCCAGGGCCTTGTCGAGGAGCCCCAGCGCCTCCTCGATCTCACTCGCGTCCCAGAGCGATCGGTCCTGCTCGTCGAGCAGGACGAGATCGCCTTCGCCGTCGAGGCGTGCCTCGCGCCGGGAGTCCTGCAGCAGCAGCAGCGCCAGCAGGCCGAGCGCCTCCGGCTCGTCCGGCATCAGCACGCAGATCAGCTTGGCGAGCCGAATCGCCTCGGCGCAGAGGTCGCGACGCACGAGGGCATCGCCGGCGCTGGCCGCGTAGCCCTCGTTGAAGACGAGGTAGACCACGCGCAAGACGGCGTCGAGCCGTTCGGGCAGCTGGTGGTCTGCCGGCACGCGGAACGGGATCCCGGCGACGCGGATCTTCCGCTTCGCCCGCACGAGTCGTTGCGCCATCGTCGGCTCGGGCACGAGGAAGGCCGACGCGATCGCCGTCGTCGTCAGGCCTCCCACCTCACGCAGGGTGAGCGCAATCTGCACGTCGGTGGCAAGCGCCGGGTGGCAGCACGTGAACACGAGCGCCAGCCGGTCGTCCGGGATCGCGCTCACGTCGGCCTCGTCCGCCGGCATCGCCTCCAGGCGCGCGAGCAACTCGGTCTTCTCGCGCAGAACACGCTCGCGGCGGATGCGGTCGATCGCGCGGTTACGGGCCGTCGTGACGATCCATGCCGCCGGGTTGTCGGGAGCCCCACTGCGGGGCCAGCGCTCCAGCGCGGTCGCAAACGCGTCCTGCACCGCGTCCTCGGCGAGACCGAGGTCGCCGAGGACGCGGGTGAGGATGGCGACAGCACGTGCCCATTCCTCCCGGAAGACCGCCTCGACCGTCACCGGGCCGCGGGGCGGATCTCCAGGGAGCCGTACTCGGCCGCCGGGACCAGCGCCGCGATCCGGATTGCCTCGTCGAGGTCGGGCAGGTCCGTCAGGAAGACGCCGCCGATCTGCTCCTTCGTCTCGGCGAAGGGGCCGTCGGTGACGATCGTCTCGCCGTTCCGGACGCGCACGACCTTGGCCTCGGACGCGGCGGCGAGCTCGCGGCCGCTCGCGGCCGGGTCGGCCCTGGCCAGCTCCTCGAACAGCGCCTGCCAACGCGGCATCGACTCGGCACGCGCCGCGGCAGCCTCCTCCTCGGTCAGGTGCGCCCAGGTGGACTGGTCGCTGTAGACGAGCAGTGCGTACCGCATCTCAGCGCTCCTCGATGTCGACGTAGACGGGTCGTACCTCGACGGCGCAGTGCTCTGCGCCCGGGATTCGCGCGGCCCAGGAAACGGCGTCGTCGATCGTCGGGCACTCGAGCACGAAGTAGCCGCCGAGCGCTTCCTTCACCTCGGCATACGGGCCGTCCGTCACCGCGGCCTGGGTGTCGCGCACGCGCACGGTGGTTGCGTCACGGGTCGGCGCCAGCTCGTCGCCGTCGACCAGCACGCCCGCCTCGCGCGCGTCGCGCGAGAAGGCCATGTACTGCTCCATGATGCCGTCGCGCTCGCCGGCCGGAAGGCCCTCCCAGCGGTCCTCGTCGGCGTAGATCAACGCCATGTACTCCATCATTCGCTCCCTTCCTCGATGGGCGATTTCATCACGACGACGAACGAGGAGCGAGGAAATCGACAGCCGGCGTCAGCCGGCCGCGACCATTCGCTCGAGCAGCGTTCGTGCAGCGGCCTTGTCGAGCATGTCGTTGAGGTTGCCGCACTTGGGGCTTTGCACGCACGACGGGCACCCGTCGTGACACGGGCAGCCGGCGAGCAGCCGGGACGTGTCGCCCACCCAGCCCGGGAAGTGGTCGAATCCACGCGCGGTGATGCCCACGCCTCCCGCATGGCCGTCGTACACGAACACGGTCGGCAACCCCGTCTGGAAGTGGATGTTCGTCGAGAGGCCGCCGATGTCCCAGCGGTCGCACATCGCCCACAGGGGCAGGAGCGAGATGAGCGCGTGCTCGGCCGCGTGAAGCGCCCCGAGCAGCTTCGGCATCTCCTCCAGGCCCTCGAGCAGCCCCGCGCCGGGGCAGAACCACACGGCCTCCGTCTCGAATGTCGCCTCGGGCAGGATGAGCGGGACCACGTCGAGGGTGGAGCCGTCCGAGACGGCCTTGCGCTGATAGGCGATCACCTGCTCCGTCACCGATACCCGCCCGAAGTGGAGCTCGACGCCAAGCCCTGACGCGACGCGCAGCGACGCCTCGATCGCCGTCTGGGTGTCCTTCTTCACCTGGGTGTACCAGTCGACCCGTGCAGGTGCGACGACCGCGGTGCGCGCCGACAGGTCGAGCGAGCGAACGAGGTACTGCTCGCCGAGGTGGAGGTAGATGGCGCCCTCGTGGACGGTCGAGTACGCGCGCTCGCGCTCGACGAGCCCGAGCACCGCACCGGTCTCCCCGTCGACGATCGTGAACGACTCGGCGTCGCCCGAGCGCAGCGACACACGGGCCGCGGGCGTGTCCCGTCCCTTCCACACGTAGCCGGCAGGGGTGCGCTCCAGCTCCGGTAGGAGGGCGGCTCGCTCGAGTGCCTCCGGGCCGAGCGTCTCGGCGTCCGCACCGGTGATCGGGCCCTCGAAGGCTGCGGCGTAGACGTGGGCGTCCAGGATGCGCGGATTGGCGTGGTCGAGCAGCGCCGCCTCGACGCTGCGGCCGAGCAGCGCCTCGGGCTCACGCATGAAGAACTGGTCGAGCGCGTCCTCGCTCGCAACCAGCACGGCCAGCCCGCGCTCGCGCCGCCCGGCGCGCCCCCACTGCTGCCGTAACGACGCGACGGTGCCCGGGAAGCCGACGGAGATGGCGCAGTCCAGCATGCCGATGTCGATGCCGAGCTCGAGCGCGTCGGTCGCCGCCACCCCGAGCAGCTCCCCCTCGACCAGCCGCCGCTCGATCTCGCGACGCTGCTCGCGCGTGTAGCCGGCACGGTACGGTGCCAGCCGCTTGGCCGTCGCCGCGTCCACGCGATCTGCGGTGAAGCGGTGGACGAGCTCGGCTGCCTTGCGGCTCTTCGCGAAGCAGATCGTCCGCAGCCCGCGTGAGACGAGCGCCGCCATCAGCAGCGACGCCTCTCCGAGCGCGCTCGCCCGGAGCCCGAGCTCGGGGTCGAGCAACGCGGGATTCCACAGTGCGATCTCCCGCTCGGGCCTCGGGGACGTGTCCACGTCCACCACGGTGGCCTCGACGCCCGTGAGCGAGCGAGCGAGCTCGCCGGCGTTCGCGATCGTCGCCGACGCGAGCAGGAACTGCGGCTCCGAGCCGTACGCGAGCGCGAGCCGCCGCAGCCGCCGCAGCACGTTGCCGACGTGCGAGCCGAAGACGCCACGGTAGACGTGCGCCTCGTCCACGACCACGTAACGCAGGTTGTGCAACATGTCGCCCCAGCGGTCGTGGTTGGGGAGGATGCCGATGTGGAGCATGTCGGGGTTGGTCAGGATCACGTTCGCCCACTTGCGGATCTGCCAGCGCCGCTCCGTCTCCGTGTCGCCGTCGTAGATCGCGGGGCGCAGGCGTTGCAGGCCGAGCTCGGCGAGCGACCGCGCCTGATCCTGCGCCAGCGCCTTCGTGGGGTAGAGGTAGAGCGCCCGCGTCTTCGGCTCTCGGGCGATGGCAGCGAGCACCGGCAAGGTGAACGCGAGCGACTTGCCCGAGGCGGTGCCGGTCGTGACGATGACGTTCTCGCCGCGCGCCGCCGCCTCCCACGTTTCCGCCTGGTGGGCGAAGAGGCCGTCGACGCCGCGGCGCAGCAGGGCCGACACGACCAGTGGGTCGAGGTCTTCCGGCAGCCGCTCCAGGCGTCCCTGCCGTGCCGGCTCGGTGGTCAGCGACGCGAGCTCCTCCCCTGCGAGCAGGTCGGCCCACGCGGCCGCGGCTCCACCCGGACGCACGCCGGCCGCGCTGTCCGTCACGCCCCCACGTACGGCGCGAACGCCCGCTCGTAGTGCCCCTTGCCTCGGGCACCGACGATCGTCTCGCGGACGGCGCCGCCGCTGAAGAGCATGACGGTGGGGATGGAGAGCACGCCGTAGCGTGACGGCGTGCCCAGGTTCGCGTCGATGTCGAGCTTGACGAGCCGCAGCCTGCCCTCGTAGGCGGCCGCGATCTCCACCAGGGCCGGCTCGATCGCCTTGCACGGCCGGCACCACGGCGCCCAGAAGTCGACCACCACCGGGACGTCGCACGCGAGCACCTCGTCGGCGAAGGTCGCGTCCGTCACCTCGGCCGGGTCGCTCATGGGGTGAGCGTACTCGTCGTCCCTTGACCTGCGCCGCCGGCCGGTGCAACGCTGCGACGACGGTGGCGGTGTACGTCGTTCGCAGGCTCGCCTGGTCCGCGGTGCTCCTGATCGCGGTGACCCTGAACGCGTACGTCCTCTTCTACGTCGTCCCGACCGAGGACGCGGCCATCGGCGCCTCCTTCGCCAACGTGTCCGAGGACACCGGCGTGAACCGCTTCCAGGTGGAGGGCTCCGTCCTCACCGGCTACGTCCGCTTCCTCGGGCAGGTGGCTCAGGGTGACCTGGGACAGTCGTGGCGGACACGGGAGGATGTGATCGAGATCATCGGCCGCGCCGCTCCGGCGACGGCGTCGCTCGTGGTCGGCGGCGCCCTCGTCTGGCTCACCCTGGCGCTCGTGATCGGCGTGTTCTCCGCGCTCCGGCCGCGCTCGTTGTTCGACCGGGCCGGTATGGCGTTCGTGTTCGTGGGCGTCTCGGCGCAGCCGCTCTGGCTCGGTTACGTGCTCGCCTACGTCTTCGGCTACCGGTTGCAGTGGTTCCCGATCGCCGGCTACTGCGACGTGATCAGGCCGCAAGACGGCGTCAGCTGCGGCGGCCCCGTGCAGTGGGCCTATCACCTGATCTTGCCGTGGCTGGCCTTCGCGCTCGCGTTCGCCGCCATGTATGCGCGCATGCTCCGCGCCAACCTGCTGGAGGCGATGCACGAGGACTACGTCCGCACCGCCCGGGCCAAGGGCCTTTCGGAATGGGCGACCGTACGCCGCCACTCGTTTCGCAACGCCGTCATCCCCATCGTCGCCATGGTCGGCATGGACATCGGCCTCGCGTTCGCCGGCTCGCTCTTCGTGGAGCGCGCGTTCCGGATCCCCGGCATCGGGATGCTCACGATCACGGCCCTGCAGGGACGTGACCTGCCGGTCATCCTCGGGATCGTCGTGATCGTCTCGCTGGCAATCGTGATCTGCAACCTGATCGCCGATCTCGCGCTCGCCGTCCTGGATCCGCGGGTCGGCGGTCGCACCTTCCGGCTGCGCCGCTCCGAGCGCGGCACGGCCGCGCCTGCGCCCGCGGATCGGCCCCGGCCTGCCCCGGCCTCGTCCGGCTGAGCTCCGAGAGCGAGCGCAGCGTCAGAGCCGGCCGCGGCAGGCTTGCCAGCGCAACAGCGGCACTCGCCAGACCGCCTCCAGCACGATCGAGCGGCTCATCTTCGAGCCGCCCACCTCCCGGTCGACGAACACGATCGGCAGCTCCACCACCGTGAAGCCGGCGCGCAGGGCGCGATAGGTCGTCTCGATCTGGAACGCGTAGCCTCGCGCCGCGACAGCGTCCAGGTCGATCGTCTCGAGCACGCCGCGCCGGAAGCACTTGAAGCCTCCCGTCAGGTCGCGCACACCGACGCCGAGCAGCGTGCGTGCGTAGAGCGAGCCGCCCGCGGATACCGTGCGTCGCACGAGGCCCCAGTTGACGGTGCCACCACCCTCCACGTAGCGCGACCCGAGCGCGAGATCCGCGCCCCGCTCGCAGGCGTCGATCAGCCGCGGCACGTCCTTCGGGTCGTGGGAGAAGTCGCAGTCGACCTCGAGCACGAGCTCGGCTCCCTGTGCGAGGGCGGCACGGAACCCCGAGAGGTAGGCGGGCCCGAGCCCCTCCTTGACAGGCCGGTGCAGCACCTCGACCCAGGGCAGCTCACTGGCCAGCTCGTCGGCGATCGCGCCGGTTCCGTCCGGCGAGTCGTCGTCGATCACGAGCACCCGGTCGCGTGTCGTGTCGAGCACGGCTCCGAGCGCGCGCACCATCGCCTCGACGTTCTCCCGCTCGTCGTAGGTGGGCAGGCAGACGACGGCGCGGGGCATCGGGGGATCTTGCCCGTTCCGGGGTGCCTATGATCGGGCGACGGTGTCCGCGCTGCCTCGCAACGGCGACCTCGCCGACCAGCTCGACCTCCTCGCCGACCTGTCCGAGATCCTCGGGGAGCAGTCGTTCCGCGTGCTCGCGTACCGGCGGGCCGCGACCCGCATCCGCGAGACGGCCGCCTCGGTCGCCGAGCTGGCGCTCGAGGGAAAGGCGAAGGAGCTGCCCGGGATCGGCAAGACGATCGAGTCGAAGATCGTCGAGGTGGTGAAGAGCGGCGAGATGCACGCGCTCACGAAGCGGCGTGCCGAGGTACCCGGCGAGGTCGCGATGTTCATGCGGCTGCCGGGCCTGGGGCCGAAGACGACGGCGCGCATCTGGCGGGAGCTCGGCGTGACGACCCTCGCCGGGCTGAAGGAGGCGGCGGAGCAGGGGCGGGTGCGCACCCTGGCCGGTCTCGGCGAGAAGTCCGAGGTGAAGATCCTGCAGTCGCTCGCCCAGGGCGAGGGCAAGGAGGAGCCGAGGCGCGGGCTGCTCGGCCACGGCCTCCCGGTGGTGCGCGACGTGGTGGAAGCGCTCCGCGCCCACCCCGCCGCGGTCGACGTGTCCGAGGCGGGCAGCGTGCGCCGGCGCAAGGAGACGTTCCGCGACCTCGACGTGATCGCCACCGCCACCGACCCGGCCGCGCTCACCGGGCACTTCGTATCGCTGCCGTGGGTGCTCGACGTCGTCGCGCACGGTGACACCAAGGCCACGGTGATCACGAAGCAGGGTCTCCGCCTCGACCTCCGCGTCGTGCCACCCGAGAGCTACGGCGACCTGCTGCAGCACTTCACGGGGTCGAAGGAGCACAACGTCGCCATGCGGGAAGAAGCCCAGCGGCGCGGCCTCTCCATCTCCGAGTACGGCGTCACGGTCGTCGAGACCGGGGAGGTGCGCCACTTCCGCAGCGAGGAGGAGCTGTACACGTTCCTCGGCTACGCCTTCATCCCGCCGGAGCTGCGGGAAGACGCCGGCGAGCTGCAGGCAGCCCGCGAGGGCCTCTTGCCCATCCTCGTCGAGCTCGGCGACCTGCGAGGCGAGATGCACTGCCACTCGACCTGGTCGGCTGACGGCAAGGCGACGATCGAGGAGATGGCGGCGGGAGCACGCGCCCGTGGTTACTCGTTCCTGTGCCTCACCGACCACTCGCACTATCTGCGGGAAGGGCGCCTGTACGTCCAGTGGGAGGAGATCGACGCCGTGAACCGCCTCGTGAAGCCGTTTCGGGTGCTGCGCGGGATCGAGGCGAACATCCGTGCCAACGGCGAGCTCGACGTGGCGGACGATGACCTCGCGCAGCTCGACTGGGTGGTCGCGTCGCTGCACACGTCGTTCGACCGCAACCCGACCGAGCGGATCCTCGCCGCGATCGACAGCCCGCACGTCGACTGCATCGGCCACCTTACGGGGCGCCGCCTCTCGCGCAGGCGCGGGGCCGAGGTCGACGTGGAGCGTGTCGTGGCCCGCGCGGCCGAGACGGGGACGGCGCTCGAGATCAACGCCCAGCCGGATCGACTCGACATGCGCGATGTGCATGCCCGCCTGGCGGGCGAGGCGGGCGTCCGCGTCCCCGTGTCGACCGACGCTCACTCAGTGGGTGCGCTCGGCTACGCGGAGTTCGGCATCGGACAGGCCAGGCGGGCCTGGCTGACGAAGGATCAGGTGCTGAACACCCGCACCTGGCCCATGATCGCCAGGATGCCGCGGTGAGCACGTTCCGCGACGACGGCGCCGCCGCCCTGGACTGGGTGGCCTCGTACCTCGAGCGGGTGCGCGAGTACCCCGTGCTGTCGCGGGCCGAGCCGGGCGAGATCCGGGCTTCGCTGCCCGTTTCCCCGCCCGACGGTCCAGAGCCCTTTGCCCACGTGCTGCGCGACCTCGACGAGGTGCTGATGGCGGGGATCACGCACTGGCAGAGCCCACGCTACTTCGCCTACTTCGCCACGACCGCGGCCGAGCCCGGGATCCTGGCCGAGCTGCTGATCGCCGGTCTCAACCAGGTCGGCATCCTCTGGCGCGCGTCGCCCGCGCTGCAGGAGCTCGAGGAGGTGACGCTGGACTGGCTGCGGCAGCTGCTCGGGCTGCCGGAGGGCCTGCACGGCCACATCGAGGACACCGCCTCGTCCGGCCTGATCACGGCGCTCGTGGCAGCGCGCGCCGCCGGGGCGGGCCGGCGCGTCGTCGTTTGCTCCGAGCACACGCACTCGTCGACGACGAAAGCGGCCCGGCTGCTCGAGCTGGAAGTGCGGACCGTGCCGGGGGACGGGGCCTTCGCGATGCGCTCCGACCTCGTCGACCTCTCCGACGCCTGCGCGGTCGTGGCGACGGTCGGCACGACCTCGTCGGCCGCGGTCGACCCCGTCTCGGCGATCGCCGACCTCGCCGAGGCTGCGGGAGCGTGGCTTCACGTCGACGCGGCGTACGCCGGCTCGGCCGCCGTGTGCCCCGAGCTCCGGGGCCCGTTCGCCGGGTGGGAGCGCGCGGACTCGATCGGCGTCAACCCGCACAAGTGGTTGTTCACGCCGATGGACTGCGCGGCGTTCTGGACACGCCGTCCCGATGATCTGCGGCGGGCCTTCAGCCTCGTGCCGGAGTACCTGCGGGTGAGCGAGGACGTGGTCAGCCTGAGCGAGTTCGCGTCCCCGCTCGGCCGTCGCTTCCGGGCCCTCAAGCTGTGGGCGGTGCTGCGGTGCTACGGGCGTGAGGGCCTGCAGGCGGTGATCCGCGAGCATGTGCGCCTCGCGGGCGAGTTCGAGCGCTGGGTTCGAGACGAGCCTGGATGGGAGCTGTGCGCGCCTCGCTCCTTCTCGCTCGTCTGCTTCCGCCGCGTGGGCAGTGACGAGGAGAACGAGGCACTGATGAACCGGGTCAACGACACGGGGGAGATCTTCCTCTCGCACACGAAGCTGGACGGGCGCTTCGTGCTGCGACTCGCGATCGGGAACGCGCGGACGACCGAGGACGACGTTCGTCTCGCCTGGGACGTTCTCCGTCGGGAAGCTGCTACGGCGTCGGGGCGGTAGCCGCGACGAGGCGCTCGACGGCGTGTGTGTCGCCCGCGACGCTGACACCGTCGAGCTCGCCGTGCACGAGCAGGTGGTAGAAGCCGGCCGCGTCGCACGTCACGGTTGCAGCCGCTTCGGCACGCAGGCCCGGGAGCACCGAGCCTTCCAGCAGCGACGCTGTCTCGTCCCCGCACTGGAACGCGACGCGGGCGTCCGGAGCGGTCGGCGCGACCGCCGTCCTGAGGGCGCGTTCGAGCCAGCCCGGGGTGAGATCGGCCTTCTCGTCGGGAGGCCCGAGCGTGCGGGCGCCCCAGCGTGCGAGCGACGCGAGCACCGGGCGCAGGGCGACCCCGCTCTCACTCAGCTCGTACACGGTGGTGGCCGCGGCCGGAGGGGGCAGCCGCCGCTTGTGGACGACCCCGCCCGTCTCGAGGTCCTTCAATCGTGCTGCGAGCATGTTCGTGCTGCAGCCGCCGAGCCGCTCGAGCAGGTCGCCGTACCGGAGGGGGCCGTGCTGCAGCTCACGGACGACGAGGAGCGACCAGCGGTCGCCGACGAGGTCGAGCGCGTGTGCGATCGGGCAGTACTGGTGGTAGCTCTTGGCCATTCGCACCCCAGTCTAGACCTGAAAGTTGCAATCTGCCAGTAGTGTCTTGCAAATCGCAAGTGACCACGCTACTGTTCCGCTTCTCGGAGAAGCGGACGAAAGGACGAGACGAATGGCTCCCTCGGCAAGGACGAAGTGGCTGGCGCTGGCGCTCCTGTGCGTCGTGCAGTTCATGGTGGTGCTCGACATCGCGATCGTCAACGTGGCCCTCCCCTCGATCCAGGTCGATCTCGGCTTCTCCCAGGAGAACCTGCAGTGGGTGATCTCCGCCTACTCGCTGGTGTTCGGGGGCTTCCTCCTTCTCGGCGGGCGGGTCGGCGACCTGCTCGGCCGGCGCCGGATCTTCATGGTCGGCCTCGCCCTCTTCACGGTCGGCTCCCTACTCTGCGGCTTCGCCTGGAGCGAGGGATCGCTGATCGGCGCCAGGGCGCTGCAGGGGCTGGGCGCAGCCACGCTCTCGCCGGCCGCCCTCTCGATCCTGACGCGCACGTTCGCCGAGGGCCGTGAGCGCAACGTCGCGCTCGGCGCCTGGGGCGCTGTCGGCGGCTTCGGAGCCGCGGCAGGCGTGCTGCTCGGGGGGATCCTCACCGACCTGCTCAGCTGGGAATGGATCTTCCTCGTGAACGTCCCCATCGGCGCCGCCGCCCTCCTCCTCGCCCCGCTCTGGCTCAGCGAGAGCCGCGACGAGAAGGCGTCGAGCTTCGACGCCATGGGCGCCTTCCTGGTCACGTCAGGGCTCGTGCTGCTCGTGCTCGGGATCACGCAGGGCCAGAACTGGGGCTGGGGCTCGGCCCGTATCGTCTCGCTGTTCGCCGTGGCCGTCGTCCTCCTCCTCGGCTTCCTCGCCTGGGAGTCCCGCGCCCGCGAGCCGTTGATGCCGTTCGCGATCTGGCGCTCGCGCACCCGCACGGCGGCGAACATCGCCGGTCTCATCCTGGGGACGGCGCTGTTCGCGATGTTCCTGATGCTCACCCTGTACATGCAGCAGGTGCTCGGCTATTCCGCCATGAAGACGGGCGTCGCCTACCTGGCGGTCGCCGGCACGGCCGTCCTCTGGGCGAACGTCGCGGCGATGGCGGTGAACCGGGTGGGCGTCAAGCCGGCGCTCGTCTTCGGGATGGCGCTGCTCACCGGCGGCCTCGTCTACTTCACGCAGGTGTCGGTCGGAGGCTCCTACTGGGTCGACCTCTTCCCGGGCTTCCTGATCATCGGCCTCGGCATGCCGTTCTGCTTCGTGCCGATCACGATCGCCGCGGTCGCGGGCACGACGCAGGAGGACGCCGGCCTCGCCTCGGGCCTGATCAACACCTCGCAGCAGATCGGAGGCGCCCTGGGCATCGCGATCCTCTCGACGGTCGCGACGTCCGTCGCGGACAACCGGCTCGCCGACGGAATCGCGTCGCCGCAGGCGTTCGTCGACGGCTACCGGGCTGCGTTCTGGCTCGGTGCGGCGATCGGCCTCGTAGGCGTGCTCGTCTCGGTCTTCGCCGTCCGCCGCAGTGATCTCGTGCCTCAAGAGGAGGGCGCGACCGCTCCCGCGGCGGCGTAACGGCTACAGCTCCCGCAGCACCTCGAGCAGCTCGGCGGGGTCACGGACGACGACGTCGGCCGCCTCGCGGAGCCCCGGAGGGCTCTCGTCCGAGGCAACGGCGAGCCGCACGCCCAGCTCGAGGCCGTCGAGCGCGGCAAAGCCGTCCAGGTCGGTCGCGTCGTCTCCCGCGTAGAGGGCGCGGCGCAACTGCGCCCGCGCGAGCAGGGCCCGAACGGCCGTCCCCTTGTCGGCGTCGACCGGAGGTCGCACCTCGAGGACTTTGCGCCCCCACCGCGGCCGCAGGCCGGCTGCACGTGCCCGCTCGGCGACACCCTCGAGCTCCCGCACGGCCGACTCCTCGTCTGCGTCGCGACGAAAATGGAAGGAGACGGTGAGCGGCTTGCGCTCGGCCTCGCGCGCGACCCCGTTCGCGAAGGCGGCGATGCGCGAGGACCACGCCTGAGCCTCGGAAACGAGCTCGAGCCCGTGCTCGCCGACGTAGGTCAGCTCGGGCACGCCGACGACACGGCGGGCCTCTACGCCGGGTCGCCCACTCACGCAGGCGACGAGCCCGTATCGGCCGTGGAGCCGCTGGAGCTCGCTGCGCGTAGCCGCCGGCACGGATGCATCGCCGGGCCGTTGCACGATCGGGGCGAGTGTCCCGTCGACGTCGAGCAGGAGCGCCGTCGCGGCCGGCTCGGCGGCGACTGCACGAAGGAGGTCGGCGATCTGCACCCGCCTCTAGGATACGGTCGTGCGCCTCGTCCTGATCGGGCTCGTCGCAGGCGTGTTCAGCTCGCTGTTCGGGGTCGGGGGCGGCATCGTGATCGTGCCGCTGCTGATCATGGTCGCCGGCTTCGCCGCCAAGGAAGCCTCGGCCGTCTCCCTCGGTGCGATCGTGATCACGGCATTCGCGGGCGTCGTCCTGTACGCGCTGCGGGGCAAGGTCGACGTCGGGTATGCGGCGCTCGTCGGCTTGCCGGCGATGGCGGGGGCGCTGGCGGGCGCGTCGTTGCAGCGCCGCCTCTCCAGCGCGGCTTTCATGCTCGCGTTCGCGTGCCTCGTCGCAGCGATCGGCGTCTGGCTGCTGGTCGGTTGACTACCACGACCATCGTCCTCGGGGTGGCCCTCGGCCTGGCCGCAGGCGTGCTGTCCGGGCTGTTCGGCGTCGGCGGGGGGATTCTCTTCGTGCCGGCACTCGTCGCACTCGGTCTGGGGCAGGTGGAAGCCGCCGCGACCTCGCTACTCGCGATCGTGCCTACGGCCGCCGTCGGCATCTGGCGGCAGACCCGGTACGGCAACATGAAGCTCCGGCCCGCGCTGGTCGTGGGAGTGGCATCGATCGCGGGGGTCGAAGCCGGGGTGCACATCGCCACAGGGCTCCCGGAGCACGCGCTCAGGCGCCTGTTCGGGTTGCTGCTGCTCGCCGTCGCGGCTCAGCTCGGCTGGCGTACCCTCCACCTCCGTCGCCGCTACCCTGGGGCGACGTGAGACGCGCCCTTTTGCCCGCGCTGCTCGTGCTCGCGATCGCCGTCGCCGCGATCGCCGTCGCCGCACCGTCGGAGCCCGATGCGCGTGGAACCGCGATCGTCGCGCGCGTGTCCCAACCGGGCCAGCCGGAGCAGGTGGCGCTGGCCGTCTCTGCGCCGCCGGCGCTGGACGACAGTGTCAGCGGGTGGGCCTATCCGGAGGACGGCTCCATTGTGCGCCTCGGGTCGGGAACCGCCGCCGTGGCAGCCCAGCCGGGCGTCTCCTCGAGCGCGCAGAGCATCGCCGGGCTCCTGGCCGTCACGCTCTTCGGCGGCGAGATCACCGTCGAGTCGGTGAGTGCGCGGGCCACGGCTGCGGCCGGGGCGGCAAACGCGTCCTCCGACGTGTCCGCCTCGAGCCTGACGGGGCTGACCGTTCTGGGGCAGCTGATCACGCCGTCGGCGAACACGCAGATCCCCCTCGCGGACTGGGGCCTGCTCGACATCCTCGCCTCGACCGTCGAGTCGACGCTGGAGCCGCCGCGCTCTGCCCGCTCGACGGTGACGGCGCTCCGCGTCAAGCTGCTCGCCGACCACGGCGGCCTCACGGC
>Ga0209798_10001023_pt1 | contig 17022 bp, 16 predicted proteins | sample DOMMetBare3Fresh_FD_187475 | JGI IMG/M metagenome (GOLD analysis project Ga0209798, IMG submission 187475) | Wetland sediment microbial communities from St. Louis River estuary, USA, under dissolved organic matter induced mercury methylation -... | ecosystem: Environmental > Aquatic >...
GCCGCAGCAGAGGAGCGGTCCGCCGGTGGGGTGCTGCGCGGGGCGCGGCGCAAAGGCGAAGAGCCAGCAGTCGATGCGGCAGCGGTAGCGCTGGCGGGGCGCAACGCGGCCTCACAGGCGACGCAGCCGCCGGTCAGCGCGGCGATCCCGGTCGCCGTGCAGGCCCCGCCGTCGAAGCCAGCGGTTGCAGCGACGGAGCCGGAGGGCCGAGACCCAGAGGCCGCGACCGCCTCTGCGCGGGCCGCCGCTGACCCGTCAGCTGAAGCGACGGAAGGATCACGTGGGCCAGTTCCATCAACAGGCAGCGGTCGAGGCCTGGCGTTCGCGCAGGAGCTCGCCGCGCTGCTGGGTGATGCCGACATCCTCGATCTCAAGCTGCGTGTCGGGGTGCGCGATCGTGGCACGGCCGGCGAGGCACGGAGTGGTGCGCCCGCATCAGAGCAGAAGGGGAGCGCGACGATGGACCCGACGCCGCCGGCTCGGGCTGCCCAGACCCTCGGGCCCACGTCGGCACGCGCAGATGCACCTCCCGCGACCCTCGGGACCGCGACACCGAACCCGTCCGCCGTTGCTGGGAATCGTCCTGGCAGGCAGGCGCCGGCCACGTCGCTGCCGAGCGGGGCGCAGGCGAGACCGGCTGTCCAGGTAACGGATGACGATCGCCTGCCATCGGGCGTGGGAAGTAGTCCGGCCGTCAGCGGCGCGGTGGCCGGCCCACGCGATCCGGCGGACGTGGTGCGTACCACCCCGACGTCGCGCCACAGCCCTGATCGACCCGACGACGCTGGCGAGGGCCAGGTTCGGGACGGTGGAACCGCGAAGGCTGAATCGATCCGGGTGCGTGTCGCTCAGCCGCCGTTACAGCGGGCTGCGCCGCAGGCGCTGCCGCTCGACGATCAGCTCCCGGCACGCTCGGTGGCCGCCTCACGTGGGCCGAATCTTCCGGCGTCCCGGCAGGAGATTCCCCCTGCGGTGAATCGGGACGACGGGAGGGCCGTGGCGCCGCGGCGCGACGATGCCCGCGATCCGACCGAGGCAAGTGACTCGCAGGACAGGGTTTCCACGCCGGTGCCGACACTGAGTGAGGCGCTGAGCCGCGGCGAGACACGAGCGAAGGACGCTGTCCCCGGCGAGGCACGCAACATGCCCGACAGGGCTGCGACGAAGGATCGTCCGGCAGGGCTTGCCGACCGTGTCACGCTGCAGGTCGCGGACGCGGAGGGGCGGGAGACCCGGATCCGTGTGACGGTCCTGGGCGACCAGGTCCGCGCCGTGATCCTACCGAGTGACCAGGAATCGGCACGGCACCTGGAGCGCCGGATGGATGATCTTCAGGCAGCGCTCGTCAGGCAGGGGTTCGCGGATCCGAAGGTGAGTGTGCAGTCTCCCGGAGCGGCCGGTACGCACGCCGCATGGGGTGCAGTTCCCGGTGGAACGCAGGGCAGCGACGCGTCGGGCCGCGGCACGGATCAGCCGGCGGAAGATCGGGGCCAGGGATCGGGCCGGCAGGATCAGGAGCGCGGCAGGGACGGACAACGCCATCCCCAGCAGCGATTCCGAGAGCGCGATCCGGACGATCGCCAGAACCAGGATGCATGATGACTACGATCACCCAGGGCCCGATCGGCGCGGCCGTCCCGACGGTTCCCCCTCCCGTCACCACGGGGACGGGGAAGAGCACGCTCGGGAAGGATGACTTTCTGAAGCTGCTTGTGACCCAGCTCCGCTATCAGGATCCGACGTCGCCGCAGGACGCGTCGGCCTTCGCCTCACAGCTGGCGCAGTTCTCCAGCCTCGAGGGGATGCAGAACATCCAGACCATCCTGACCACCCAGTCCCAGGCCGGACAGCTCAACACGCTGGCCGCGAAGGGCAATCTGGGCACCTCCATGATCGGGCGCGCGGTGCTGGCCGCCGGGAACCAGCTGGAGATGAACGGCTCGTCCGCTTCCCAGGTCACCGTCGATATCGGCGCGGGCGGCGGCAGCACCAAGCTGAGTGTGCTCGACAGCGCCGGCAACGAAGTGTTCGCGAGCGATGTGGGATACCGAAGCGGCGGGCGGCAGTCGCTCAACGTCGGGAAGCTTCCCGCGGGCACCTACACCTACAGGGTCACGGTCACCTCATCCACTGGTGCGGACGTGCCGGTGCAGACCTACACGAGGGGCGCGGTGGACGGAGTCGCTTTCCAGAGCGGCACGGTGGTCCTCAAGTCCGGCAAGTTGACGATCCCGCTGGACAACGTTGTGGAAGTCGATCAGCAGTCCGCGGGTGCGGCGGCCATCGCCGCCCTCAGCGCGGCCCGTATTCTTCCCTCACCCGTGGAGTCTGTAAAGCCATGATGCGGTCGCTCTTTGCCGGCGTCTCTGGTCTGCGGAATCACCAGACCAAGATGGACGTGATCGGCAACAACATCGCAAACGTCAACACGGTGGCGTACAAGTCGTCCCGTGTGACCTTCGCGGAGGCCTTTGCCCAGCTGCTGCAGGGTGCCTCCCGTCCGCCGGGTGACCTCGGTGGCATCAACCCGATCCAGATCGGGCTGGGATCCAAGATCGGGTCCATCGATCAGAACTTCGCCCAGGGCAACCTGGAGTCGACCGGCGGCAGCACCGACCTCGCCATCCAGGGCGACGGACTCTTCGTGGTCAGCGACGGAACGCGCTCGTACTACACCCGCGCGGGCAATTTCCAGCTCGATGCCAACGGCAAGCTGGTGTCACCGGCGAACGGCTTCAAGGTGCAGGGCATCAATGCCGACTCGAGCGGCGTGCTCTCCACCGGCTCGGCGGTCACCGACATCGCGCTGCCGTTCGGCAAGAAGTCGCCAGCCCGCGCCACCTCCAAGGTGGTCCTGACCGGCAACCTCGACGCGCGCGCCGTGCCGCAGGGCACGATCCTCGCCACCCAGGGTCGGGTATACGGGGTGGAGCAGGCGTCCAGCAACAGTGGCCTCGGCTCCGACATGAGCGGCCTCTATGCCAAGGGCGCGGCCAATGCCTCCGTCTTCGGCATGGTCCCCGACAGCACCACGATTACGGTGACCGACGGCACCAACAGCCAGACGTACACCTATGTCGCCGCAGATACCGGCGTCGGGACCTTCGACTTCCACAGTCTCAAGGACCTGGTGGCCGAGATCAACAGCACCTTCGGCGCCGCTGGCTTCAACACCCTGACCGCCGCACAGAACAACGGCACCGGCGCGATCGACTTCACCGCCACATCCGCGATCACGCTGGGCATCACCAGCTCCAACCCGGCGCTGCTCAAGGCGCTCGGTGCGGCCGCCGGGGCGCTCGCCCCCGCCGCGACGTCGTCGACCGACCAGTTCAGCCACATCGCCAACAGTGCCGACCTGCTCACCAACCTCCGCGATGGCGCCGGGAACAACCTGGGCCTCACGGCAGGCAGCGCGATCACGGTGGACGGAAACCGGGGCGGCACCGCCGTCACTACGGGAGGCCTCACGGTCGGCGCTGCTTCAACCTACGGTCAGCTGCTAACCAACATCGGCACGACCCTGGGCATCACCAACCTCACCGGCGCCGCGATCGATCCGACGACCGGCAACCTGACGATCAACGGCGACGGCGGCACCGCCAACGCGCTTTCCGCCCTGAACATCAGGAGCAGCGCCACGGCGTTCAACGCGGTCTTCGACAGCCGGGCGGGGAACTACGTCGAGCGCCAGGCAGCGACGGATGTCATCCACCAGGCCGCGATTACGGTCTACGACTCGATCGGCACCCCGATCAGCCTGTCGCTGGATTTCACCAAGGATCCGACCTCGCCCAACCGCTGGCTGTGGAAGGCCTCCGTGCCTGCCCCGGCCACGGTCACTGGCGGCGGCACCGGCTTCGTCACCTTCGATACCGACGGCCGGCTCGAGACCTTCGCCTATAATGGCGGGGCCAACAGCCTGCAGTTCGATCCGGGCAGCGGCGCGACGGCGCCGGTGGACCTGCAGCTGGACAGCGGCGTGCTGGGCGACATCAACGGTCTCTCCCAGTTTGCCAGCCCGTCCAATGCGGTGGCCAGCAGCCAGGACGGCTACACGATGGGCAACCTGCAGGACATCAGCGTGGATTCCCGGGGCGTCATCACCGGCTACTTCACGAACGGCATCAATCAGACGCTGGCGCAGATCTCGATGGCGTCGTTCAACAATCCGAGCGGCCTCATCCGTGCCGGCAACAACATGTACGCGGAGTCGGCCAACTCCGGTGGCGCGATCATCGGGTTCTCGGGGACCAGCAATCAGTCCACGATCACGCCCGGCGCGCTGGAGAGTTCGAACGTCGACCTGTCGCAGGAGTTCACGGACATGATCATCGCGCAACGCGGCTTCCAGGCGAACGCGCGCGTGATCACGACCTCGGACGAGATGCTGCAGGAGCTGGTCAGCCTGAAGCGGTAGATCGGGCGGGCGGACGATAAGCGTACCCGCAGGATAGCGAAGCGGATCCGGAACGGCCTTCTCCACGACGGTGGGGAGGGCCGTTTCGTGTGTCGGCGTCCGCGGCGCAATGGGACGCTTCCGCCCGGCAACTCCCGTCTGAGGGTTCGGCACTTTCTTCCTGTTTCCCCTCCTTCGCCCACGGCCCGCCGACCTAACTCGTGCTATTGCATGCAGGTAGCAGACGGCCACCGATTGGTACGCGCGTTGCCTTTCAAGCCGCCGAAGCGCATCCCGAACCGGCGAAGTTGTCCATCCCAGGAGAGCAGCGGCAATGGCTGAAGCAGCAGCAACGGCACCGGCACCGGCAACGGCAGCGGCACCGGCAGCGGCACCGGCAGCGGGCGCGGCGGTGGCAGCGTCTGCGGGCGGCAGGAAGGCGGGGCTGATGATTGGCGCTCTGACATTCGTGGGGGCGCTGGCCGGCGGGCTGCTCGGGGCGATGGTCGTGGCGCCGAGGATCATCGCGCGGCAGGTACCCGCAGTGGCCCTCGCCGATTCGGCGGGGGCCGGTGGCGAAGGCCAGCCCGGTGGCGGGGCCGGCGCGGTGGAGGAGAAGGGCGGCGAGGGTGAGGGCGGCGAGAAGAAGATGGTGCAGCTCGCCAACATCATCGTCAATCCCGCCGGGTCGCAGGGCACCCGCTTCCTGATGGCCACCGTGGCGGTGTCCATCGGCAGCGAGGAGGCCCAGAAGATCCTCACCGATCACGAAGTGGAGTTCCGGGACAAGGTGACCTCCATCCTCGAGAGTCAGACGATGGCCCAGCTCACGATGCCGGGGGCGCGGGACAGCCTGAAGGCCAAGATCGCGCTGGCCGCGGGGACGATCGTCGGTGCCAGGGTGTCGCTCAAGGTGTTTCTCCCGCAGTTCGTCATCCAGTGAGACTCTGATGTCCGACGTCTTCTCCCAGAAGGACATCGATTCGCTGCTCGAGGGCACCTCGCCGGTGGCGCCTGCGGACAGCCCGGTCGAGGTCATCCCGTACAACTTCCTCCGCCCTCCGCGCATTGCGAAGGATCGGCAGGCGCTGCTCAACGGGATCTACCAGCGCATCGCGGTATCGCTCCAGGCGCTCTTCTCATCCCGGCTGCGCACTTCGGTGGACGTGTCGCTGTCGAGCGTCGAGCAGGCGACCTTCGCGGAATTCATCTTCTCGCTGGCGACGCCGTGCGCCGCCTACGTCTACGAACTCGGCGACAAGATCGGCGGGCAGGCCGCCCTCGATCTGGGCACCGACTTCTCCTACTACCTGCTCGACCGGCTGTTCGGCGGGCCGGGAGATGCCCAGGACGTCAAGCGCCCGCTCACCCTGCTCGAGCGGACCGTGGTGCGCGGGATGGCGGACAAGGTGTGGGGCCTGGTCGAGGAAGCCTGGGTCGAGCACCTCCACTTCATGCCGGTCTACGCGAGCTTCGAGTCCTCCCCCGACGCGCTGCAGATCGCGAACCGGGAGGACAACGTCCTGGTGAGCAACATCGAGGTGCGTGCGGGCTCGTTCTCCGGGCTCATCACGATGTGTGTGCCCCTGCTGTCGCTCGAGATGTTTCTGCAGGAGAAGCCCACCCGGCACTTCCACAGCGTGAAGGCGAGTCCCGCGGAGCGCGACGCCGGGCGGCGCGCCATCGAGGAATCGCTCCGGGCCTCGCGGCTGGATCTGCGCGCCCGTTTTCCCCTCTTCAATCTCAAGGCGCGCGATATCGGCCGCCTCGAAGTCGGCCAGGTCATTCACACCGGCCATGCCTCCGATGTTCCCGTCGAGCTCCATGTGCGGGGCCAGCGCCGGTTCCTCGGCTCCCTGGGCCAGAGCCGCCGCTACGTCGGACTCCGGATCTCCAACGTGTTGCAGACTCAGCGCCCCGAAGGCACTCCCAAAGTTGCGCGCGGAAGGCTGGTATAGGTCATGGATCAGAATGAAATCGATCGCTCGATGGGCGGCGGCGCGAAGGGCGAGCCCACGGCCAAGGCGCCCGACCTCTCCGAGCTCTCCCAGCCGGGCACCCGTCCCGCCGCGATGCCGATGGGCACGGGCGGCTCGCTCGACACCCTGCTCGACATGTCATTGCCGGTGGCGATCGAATTCGGTCGCACCCACATGACGGTGCAGGAGGTGCTGGAACTCGGCAGCGGGTCCGTGATCCAGCTGGACCGCATGGTCGGCGAGCCGATCGACATCTACGTCTCCGACCGAAAGCTGGCCGAGGGCGAGGTGGTCGTCATCGGCGAGCATTTCGGCGTCCGGATCACCCGTATTGTGGCGGGGGCGGATCAGCCCGTCAGCCAGCGAGAGCTGGTCTGATGCTCGGCGCCTTTGCTTCACTCCTCTTCACCCTGGGCATGCTCGGTCTCGGCGTGTGGGCGCTGCGCCGCTTCGCGCCGGGCGGCGCGCGGCCGCAGGGTGGTGGGTTGCCTCTTGAAGTCATTCGTCGCGTCGCGACCGGCCCCAAGCAGGGGGTCGCGCTGCTGCGGGTCGGTGGCCGCGTACTGGTCGTCTCGCTTGGCGATGACGGAGCCCGGCTCCTGACCGAACTCGACGGCGGCGATCTCGAGGCTGCCCTCGAACCGCCCGCCACCGCTCGCGCCGCGCGGGCGACGCTCCGGCCCGGGATTCTCCGCTATCTGCCGCTGCTGCTCACGCTCACGGTGCTGCCGATGGCCGCTGAGGCACAGGCCGCGGCCGGCCAGCACCGCGGTGCCACCGGCAGCGCGGTGCAGGGGCCGGTCGCCCCGCGGGTGTCACTCACCATCGGCCAGGGCGCCGATCAGCTGCAGCTCTCGGGGGCCGTCGGCATCGTCGTCTTCATGGGCGCGATGACCCTGCTGCCCGCGGTGTTCCTCCTGATGACGAGCTTTACCCGGATCGTGATCGTGCTGCATTTCGTGCGCACCGCGATCGGTACCCAGACCGCCCCGCCCGGACAGCTGCTGGTCGCGCTGGCGGTGCTGCTCACCGGCGTCGTCATGCAGCCGGTGATGAAGCTGGCCAACGACGATGCCATCCAGCCCTACCTCAACGGCCAGATAAGCCAGGTCGACGCGTACAAGAAGGCCCTGGTGCCGCTCAAGCACTTCATGCTGGCGAACACCCGGGAGAAGGACCTCGGGGTGTTCGCGGAACTGACCGGGCAGCAGGACGCCGACAGCCTCGAGGCGCTGCCGGTACTCACCGTCACGGCCGCCTTTGTCACCAGCGAGCTGCGCACCGCATTCCAGATGGGCTTCGTGATCTTCCTGCCCTTTGTCGTGGTCGATCTGATCGTGGCCTCGGTGCTGATGAGCATGGGCATGTTCATGCTCCCGCCGGTGATGATCTCGCTCCCGTTCAAGCTGATGCTCTTCGTGCTCGCGGACGGCTGGAGCCTGGTGGTCCAGCGCCTCGTCACCGGCTTCCAGGTCTGACGCCATGTCTCCCGGCTTCGCGATCGAACTCCTCAATCGGGCCGTCATGACGGCCCTGCTCACGGCGGCGCCGCTGCTGGTGACCGCGCTCGTCGTCGGGGTGCTGGTGAGCCTGGTGCAGGCGCTCACCCAGATCCAGGAACAGACGCTGACGTTCATTCCCAAGCTGCTGGCCGTCGCAGTCGTGATGCTGCTGAGTCTCCCGTGGATGGTGCGGGAGCTGGTCGGCTACATCACCCAGACGTTCAACCTCCTGCCGACGCTCGTCGGATGACCGCTCCCGGCCTCCTCGAGCTGGTGGGCCTCCAGGACTGGCCCACGTTCGTGCTGGTGAGCGCCCGGCTCAGCGGGCTCTTCCTGGCCGCACCGCTCTGGTCGATGACCGGTGTGCCCAAGACGGTCCGGAGTGCCGCCGTGGTCCTCTTGAGCGTCGTGCTGCTGCCTTCGCTGCCCCACATCGCACCGATGCCGGATGACATGGTGGCGATGAGCGTGGTGCTGGCCGGCGAAACGATGATGGGGATCGCGATCGGCCTGACCGGTGCCCTGGTGCTCCACGGCCTTTCCATCGCGGGCGAGGTTGCCTCGCTCCAGATGGGCCTCTCGCTCGGCGAAGCGCTCGGTTCGCTGCCGCCCGGCGCCACCGTCGGCATCGGCCAGCTGCAGGGCTACTTCGGGATGCTGATCTACCTGAGCGTTGGCGGGCACCTGACGCTCTACCGCGGCCTCGCCGCGAGCTTCGCCGCGGTGCCACCGGGGCAGGCCTGGCTGGGCGGGAGCGGCGCGCGACAGGCGGTGGATCTCGCCTCCACGGTATTCAGCACCGGCGTCCGCGCGGCGGCACCGATCATCGTCGCGCTGCTGCTCGCCAACCTCGCGCTGGCGATCCTCGGCAAGGCGGTGCCCCAGCTCAACGTCATGATGGTGTCGTTCCCCATCACCATCAGCATCGGGATGCTGGCGCTCGCCGCCACGCTGCCGTTCCTCGCGACTTTCATCACCGGCTCCATCGACGCGCTCCCGACGCTCGTCGGCCAGACCATCCAGGCCTTTACGCTCAGCCCGGCGGTGCGTTAGCCATGGCGCAGAGCGACGGCCAGGAACGGACCGAAGATGCGACGCCCAAGCGCCGTGAAGAGGCCTTGCAGGAAGGGCGGGTGCCGCGCAGCCAGGAGCTCTCGGCCGCAACGCTGCTCATCGCGGGCACCTTCACTCTCGCCGTGGCCGGCGGCGCGACCCTCGCGCACCACGCCGTGTCGATGCTGCAGGCGGGGGCGGGCTGGCTCACCGCGGTTCCAATGACCGCCAACGGTGCGGTCACCATGCTGCAGCAGGTAGGGCAGACCACCCTGATGGCGCTCGCGCCGTTCTTCGGCGCGGTGCTGGTGATCACCCTGCTCGTCAATGCGCTCCAGGCACGCGGGGTGGTCGCCCCGGAGGCGCTGAGCCCCAAGCTGTCACATATCAATCCCATCGCCGGCGTGGGCCGGCTGTTCAGCGCCCAGGCGCTGTTCAACGTGTTCAAGGCCATGCTCAAGTTCGCCGTCATCGCCTTCGTCGCATGGGGTGTACTGCACCGCGCCTGGCCGGAGATTCTCTCCACCAGCGGCGCCGGCGTGGAGCAGATCCTGGGGATCACCCGGGAACTCGCCATCCGCATGGCCCTGTTCGTCGGGCTGGTCTTCCTGCTGATCGCCGGGCTCGACTACAGCTTCCAGGTCTGGCAGTTCGAGAAGAGCCTGCGCATGACCAAGCAGGAGGTGGTGCAGGAGCACCGCCAGACGGAGGGCGACCCAATGGTGAAGGGCCGCATCCGCCAGCTGCAGAAGGCGATGGCCCGGAAGCGGATGCTCACCAACGTCGCGACGGCCGACGTGGTCGTGACCAACCCGACCCGCATCGCCGTCGCGCTCAAGTATGATCCGCTCGTCTCGCCGGCCCCGGTGGTGCTCGCCATGGGCGAGCGGCTCCTGGCCAAGCGCATCAAGGAGATCGCGATCCGCGCCGGCGTTCCGATCATCGAGAATAAACCGCTGGCCCGCGCCCTCTTCGCCACCGCGAAGGTCGGCACTCCGATCCCGCCGGCCCTGTATGTGGCCGTGGCCGAAGTCATCGCCTTTGTCTTCCGCCGCAAGGGCACGCAATTGCCCGCCCGGAGGCCTGGATGACCGCGCCCTCCGCCGCCGTCGGCACGGCACCCATCGTGTCGGAGGGCTCCTCGCGTGCCGGGGGGGCGCATCGTGGCAAGGCGCCCGCCGGTGGCGGATCGCTTGGCGCGGCCGAAGGGCTGATGAGCAGGATGGGTGGCGGTGCGGAGACCTGGCTGGCGCTGGCGGTGGTGGTCGTTGTCGCGCTGCTGATCGTGCCTCTGCCGCCGGTGCTGCTCGACGCCTTGCTCGCCACGAGCTTCGCGATCTCGGTGCTCGTGCTGCTGGTGACGCTGTCGGTCAGCGACCCGCTCGAATTCAGCATCTTTCCGAGCCTGCTGCTGTTGGTGACGCTGCTGCGCCTCGGGCTCAACGTGAACAGCACCCGGCTGATCCTGAGTCATGGACACGCCGGAGAGGTCATCGCCGCGTTCGGCAACGCGGTCATCGGCGGCAACTACATCGTCGGCCTGGTGATCTTCCTGATCCTGGTCGTGATCAACTTCATGGTGATCACGAAGGGTGCGGGACGCGTGGCCGAAGTGGCGGCGCGGTTCACCCTCGATGCCATGCCGGGCCGCCAGATGAGCATCGACGCCGACCTTGGTGCCGGCCTCATCGACGAGGCCGAGGCCCGCCGCCGGCGCGAGGAGATCCAGCGCTACGCCGACTTCTACGGCGCCATGGACGGCTCGGCGAAGTTCGTCCGCGGTGACGCCATCGCCGGCCTGCTGATCACCGGCATCAACCTGGTTGGTGGGTTCCTCATCGGTATCACCCAGCAGGGGATGACCGCCAAGGAGGCCCTCGGCACATTCACCAGCCTCACCGTCGGCGACGGACTCGTCACCCAGATCCCGGCGCTCATCGTCAGCACCGCCGCCGGCATCATCGTCACCTACGGCTCCAAGAGTCCGCGCGTCGGTCCCGCCATCGCCGCCCAGATGATGCGGCACCAGGGTGCGCTGTGGATCTCCTCCGGCATTCTGGGCCTGATGGGACTGGCCCCGGGCTTCCCGATGCTGCCGTTCTTCCTGCTCTCGGCGCTTCTGGCCGCCGGGGCGTGGATGGTGCGCAACCGCGAGGAGCGCGAGCGGGCACCCGAAGCGATGGTGCAGGTCAAGCCGGCATCGAAGGCCGAGGGCTCGCCGATCAAGGATCTGCTGCAGGTGGAGCCGCTGGAGGTCGAGGTCGGCTACGCGCTGGTCCCGCTGGTGGACGAGGCGCAGAAGGGTGACCTGCTGCAGCGCATCGGCCTGATGCGCAAGCAGCTCGCCGTCGAGATGGGCATCATCGTGCCGCCGGCCCGGATCCGCGACAACATCCAGCTTCCCGCGACCGAGTACGCCATCAAGCTGCGCGGGGTGCGGGTGGCGACCGGCGAAGTGCTGCCGCGCTACCTCCTCGCCCTCGATACCACCGGGATTGCCGCGCCGATCGACGGGATCCGGACGACCGACCCCAGTTTCGGGCTGCCGGCGGTGTGGATCATGCCCGACCGCCGCGTCGAGGCCGAGGCCAACGGGTACAGCGTGGTGGAACCGCAGACGGTGCTCTCCACCCACCTCATGGAAACGATCAAGCACCACGCGGCCGAGCTGCTCTCCCGCCAGAACGTGCGCGAGCTGCTCGATGCGCTGAAGGACACCCATCCCGCGCTGGTGGACGAGACCATTCCCGGCAAGCTCTCGCTGGGGACGGTGCACCGGGTGCTGCAGCGGCTGCTGCGCGAAGGCGTCCCGATCCGCGACCTCGCGCTCATTCTCGAGACCCTCTCCGACGCGGCCGAGACCACGAAGGATCCGGAGGCGCTGTGCGAGCAGGTGCGCCGTACGCTGGCCACCGTGCTGGTCCAGATCTTCGACGACGGCGACGGCACCATCAGCGGCATCACCATGGGCCCGCGGCTCGAGGCGGCCCTCATGGGGCTCTTCAGCCCGCGTCCGATGCGCGAGGGCGCCCGGGCGCTCGAGCCGGAGGATCTCACCGCCGCGCTGCGCCAGCTCAACGACCTGATGACCCTGCACAAGCGGGATGGCCAGTTCCGTCCGCTCATCACGCCGCCGTCCCTGCGCATCGGGGTCCGCCGGCTGGTGGAGCCGGTCATGCCCAATCTGCCGATTCTCTCGCTGGGTGAACTGCCGGCCCAGACCCCCGTTCACAGCCTCGCTACCTGGGAGCTGCCCCGTGCCGCTTGAGTCCTTCACCGGCCACGCCGTCGACACGCTGCTGTCGCGCGCCAGTCAGGCGCTCGGTCCGGATGCCGAGATCATCGCGGTGCGCACCCTGCGCGCGGCCGATGGCTCCTCCTACTACCAGGTGCTGGCCACCGATGCCGTGAGTGCCGCCGACGAGCGCCGCCGGATGGCGCCCGATGGCGGCAGCCACCCGCTGCTCAAGTGCGCGCCGGGCCCCGACGATTTCGCCCGCCACCGCGAGCAGGACGCTGCCCCGCGGGTGGTGGCCTTTGTCGGCCCCACCGGTGTCGGCAAGACGACGTCGATCGCGAAGCTGGCGACCCATCCCGAATTCTTCCGCTGCAAGCGCATCGGATTCCTCTGCCTCGACACCTATCGCGTCGGAGCGGTGGAGCAGATCCGCACCTACGCGGAGATCGCGGGGCTGCCGCTGGAAGTCATCTACGAGGCTGCCGATCTGCCGATGGCGCTCCGGCGGCTCGCCGACCGCGACCTCATCCTGGTCGACACCCCCGGACGCGGTCCCCGCCTGCACGCCGATACCCAGCAGGTGCGGCAGTGGCTGAACCAGCTCGCGCCGCACGAGGTCCACCTCGTGCTCCCCGCGGGGCTGCAGGAGAGTCACGTCCGCCGCACCATCGACGCCTATCGGTCCCAGGGCATCACTCACCTGCTGCCGACCAAGCTGGACGAGGCGATGGACGACTGGAGCCTCTTCGATGTGGCCGCGGAGGGCCGCCTGCCGATGCGCTGGATGTCCGACGGCCAGGAAGTGCCGCGCGATCTCAAGGCGGCGGCCCCGCGCCTGCTCGCGGCGGTGGCCTCACTGCGGGTACGCACCGCCACGGATGCGGAGGTGATCACATGAACGATCAGGCCACGCTGCTCCGCGCGATGATGGCCGGCCGCCGCGTGCCGGTCCCCGAACCGGTCGGTCCGCCCACGATCGTCATCGGCAGCGGCAAGGGCGGGGTGGGCAAGTCGGTGGTGAGCGTGCTGCTCGCCGGCCGCCTCGCGATGGAAGGCCGACGCGTCCTGCTCGTCGACGGCGCGCAGAACATGGGCAACCTGCACGTGCTCCTCGGCCTGCAGCGCGGCTCGCGGCTCGAGCACCTGCTGGCCGACGGCATCTCCGCGCGCGATCTGCTGGTCCCCGTGCACGAGGGACTCTGGCTGCTTCCGGCCGACAGCGGCGCCGAAGGCCTCTACGCCCTCGGGGCCACCGACCGCGCGCGGCTGCACCACCGGCTGAGCGCGCTCTACGACGACTTCGACGCGGTGATCGTGGACGCCGGCCCAGGGCTCGAGAGCGTGGTCCGCGTCGCGACCATGCGCGCCACCCGGTGCGTGGTCCTCACCGCCCCCGAACCGGCCGCGCTCACCGATGCCTACGCCACGATCAAGATCGTGCACGCCCAGGTGTCGGATCTTCCGATCGACGTGCTGGTCAATCGGGTCGCCGACGATCGCGAAGGGCCGCAGACCCATGAGCGCCTGGCGACCGCGGCCGAACGCTTCCTCCATCGCGGGCTCCGCTACCTCGGGGCGATGTGGGAGGACGAGGAAATCCGGCGCGCCGTGCGCGTGCCGGGACAGCTGACCCGGGGCCTCGGCCCTGGTCCCAACCACGATGTGCTCACCACGGTGCTCGAGCGTCTCGACGTGCCGGTTCCGGCAAGGGCAGCCGTATGAAGACGAAAGTCAACGAGGGACCTGCGATGGCCACGACGACCACGGCACCTGCCAGCACGCCAACAACCGCCGCTTCGCTCACCGATGCGCTCTGGCAGCGCTACCGGGGAACCGGCGATCCGGCGGCACGGACCCAGCTCCTCGATCGCTATCTCGGGCTGGTGCACCACGTCGCGCGTCAGGTGGCGGCCCGCGTCTCGGACGTGGTCGAAGTCGACGATCTGGTCAGCGCGGGCACGCTCGGGCTGGTGCAGGCGCTGGAGAGCTTCGATCTCTCGCGCGGACTTGCCTTCAGCACCTTCGCGATGCGCCGCATCCGCGGTTCCATCCTCGATGAACTCCGCAGCCGGGACTGGGTCCCGCGGTCGGTGCGCGCCAAGGGCCGCCAGATGGCCGCGGCCGTGGCACAGCTGGAGGGCACGCTGGGTCGGTCGCCCGAGCCGCAGGAGGTCGCCGCGGTGCTCGCGCTCGACATGGAGACTTACTGGCGCTGGCGCGAGGAGATCGACGGCGCGGTGCTGGTGTCGCTCGACGGCTCGGTGTCGCTCGACCAGTCGGAGGGGGCCTCCCTCGAGGAGACTCTCAGCGATGCCAGCGTGCAGCAGCCCGTCGAGCGGCTCAGCCAGGAAGAGACCGTGGCAGGCCTGCGTCAGGCGATCGGCATGCTGCCGCCGAAGGAGCGCACGGTGCTCGCGCTGTACTACTACGAAGAACTGAATCTCCGGCAGATCGCCGAAGTGCTGCACGTGACCGAATCACGGGTGTCGCAGATCCGCACCCAGGCCTTGAAGCGCCTCCGGCAACGGATGGCCCCAACCCAGGAGTCGGCATGAACCCGCGTCAGCTTCGCCTCGTCATCGGATTCCTCACCGTCTTCGTCCTGATGTCGGTGGCGCCGACGCTGCCTGACCTGCGGTCGGCCGGGTCCGAACTGCTCGCGGATGTCGATTTCACCGACGGACTCGGGAATCTGCTGCTGGTAGTGGCCGGCGGCCTCGTCCTCTCCGTCGGTGTCATCGCGGCGCGGCGGCGGCTCCTTGCCCGACCGCGCCGGGGGCGCCGATCCCGTCCGTCCATCGGGCAGGCATTGGCCGGTCAGCGCTCTCCCCGCGCTGCAGCGGTACCGGAGTCGGTACTCGCCCGGCAGCTGCGCAAGGAGTCGACTCGGGGCCTCCGGGTGCCCGAACTCGCCCGGCAGTTCGGGCTCTCCCAGGATGCGGTGCGCGTCGCGCTCGGCCGTGTCGCGACCGCTCCTGCCGCCCAGACGGGAAGATCTTTCCGGTCCCGGAAGCCGGCGTCGCCGGTCCCCGCGCAAGCTGTGGCCGTCGCCAGGCAGCGAAGGCCCTACCAAGTAATGGCTTAGAGCGTTTGGTCGGGTGGAGGCGAAGGGGGCATAGCGATTGCCTTCCTGGCCTCTGACTTCCAGGAGGGGACCCATGGGCCTCGATGCAATCCGGAGCACCGCTCGCACGCTTGGCTACTACACCAAGCTGCAGGCGCTGACCGCCAACAACCTCGCCAACAGTGACACCGAAGGCTTCAAGGCCGACGTGATGTCGGCCCGGAAGATCGGGGATACAACCTTCCCCGTCCCCGTCACGAAGACCGACCTCTCGCAGGGAACGCTGACGCCGACTGGTCGCTCGCTTGATCTCTCGCTCGACGGCCCCGGCTTCCTGGTGATGCAGACCGATCAGGGCGAGCGGCTGACCCGGGGCGGATCGCTCGCCCTCGACGCCGCCAACCGGCTGTCGGACCGGCACGGGAATCTGCTGCTCGGCGAGAATGGCCCGGTGCCGATTCCGCTTCGCTATGCCTCACTCGAGATCCAGGCGGACGGCCAGGTCATGGTCGACGGAACCCGGATCGACCGGCTGCGGGTGGCAACCGTGGCCGACCCAGCCACGCTGCTCAAGGAAGGGGCCGGCAAGTACCGGCCGGCCGTAGCCGGGGAGCCGATGATCCCGGTGGATACCACCACGACCATGGTCCGGCAGGGGCAGGTCGAGGACAGCAACCAGGACACGCTCAAGGGCGTGGTGGATCTGGTGACGATCCAGCGCGCCTACGCGGCGAACATCGATTCGCTGAAGGCGCTCGACAGCGTACTCGGCACGGTCGTCAACGAGGTAGGCAAGGTAGGCTGAACAAGAAGTCCCGAGTACCGAGTTACGAGTGCGTGACATGGAGCGCTCTCGGGAATCCCGGATCCACCGCAACACCACGTACTCGGAACTCGGAACTCGGAACCAAGTACTGACTCACAACGCTCGAGGATAGACGCATGAATCCAGGACTCCGCGCCTCCGCCAGCGGCATGCGCGCCCAGCAGACCCGTATCGACGCCATCGCCAACAACCTGGCGAACGTCAATACCACCGCGTTCAAGCGCAGCCGCACCAACTTCGAGGACATGCTCTACCAGACCCTGCAGGGCTCGCAGCTCGTCCACTATCAGGGCACCGAGACGCTCGCCCCGATCCAGATCGGCCGGGGCGTGCGGCTCGCGGACGTGCAGCGGGTGCACACCCAGGGAACCTCGGAGCCGACGGGCAATCCGCTCGACTTCGCGATCGAGGGCGACGGGTTCTTCCAGATCCAGCTCCCCAACGGCGACCTCGGCTACACCCGCGATGGCACCTTCACGCGGAGCGCCGATTCGGGCACCCTGGTGACCCACGCCGGGTTCGCGGTCCAGCCCGAGATCACCATCCCCAGTGAGGCGACGCAGGTCACGGTGTCGCCCACCGGGCTCGTAAGCGCGATCCTCGGCAACACCGGCCAACAGGTGGAACTGGGGCAGATGGAGATCGTCCGCTTCGCCAATCCCAGCGGGCTCCTCAGCCTCGGTGGCAACAACTACCAGTCGACTCCCGCCTCCGGCGACCCGATGTCGGGCGTGCCCATGGAGGACGGCTTCGGCCAGATCGTGCAGGGGTCGCTCGAGTCGTCCAATGTTGAAATCGTGCAGGAAATGGTCGACATGATCACCGCGCAGCGGGCGTATGAGGTCAACTCCAAGGCGATCAAGACTGCCGAAGAGATGATCCAGACGGCGACCAGTGAACTCATTCGTTAGGTGTCTCATGTTTTCCGCATTGACGGCCCTCGGCGCCGTGACCTCCGTGC
>Ga0209798_10001025_pt1 | contig 17019 bp, 16 predicted proteins | sample DOMMetBare3Fresh_FD_187475 | JGI IMG/M metagenome (GOLD analysis project Ga0209798, IMG submission 187475) | Wetland sediment microbial communities from St. Louis River estuary, USA, under dissolved organic matter induced mercury methylation -... | ecosystem: Environmental > Aquatic >...
GCGGTTGATGAAGGACCACAGCATTGCGGCGCACATCAGCAGAGCGCCGACGGTGAAGATCGCCGACCTCTGGATGGTGACGCCACTGATCTCGAGTGCCGGCCCGGTCACCACGTCGATCTGGGGGAACGGAATACGCGACTTCGCGTCCGGCAGGTCGAAGGGGTTCCAGCTGGTGAACGGTAGGTGGTTGTAGTTCAGCCGGACGACCTCCTGAAGAAAGACCGAGATGCCGATGGCGGTGATCAGGGGAGCGAGTCGCGGGGCGTTGCGGAGCGGCCGATAGGCGAATCGCTCCATCAGGACGGCTGTGCCGACGGCGGCTATGACAGCGCCGACGATCATGACGGGAAGGGTCCACACGGAGGTGTTCCCCCTGAAGAGCACCAGGGACGTGGTCAGCGCGCCAAAGGCGCCGATCATGAAGACCTCGCCGTGGGCGAAGTTGATCAGCTGCAGGATGCCGTAGACAACCGTGTATCCGACGGCGATCAACGCGTACAGCGATCCAAGGGTCAGCCCGTTCACAAGCTGTTGGACAAAAGTGTCCACGTCGTCAACCTCCCGGTGGTCAAAGATTCGACAAGGCCGCAGGAGCGGGCACCGCCCACTCCTGCGGCCCAGAGGGTCGACCTACTTGAATGCTTCGGTACTGACCGGACCCCACTTGCCGTCGGCGACCTTGTAGACGGTCAGCACCCGGCTGGTGCTGTCGCCGTACTGGTCAAACGCGACCGTGCCGGTCACGCCCTCGAAGGAGACCTTGCCCAGCGCGTCTATCGTCGCCTGGCGTACCGAGGCAACGTCCTTGGCGCCCTTCAGGGACACCTTCAGGGCGTTGATGATGGCGTTGGCTGCGTCGAAGGAGTACGCGCCGTAAGCAGCCGCGGGCTCCTTGTAGCCAGCCGCTGCGTAGTCAGCAAGGAACTTCTTGCCGGCTGCCAGCTGGTCGGTGGGTGCGCCGACCGAGGTGGCAAGGTCACCGGCTGAGGTCTTACCGGCAAGCGCAATGAACTTAGGGTCGTAGATGCCGTCGCCGCCCATGAGCGGGACGTTGAGGCCGGCAGCCTTCATCTGCTGCGACAGCGGACCAGCCTGCGGGTACTCCCCGCCGTAGTAGACGCCCTGTGGACCCTTGGGCTTCACCTTGGTGATGACGGACTGGTAGTTGGAGTCGTCGGGGTTGATGGTCTCAGCAGCAACGATGGTGCCGCCGAGCTTGGTGAACTCACCGGTGAACGCCTCGACAAGACCTTGGCCGTAAGCCTTCTTGTCGTGAATCGTTGCGACCTTCGTCATGCCGGCCTTGAACATGTACTGCGCGGCGAACGGACCCTGGATGGCGTCCGTCGTGCAGGTGCGGAAGTACGTGTCATAGGTCCGCTTCGGGGCCGTCTTGAAGTCGGCACCCTGGGTCAGCGTCGGGTTGGTGTTGGCCGGCGAGACCTGGACGATCTTCGCCGTGGCGAGCACTGGCTGCGTGCTCTGGGCGACGCTGGAGTTCAGGTTGCCCACGACTCCGGCGACAAGGGGATCAGCGGCGAGAGCGGTGGCTGCGTTCTTGCCGACGTCGGGCTTTGCCTCGTCGTCTTTGGCCTCAACCTTGAGCGTCCAGCCGGGGATCGCCTTGCTGTCGTTCGCCTGCTTGACCGCGAGCTCGACCGAGTGCTGGATGCCAAGACCGAGAGCAGACAGGTCGCCGGACAACGGAGCCATGACGCCGATGATGGCGACCTTGTCGCCGCTCGCTGCGCCGGTGCCGGAATCGCTTCGGGAGCCGCATGCTGACAATGCCAGCGCCGCAACCATCAGCGACGCTCCGACCTTAAAAACGGAACGCTGATGCAAGGTTCCTCCTGATTAGTCATCCTGATGAGTCATCGACCGGAGAGCCCGGGCTGCCGCGAAACCCGCGGGATGCTGAAGAGTAACGTCAGAGTAGTGTCATTTGGCAGTTTCCAGGGCCATGTGTTGCAGTGTCGTTACGCGACAGGTCTGCGTGGGCCATCCCGCCCTTCTCATAGAGTGAGACTGTGGCCGACCCGTCGTCATACCGCCCTCGACCGGGGGAGATCCCTCTGGACGCCGGCGTCTACCGGTTCCGCGACGCCGATGGCCGGGTCATCTACGTCGGCAAGGCCAAGTCGCTGCGCTCGCGCCTGTCGTCCTACTTCCAGGACATCTCGGCGCTTCACCCTCGCACCCGATCGATGGTCACGACCGGTGCCAGCGTCGAGTGGACGGTCGTGTCCAACGAGGTCGAGGCCCTGCAGCTGGAGTACTCCTGGATCAAGGAGTTCGACCCGCGCTTCAACGTCAAGTACCGCGACGACAAGTCCTACCCCTACCTCGCCGTCACCATGGGTGAGGAGTTCCCCCGCGCTCAGGTGATGCGGGGAGCCAAGCGCAAGGGGACGCGATACTTCGGTCCCTATGCCCAGGCGTGGGCGATCCGCGAGACGCTCGACCAGCTGCTGCGAGTCTTCCCCCTGCGCACCTGCAGCAGTGGTGTCTTCAAGCGTGCCGCGCAGGTCGGCCGACCGTGTCTGCTCGGCTACATCGACAAGTGCTCCGCTCCTTGCGTCGGGCGGGTCAGTGCGGAGGAGCACCGGGTGATCGCCGAGGACTTCTGCGACTTCATGGCCGGCAACACCGGGAGGTTCGTCAAGCGTCTTGAAGCTCGTATGACGGCCGCCGCAGCCGAGCTCGACTACGAGCAGGCGGCCCGGATGCGGGACGATATCGGGGCCCTGACCAGAGCGCTGGAGAAGTCGGCCGTGGTGCTGGCCGATGCGACCGATGCCGACGTGTTTGCCCTTGCCGACGACGAGCTCGAGGCTGCGGTTCAGGTGTTCCACGTCCGCGGCGGACGGGTTCGCGGTCAGCGCGGCTGGGTGGTCGAGCGTGGCTCCGAGGACGCGGAAGACCTTTCCTCGGTGGTCGAGCACCTCCTGCAACAGGTCTACGGCGGCGAGTCGCCCGAAGGAGTCCCACGCGAGGTGCTGGTCCCCGTCCTGCCGCCCGATCCGGTGCATATGAGCCAGTGGCTCACGAGGCTGCGGGGCGCCCAGGTCGACCTGAGGGTGCCCCGGCGCGGCGACAAGCGGGCGCTGATGGAGACGGTCCGGCGCAACGCGGAGCAGTCCCTGGTTCGACACAAGGTGACCCGCGCCGGTGACCTGACGGCACGGAGCGTTGCGCTGCAGGAGCTCCAGGAAGGGCTCGATCTGGTCAGCGCGCCGTTGCGGATCGAGTGCTTCGACGTCAGCCACGTCCAGGGCACCAATGTCGTGGCGTCCATGGTCGTCTTCGAGGACGGACTGCCACGCAAGGCCGAGTACCGCCGGTTCATCGTCAGGGGAGCGGTGGGGCAGCCGGGCGAGGACAACCCGCAGATCGACGACACGGCGGCCATGCACGAGGTACTGACCCGGCGGTTCAAGCGCTATCTCGACGACCGGGCCGAAGCCAGCGACATCGAAGGCGTGGCGTACGAGGGCGTGGCGTACGAGGGCGTGGCGTACGAGGGCGTGGGGGAGCCGGGGCCGAGCCGGATCGATCCCGACACGGGCAAGCCGCGGCGATTCGCCTACCCGCCGAACCTCGTGGTGGTCGACGGTGGCCTGCCCCAGGTAAATGCCGCCCGTTCTGCGTTGGCAGAGCTCGGGATCGACGACGTCGCCCTGGTCGGGCTGGCCAAACGACTGGAGGAGGTGTGGCTCCCCGGACAGTCGTTCCCCGTCATCCTTCCGCGCACCAGTGAAGGCCTCTACCTCCTGCAGAGGGTCAGGGATGAGGCGCACCGGTTCGCCATCACGTTCCACCGTGAACGGCGGTCAAAGGCCATGACGACGAGTGTGCTCGACGGCATCCCCGGCCTGGGGGATAGCCGTCGCAAGGCGCTGCTGCGACACTTCGGCTCGGTCAAGAAGCTCAAAGAGGCCTCAATTGACCAGATTCGCGAAGTTCCGGGCATAGGCACCGTTCTTGCTGACACCATTCAGGTGCATCTGCACGATTCGGCGACCCAGACCGCCCCGCCTGTCGACATGACGACGGGTGAGGTGCTGGCATGACAGTGACTTCTTGCGTGACAGGCCAGTTTGACCGGCGAATGCCGACGAGACAACGAGGACAGCGATGACGTCAGGTACATCTGGCCCCGAAGCGGCCGAGCTGGTCATCCTCACCGGCATGAGCGGCGCCGGTCGCAGCACGGCGGCCAACGTTCTGGAGGACCTCGGCTGGTACGTCGTCGACAACCTCCCGCCCCAGATGATGCTGCCCATGGCCACGCTGACCGCTGCGCACTCGGAAGAAGAAGGCGTCATCAAGCTCGCGGCGGTGATCGATGTCCGCAGCCGCAGGTTCTTCGCCGCTTTCCGTGAGTCGATGGAGTCCCTGCGGCAAGTGGGCTGGGAGCCGAGGGTGATCTTCGTCGACGCCACCGACGAGGCGCTGGTCCGACGGTTCGAGAGTGTGCGGCGACCTCACCCGCTGCAAGGGACTGGACGGATGCTGGATGGCATCATCCACGAGCGCGAGATGCTGGGGGACCTGCGCGCCGAGGCCGACGTCCTGATCGACACGTCCGGTCTCAATGTCCACCAGCTCTCGGCCAAGGTGTCCCAGATCTTCGCCAGCTCGGGCGGCCCACGCCTGCGCCTCGCCGTGATGTCCTTCGGCTTCAAGTACGGCATCCCGCTTGATGCCGACCTCGTCTTCGACATGCGCTTCCTGCCCAACCCGTTCTGGATCCCGGAGCTGCGGCCCCTGAACGGCACCGAGCCGGCAGTGTCCAAGTACGTCATGAGCAGGCGGGGTGCCAAGGAGTTCGTCGACCGCGTGGTCGAGCTGATGGCGCCGATGATTGACGGCTACCAACGCGAGGGTCGGCGCTATGTGACCCTTGCCGTGGGCTGCACCGGTGGCAAGCACCGCTCCGTCGCCGTTGCCGAAGAGCTCGCCGCCAGGCTGAACGGCGACGACGTGGGCACGATCCTGGTCCATCGCGATCTGGGGCGTGAGTGACCCGACCTGCCGTCGTTGCCCTCGGCGGCGGGCACGGGCTGGCTGCGTCGCTCGCGGCGCTGAGGCTGGTCACCGACCGGATCACCGCTGTGGTCACGGTCGCCGACGACGGCGGCTCCAGTGGACGGCTGCGTGATGAGTTCAACGTCCTCCCGCCGGGAGACCTGCGGATGGCCCTGGCCGCGCTGTGCGATGACACCGAATGGGGTCATCAGTGGCGCGACGTCCTCCAGCACCGGTTCGACGGCGATGGTCAGCTCGCCGGGCACGCCGTCGGCAACCTGTTGATCGTCTCGCTGTGGGACCTGCTCGGGGACCCGGTGCGCGGTCTGGATCTGGTCGGCCGGTTGCTGAACGCCCGCGGTCGGGTTCTGCCGATGGCCGCGGTGCCACTCAACATCGAAGCCAGCGTCATGGGCGCGGACCCCACCCGACCGCTCGAGATCACGACGGTTCGCGGTCAGGTGGAGGTCGCCACCACCCGGGGCCGCGTCATGGCGGTGCAGCTCAACCCCGAGGAGCCGCCCGCGTGTAACGAAGCGGTCGCGGCCATCCGAGCCGCCGACTGGGTGATCCTGGGGCCTGGTTCCTGGTTCACCTCGGTCATGCCGCATCTGCTGGTGCCCGGCGTCCGCGACGCTCTCCTGGACACGCCGGCCAAGCGCATCCTGACCCTCAACCTGGTGATGCACACCCGTGAGACCGCGGGCCTCTCGGCCGCGAACCACCTCGAGGTGCTGGCCGCACACGCCCCCGACCTCCATCTGGACGTCGTTCTCGCCGACTCTGACGTCGTCGAGGACGAGTCGTTGCTGCGTCGCGTTGCCGAAAGGATGGGGGCGGAGCTGGTCCTGGCCCGCGTGAGCGACAATGCGCAGGAAGGCCACCATGACTCCCTGCGGCTTGCTGCGGCGTACCGCGACATCATCGGCTGAGGGACGTTCCACCTAGCTGACCGGAGGTACGACCGTGCGCGTCGCGTTGCTGTCCTATCGCAGCAAGCCTCACTGCGGTGGTCAGGGGGTCTATGTCCGCCACCTCAGCCGCGAGCTCGTCGCGCTCGGGCACACCGTCGAGGTCTTCTCCGGACAGCCGTATCCCGACCTCGATCCGGGCGTGGTGTTGACCAAGGTCCCAAGCCTTGACCTCTATCGCGAGCCGGATCCGTTCCGCACGCCCGCCCGACGCGAGTTCCGCGACGTCATCGACGTCCTCGAGGTGGTAACGATGTACACCGCCGGATTCCCCGAGCCGCTGACCTTCAGCCTTCGTGTGGCCCGGTTGCTCAAGAATCGCGCCGCCGACTTCGATGTCGTCCACGACAACCAGACGCTGGGTTATGGCCTGCTTCGGAAGCTTGCCGGCGGGCTGCCTCTCGTGTCCACGATCCACCACCCGATCGCCATCGACCGCCGCACCGATCTTGCCGCCGCGGATGGCTGGAAGCGTCGGCTCGGCCTGCGGCGGTGGTACGGCTTCCTGACCATGCAGGGCAGGGTGGCCCGCAGGTTGCCCTGCATCCTGACCGTCTCGCACTCCTCGGCGCACGACATCGTGACCGAGTTCGGGGTTGACCCGGGGCGGGTCGAGGTCATTCCCCTGGGCGTGGACCCCGAGGTGTTCCGGCTTCCAACCCTGCCACGGGTGCCCGGACGCGTGGTGGCCATGGCCAGCGCCGACACTCCGATGAAAGGCATCTCCACCTTGTTGGAGGCCTTTGCCAAGCTCGCCACGGAACGAGCTCTCGAGCTCGTTCTGGTCACCAAGCCGACCCCGGGCGGCGTGACCGAGACCCTGGTGGCGGACCTGGCCATCACCGACTCCGTCCGTTTCGTCAACGGCATCAGCGACGTTGAGCTGGCCGAGCTGATCGGTTCCGCCGAGATCGCCTGTGTTCCTTCGCTCTACGAGGGCTTTTCGCTTCCGGCCGTCGAGGCGATGGCGTGCGGTACGCCCTTGGTGGTCAGTCGAGGAGGCGCCATCCCTGAGGTCGTCGGTGAGGACGGTCTCTGTGCAGACCTCGTGACGCCCGGTGACGTGGGCGAGCTGACCAAGGCGCTCGGTGCCCTGCTCGATGATCCCGCGCGACGACAGGCGATGAGCCGGGCCGGACGACGTCGGGCGCTCGAGCGGTACAGCTGGCATTCCGTCGCGACAGCGACCGCGATCGCCTACGAACGCGTCATGGTCAAGGCACGCATCGATACAGGCGCGCGCGTCGATACCCGAAGGGATACCACCCTTGCTCACCGTTGACTTTGACCGAATGGGTGTACAGCCCGGCGACCGGGTGCTGGATCTCGGCTGTGGCGCCGGGCGTCACGCGTTCGAGCTCTATCGCCGTGGCACCCACGTGGTCGCCCTGGACCAGGACGAGACGGAGCTGTCCGCTGTCGCCGCGATGTTCCAAGCCATGCGGGAGGCGGGCGAGGCCGGCGAGTCGGGCGCCGGAGGCAGCGCAGAGTCCATGCCCGGTGATGCGCTGAAGCTGCCGTTCCCCGATGGTCATTTTGACCGCGTGCTCGCCGCCGAGATCCTGGAGCACATCCCCGATGACGAGCGGGCAATGGCTGAGCTGGCCCGGGTCCTGCGGCCCGGGGGCACCGCGGCGGTGACCGTGCCGCGATACCTCCCGGAGAAGATCTGCTGGGCGCTGTCCGATGCCTACCACGAGGTCGAAGGCGGCCACGTCCGCATCTACACCGGGGATGAGCTCGTCGACAAGCTCGCGAGGGCAGGACTGGTGGCGGTCGGTACGGACCACGTACACGGGCTGCACGCGCCGTACTGGTGGCTGAAATGTGCTGTCGGCGTTGACAATCAGGATCACCCGCTGCCGAAGCTGTACCACCGGATGCTGGTATGGGACATCGTGTCCAAGCCATGGCTGACCCGCTTCGCCGACCGGCTGCTCAATCCCCTCATCGGAAAGAGCCTCGTGGTGTATCTGCGCAAGCCTGAGATGGCCAGTGCCGTTGCCTGACGTGCCGTCGTTGGCAGGGGTGCTGACCAGCGACCAGGTCGCGCGCACCGCGTCGGCGATCGCTGCCGTTCAGGAACCTTGCGGCGCCATCCCGTGGTTCGCCGGCGGACATACGGACGTGTGGGACCACGTGGAGTCTGCGATGGCGCTGACGGCGGCCGGTCGCCACACCGAGGCCGATCGGGCATACGGCTGGATGCTGAACACCCAGCGTCCCGACGGCTCCTGGCCCATCCGCATCGAGCAGGGCACGGTGACCGACCGTGGGTCGGACGCCAACTTCTGCGCCTACTTCGCGACCGGCATCTGGCATCGCTGGCTGGTGACCGCCGACCACCGCGCGATGGCTCAGGCGTGGCCGGCGGTCAAGGCTGCGTTGGGGTTCGTGGTGGCGCTGCAGCGCCACCGCGGCGAGATTGCATGGGCACGTGGGGCGGGGGGCCTGCCGGTTCGGACTGCGCTCCTGGCCGGTTCCTCGAGCATCTATCTGAGCCTGCGTTGCGGGCTGGCACTCGCCGAGCTGATGGGGGAGTCGCAACCGGACTGGGAGCTGGCCGCGGGGCTGCTGGGCCACGCTTTGCGGCTCCATCCCGAAGCATTCGAGCGCAAGGACCGCTTCTCGATGGACTGGTACTACCCCGTTCTCGCAGGCCCCCTCGCCGGCGACAGGGCCATGGCGCGGCTCGACCAGCGCTGGGACGACTTCGTGGTGCCCGGTCTGGGCGCCCGCTGTGTCGATGACCACCCTTGGGTCACCGGGGCTGAGACCTGCGAGCTCGCGCTCGCACTCGACGTCGTCGGCGACCGGGACCGCGCTGTGGCGATGGTCTCCTCGATGCACCACCTGCGCGAGGACGGTGGTGCCTACTGGACCGGCTACGTCTACGCCGATGGCGTCCGCTGGCCGGTCGAACAGAGCAGCTGGACCGCGGCCGCAGTGATCTTGGCCGTCGACGCCCTCAGCAACGCCACCGGCGGAGCGGGGCTCTTCCGAGGTGACGGGCTGCCGCTGGTCAAGGACGCCGTGGGCGAGGACTGCGGTTGTCGTGATGCCGGACCATCAGCCGACCGGGTCGCCAGCCTCGCCGCGTACTCGCTCCAGAACGCGAAGTGAACCCACCGCTCCTCGTTCCTCGAAGGTGCCGCTGTCCAGCGCCCGTCTGAAGATCCGGTATGGCGCCCGTCCGCCGTCCGCCGGATCCGGGAACACGTCGTGGATGAGCAGTCGACCACCGGCCCGGACCCACCTTGCCCACCCGTTGTAGTCGTTCCGTGCTGCCTCGTCGGTGTGCCCGCCATCAATGAAAAGCATTGCCAATGCTGTGTTCCAGAGCGCTGCGACGGTGGCTGAACGCCCGACGATCGCGACGACATACTCCTCGAGACCGGCGCCGGCCAGCGTCTCCCGGAAGCGACTCAGGGTGTCGAAGCGGTTGAACCGGGGGTCGACCAACGAGGCGTCGTGGTACTCCCAGCCGGGTTGGTGCTCCTCTGAGCCAAGGTGATGGTCGACCGTGAGGACGGTGCCGCCGACGAGTGAGGCCGCAGCGCCCAGATAGATCGCCGACTTGCCGCAGTAGGTGCCGATCTCCAGGGCCGGGCCGTGGGGCAGAGCCGAGCAGGCCTGGTTGAACAGCTCAGTTCCCTCGTCAGCAGGCATGAATCCGGTTGCCTCGTTGGCCGCCCGCCGGAGCGCGGCAGGCATCGTGAAGGTGGCGGGCATGAGCTCTCTCCTGCGTCGGCGGGGCCAGTTCACGGCATACCGTATCGGCCGGGATGAAGTGCGTTTGATCTCATCCAAGTGACTAGCAGACTGAGTTGCAGGTGAGTGGCAGGATGGCGCGCATGGCGATGACGGCGAAGGTCAAGGACGAGCTGAGTCGGCTCACGGTAACGAAGCCCTGCTGTCGCAAGGCTGAGGTGGCGGCAACGTTGCGGTTCGCCGGGGGGCTGCACATCGTCGGGGGTCGGATCGTCGTCGAGGCCGAGCTGGACACTGCTTCAGCCGCACGCAGACTGCGCAAGGACATCGCCGACATCTACGGCCACCGCAGTGAGATCCTGGTGCTGGCCGCAGGGGGGCTCCGTCGTGGCAGTCGCTACGTCGTCCGTGTCGTCCAGGACGGTGAGGCACTGGCTCGTCAGACAGGGCTGATCGATAGCCGTGGTCGCCCGGTGCGTGGACTGCCCCCACGGGTGGTCAGCGGATCGGTCTGTGATGCCGAGTCCGCTTGGCGCGGCGCCTTTCTTGCGCACGGATCCCTGACCGAGCCCGGACGGTCCTCCGCTCTCGAGATCACCTGCCCCGGCCCCGAAGCCGCGCTCGCGCTGGTGGGTGCGGCACGGCGAATGGGCACCCAGGCCAAGGCGCGCGAGGTGCGCGGGGTGGACCGCGTCGTCATCCGCGACGGAGACGCGATCGGCGCCATGTTGACCCGACTCGGCGCCCACGATGCGGTGATGGCGTGGGAGGAGCGTCGCATGAGGCGCGAGGTGCGGGCAACCGCCAACCGACTGGCCAACTTCGACGACGCCAACCTGCGCCGTTCCGCCCGTGCAGCCGTTGCGGCCGGTTCCCGGGTCGAGCGTGCGCTGGAGATCCTGGGCGATGGCGTCCCCGACCACCTGCTCGAGGCCGGCCGGCTCCGCCTCAAGCACAAGGAGGCCAGCCTCGAAGAGCTCGGCCAGCTTGCTGAGCCGCAGATGACCAAGGACGCCGTGGCCGGCCGAATCCGTCGTTTGCTGGCCATGGCAGACAAGCGGGCGAGCAGTCTGGGCATCGCGGGCACGGATGCCAACCTCACCGCCGACATGCTCGACGCGTAGGCCCGCCAGCGCTTCCTGTTTCTTCAAGGTGACTGTTCTGGTCACCTTCTCGGTCCCGTCATGAGGCCCGTTTTCGCCTACCTCCCGCTATCCCTTAGGCTCATGTTGACGTACCCGGCGTGCGGTCAGGCCGCACCGACATCCCTGTCAAGAACAGGCGAGACAGTGCTGCTTCGGCAGACGAAGAAGGGCAAGAACATGACTGTTCGCGTTGGAATCAATGGCTTTGGCCGCATCGGCCGCAACTTCTACCGGGCCCTGCTGGCCAGTGGCGCCGACATCGAGGTGGTGGGCGTCAACGACTTGACGGACACGAAGACCCTCGCGCACCTGCTCAAGTACGACAGCATCCTGGGCCGACTCGGCAAGGACGTCGTCGCCGGCGAAGGCGAGATCACCGTCGCTGGCAAGGGCAGCTTCCCCGTCTTCGCGGAGCGCGACCCTGCGAACCTCCCGTGGGCCAAGGTGGGCGCCGACGTCGTCATCGAGTCGACCGGCTTCTTCACCGACGCGGCCAGCGCCGGCAAGCACCTCACCGCAGGCGCCAAGAAGGTCATCATCTCCGCGCCGGCAAAGGGCGAGGACTTCACCGTCGTCATGGGCGTCAACCACCTGGACTACGACCCAGCGACGCACCACATCATCTCCAACGCCTCATGCACGACGAACTGCCTGGCGCCGATGGCCAAGGTCATCGATGACGCGTTCGGCATCGAGCGTGGCCTGATGACGACCATCCACGCCTATACCAATGACCAGAACGTCCTCGACTACCCGCACAAGGACCTGCGACGCGCTCGCGCCGCTGCCCTGAACATGATCCCGACCACGACCGGAGCAGCCAAGGCCATCGCCCTGGTCATGCCGCAGCTCAAGGGCAAGCTCGACGGCTACGCGATGCGCGTGCCTCTGCCGACGGGGTCGGCCACGGACCTGACCGTCCAGCTGAAGACCGCGGCCACCAAGGAAGAGATCAACGCCGCCATCAAGGCTGCGGCCGAGGGCCCGCTGAAGGGGATCTTGTCCTACACCGAGGACCCGATCGTCTCGACGGACATCGTCACCGACCCGGCATCGTGCATCTTCGACTCCGGCCTGACCTACGTCAACGGCAACATGGCCAAGGTCGTCGGCTGGTACGACAACGAGTGGGGCTACTCCTGCCGCCTCGTCGACCTGATCGCGTACGTCGGCAAGACGCTCTGAGCACCCGATGAAGACCGCACTCGACCTGATCGCGGCCGGTGACCTGCGCGGCAAGCGGGTCTTGGTCCGTTGTGACCTGAACGTCCCGCAGGACGCCGACACCACCATCACCGACGACGGTCGGGTGCGGGCTTCGTTGCCCACCATCAAGGCTCTGAGCGAGGCGGGCGCACGCGTTGTCGTGTGCGCCCACCTCGGCAGGCCCAAAGGAGCACCTGAGGCTAGGTACTCCCTTGCGCCCGTGGCCAAGCGGCTCCAGGAGCTCCTCGGCACACCTGTCGCCTTCGCCACCGACACGGTGGGCGAGTCCGCCAGGTTCACTGTCGCGGGACTCGCGGACGGGCAGGTCGCGCTGCTGGAGAACCTGCGGTTCAACGTCGGCGAGACGTCCAAGGACGATGCCGTGCGTGGTGCGTTCGCCGACGAGCTTGCTTCTCTTGCAGACGTTTTCGTCAGCGACGGATTCGGCGTCGTGCACCGCAAGCATGCCAGCGTGTATGACGTCGCGCAGCGACTGCCGCACGCCATCGGGGGGCTCGTCCAGGCTGAGATCGAGGTGCTCAAGCGCCTCACCGAGTCGCCCGAACGGCCGTTCGTGGTGGTGCTCGGTGGCGCCAAGGTGTCCGACAAGCTGGGCGTGATCGAGAGCTTGATCAAGCTCGCCGACACGCTGCTCATCGGCGGCGGCATGAGCTACACCTTCCTGGCGGCTCAGGGGCACGAGGTCGGCAAGAGCCTCCTCGACGTCGACCGCCTGGAGGTGGTGAAGGGCTATCTCGCACAGGCGAAGGAACGCGGTGTTGAGATCGTCCTCCCGACAGACGTGGTGGTCGCGACGGAGTTCTCCCCGGACGCAGAGCACACGATCGTGCCGGCCGACCAGATCCCGTCCGACATGGAGGGGATGGACATCGGGCCGGTGACGCGCGAGACCTTTGCGGCCAAGATCGCCGGCGCTCGAACGGTGTTCTGGAACGGCCCCGTGGGCGTCTTCGAGATGGCGGCGTTTGCCGAGGGCAACATGGCAGTCGCGCGGGCGGTGGTCGCGGTGACCAAGACCGGTGCGCTGACCGTCATCGGCGGCGGCGACTCGGCCGCGGCAGTGCGTCAGTTCGGTTTTTCGGACGATCAGTTCGGGCACATCTCGACCGGCGGAGGTGCCAGCCTTGAGTATGTCGAGGGCAAGGTTCTCCCCGGTCTCACAGTTCTGGAGGACTGAAACCTTATGGCAACCAGCAACCGCACCCCGCTCATGGCGGGCAACTGGAAGATGAACCTCGACCATCTCCAGGCCACGCATCTGGTCCAGAAGCTTGACTGGACCCTTCGCGATGCCAAGCACGACTACGGCGCGGTCGAGGTGGCCGTTCTGGTGCCGTACACCGACCTGCGCAGCGTCCAGACGCTCATCGAGGGCGACAAGCTCTTGCTGAAGCACGGGGCGCAGGACCTGTCTGTGCACGATTCCGGCGCATACACCGGTGAGATCTCGGGTGCGTTCCTTTCCAAGCTCGGCTGCACCTATGTCGCGGTCGGCCACAGCGAGCGCCGGCAGCACCACGCCGAGGATGACACCGTGGTGGCCGCGAAGGTCAAGGCGGCTTACAGGCACGAGCTGACCCCCATCCTGTGTTGCGGCGAGGGCCTCGAGGTGCGCAAGGAGGGACGCCAGGTTGAGCACGTGCTTGCGCAGATCGACGCGGCCCTCGACGGTGTCACCCCTGAGCAGGTGCGCTCGATCGTCATCGCCTATGAGCCGATCTGGGCCATCGGCACCGGAGAGGTGGCGACCCCGGCAGACGCGCAAGAGGTCTGTGCGGCCATCCGCACGAGGTTGGCCGAGCTCTACTCCGGCGACACAGCGGATGGCATCCGCATCCTGTACGGAGGCTCGGTCAAGGCAAGCAATGTGGCCGCGATCATGGCCCAGACCGACGTCGACGGCGCACTGGTTGGCGGCGCCTCGATCGTGGCCGACGAGTTCGTGTCGATCTGCCGCTACCGCGACCACATCACCGCCAGCTGAACGAGTAACGTACGGAGCCCACGCCGCTGACAGTGAGTCGGGGCGTGGGCGCGAAGGCCGTCAGGTAGTGTTTGTCCTTGGCCGTGCTACGTGCGACCGACTGATGCCGAACGAGATTGGGTCTTACTTTCGTGAATGCCGTGAAGATCGGGCTGCAGGTGCTGTTGGTCATTGGCGGACTGCTGCTGACCCTGTTGGTTCTGCTGCACAAAGGCAAGGGCGGTGGCCTCTCCGAGATGTTCGGCGGCGGCATGTCCAGCACCATGAGCGGTTCGTCGGTCGCCGAACGAAACCTTGACCGGTTCACCGTTGCACTGGGCCTGGTCTGGGGTGCCGCGATCGTCGGACTTCAGCTGATCGAGCGGTTCGGCAGCTAGCCCACCCATGCCCGCCTGGCCGGGCTGACGTGAACTCCAAGGAGCAACATCGTGGCAAGTGGCAACGCGATCAGGGGTAGCCGAGTCGGTGCCGGCCCGATGGGTGAGGCCGAGCGTGGCGATGCCGCCCCTCGTGTCCACATCTCGTACTGGTGCAGCAACGGTCACGAGACATCTCCCAGCTTTGCCGAGGAGGCCGGTCTGGCCGTTCCCGAGATCTGGGACTGCCCGCGCTGCGGTCTTCCTGCCGGTCAGGACCAGGCCAACCCGCCGGCCGCGAACCACAACGCGCCGTACAAGACCCACCTGGCCTATGTGAAGGAACGCCGAAGCGAGACCGATGGTCAGGCCATCCTCGACGAGGCACTGCAGTCGCTCCGCGACCGCGGACTGATCAGCTAGCAGCCGCGGTCGGGTCAGCGGCTGGCCAGACGGATCAGCGGCTTGGGCACGTAGGTCGCTGCGTCCTGGTCCAGCAGCCACGTGGTGGACCGTAGTCCGCTCACGCCGGCTGCCGGCGCCTGCAGCTCACCAGCCCCAGAGAGGGCCAGACCGACAGCACCGGCCTTGGCCGCGCCTGAGACCAGGAACCACACGTCGCGTGCGGCGCACAAGCTTGGGAACGTCATGGACACCCGCAGGGGTGGCGGTTTGGGTGCCCCGTGAACGCCGATCACCGAGGCCTCGCGTTCATGCAGGGCGGGGTGTTCGGGGAACAACGAGGCCACATGGGCATCCGGTCCCACGCCGAGCATCAGCACGTCGAACTCGGGGACGTCGTGCCCGCGTGGTGCGGCAGCCGCGAGCTGCTCGGCGTAGTGGGCGGCCGCCTTGTCAACATCGAGCCCGTACGGTCCGTCGGCGGCGGGCATCGCGTGCACACGGGCAGGATCCAGGGGCACGGTGTCGAGCAGGGCCAGACGTGACTGCGTCTCGTTGCGCTCGGGGTCCCCGGCCGGCAGAAAGCGTTCGTCGCCCCACCAGATGTTCAGGCGGCGCCAGTCGATGGCGTCCCTGGCCGCGGAATGATCCAGCGAGACCAACACCGCCGACCCCATGGAGCCGCCGGTGAGGACGATGTCGGCCTCTCCTCGAGAGGACTGCGCGTCCACGATGGCGGTGACCAGCCGAGCCGCTGCCGCGTCCGCCAGGACACGCTTGTCGTGATGGACGACGACCATGGGTGCGCGGCTCACGAGGGATCTTTCCCCTTTCGGGACCGAGGAGGTGTTGTCTTCTTTGTGCTGCCGTTCTTCGTTGTGCTGTTCTTCGTGGTGCCGTCCAACCGGGTCAGCCCTTTGGTCAGGGTCTCTTCATAGATCTCGTCGGGGTCCAGCCGACGCAGCTCGTCCGCCAGACACTCGGCCAGCTCTCGGCGCCCCAAGGTGATTCGGCGGACCGGTTGCCCCGGCAGGGCCATCGTCGCCACGGCGCCATGAGGACGAACGATGTCGATGTTGCCGCTGCGGCGCTCGAGCCGCACGCTCGTCAGACCGGTGCCGGCGCTGCCACGTCCGCGCGTCACCGGGCACTTGAGCGCCTGGGCCAGCCATCCGGCCATCAGGTCGACGGAGGGCGAGTCGCTGGCTCCAGTGACTGTCGCTGCGATGACAGGCTCGTATGGCGGCTGGTCCAGGGCCGCGGCCAGCAGGCCACGCCACAGCGTGATCCGGGTCCAGGCCAGGTCCGTGTCACCGCGCTGGTAGCTGTCCGCACGACGCTGCAGCTCCTTGCGCGGGTTGCTGACCTCGGCGGCATCGGTGATCCGCCGCTGAGCCATCTGCCCGATCGCGGAAGCTGAGACGTCAGGGGGGGCTGACTTTGGCCACCAGGCGACTACGGGGGAGTCAGGAAGGAGCAAGGGGACCACGACGCTGTTGCCGTGTGCGACGAGCGCTCCATGGGTTCGAAGAACGATCACCTCGCTGGCTCCCGCGTCGCCTCCGACGCGGATCTGGGCATCAAGCCGGCTGGCGCCGACTTTGGTGCCGCTGAGCAGGGCGATGATGCGGCAGGGGTGCTGGCGGCTGGCGTCATTGGCTGCCTCGATCGCCTCGTCGGCCGCCTGGGTGTCTTCGGCCACGATGATCAGGGTGAGCACACGCCCCAGAGCCACAGCGCCGACGTCGTTGCGCAGCTTGACGAGCTTCCGGCTGACGGCAGAGGTCGTGGTGCTGGGAAGGTCGACGATCATGGCTTCCTCCAGGTGCGCCCGTCGCGGCGCATCATGTCGTCAGCGCTGTCAGGCCCCCAGCCGCCGGCTGGGTAGGGGTCGGGGAGCCCATGCTTGGCCCAGAAGGCCTCGATGGGGTCAAGGATCTGCCAGGCCAGCTCTACCTCTTCGTGGCGGGGGAACAGCGGGGGGTCGCCGAGCAGGACGTCGAGGATGAGCCGCTCGTAGGCCTCAGGACTGGATTCGGTGAACGCGATGCCGTAGCCGAAGTCCATGGTGACGTCGCGCACCTCCATGGCTGATCCGGGCACCTTCGAGCCGAAACGCATCGTGATGCCCTCGTCCGGCTGGATGCGGATCACGACCGCGTTCTGGCCGAGCTCCTCGGTCGCGGTCT
>Ga0209798_10001026_pt1 | contig 17019 bp, 18 predicted proteins | sample DOMMetBare3Fresh_FD_187475 | JGI IMG/M metagenome (GOLD analysis project Ga0209798, IMG submission 187475) | Wetland sediment microbial communities from St. Louis River estuary, USA, under dissolved organic matter induced mercury methylation -... | ecosystem: Environmental > Aquatic >...
GCGAGCCCGGGGCAGGGTTCCCCGGCGACGGCGGTCAGGCGCGCGCCGTCACCAGCGCCGCGTCGAGCGCCCGCGCCAGCTCGTCGGCCTCGGCCGGGTCGTTGGGCCAGTGGGGCGAGAGGCGCAGCAGGCCGTCGGGAATGGCCGACGCGATCCCGCGCTCCGCCAGTGCGCGGTGCAGCCGCACCACGTCCACCCCGTGGGGCGGGACCGCCGAGAGGATGCCGGAGCGCCTCTCCGGCTCCGGCGCCCGCAGGCTCCTGAAGCCGCGCGCGCAAAGCACCGGCTCGAGCCGGTCGAGGCAGCGGTTCACGTGGGCGTGGATCTCGGACACTCCCAGCGATGCGACGAGGTCCACCGACGCCTCGAGGGCGGCGAGCGACACCTCCGAGCCGCCGCCCGCCTCGACGAGGTCGGCCCGGGCGCGGATGGGCCGGTCGAATCGCAGGTGGCCCGCGCCGTCGGTGAGGAAGCGGGTCGCATGCTCGTGCGAGAGCCAGCCGGCGACGGCCGGGCGGAGCGCTCCGGCGCGGCCCGGCCGGACGTAGAGCAGGCCGGCTCCGGGCAGGCCCATGAGCCACTTGTGCGCCCCGCCGGCGAGGTAGTCCACGCCGAGCGCGGAGACGTCGAGCGGCACGGCCCCCAGCGCCTGCACCGCGTCCACGGCCAGCTCGGCCCCGTGCCTGGCGCACAGCGCCGCCATCTCGCGGAGCGGCATGGCGAGGCCCGTCCGGAACTGCACCGCGCTCACGGCGACGAGCCGCGCCCCGCGCGCCAGCTCCACCTCCAGGCCCGCGAGCCCCTCGCCGTAGCCCCGCTCGAACGGGGCGAGGGGGAGCAGCACCGTCTCGAGGCCGAAGAGCGCCGCCGCCCGCTGCCAGGGCGTCACGTTCGCCGGGAACTCGCCCTCGAAGAGGACGATCCGGTCTCCGCTCCTCCACGGGAAGCAGAGCGCCACCGCGACGATCCCGGCGCTGGTGCCCTGGGTCAGGGCGAGGTCCTCGGGGCGCGCGCCGGTGAGCCGGGCGAGCTTCTCCTTCAGGCGGCGCCGCCGCGCCACCGCCCCGCCCACCGCCTCGCCCCCGCGGCGGGCGAAGGCGTCCACCGCCTCGGCCACCGCCTCGCGCACCGGGACGGACGGCGGCGACGTGCCGGCGTGGTTCAGGTAGGCGCGCGGCTCGAGCAGCGGGAACAGGGATCGGTCGCCCAGCCTGGCGGTCGTGCTCACTGCGCCGTGTACCCCCCGTCGATCACCACCGCCTGCCCGGTGATCCCCCCTGCCTTCTCGCTCGCGAGGTACACGGCGTATTCGGAGACCTCCTTCACCGACAGCAGCCGCCGCAGCGGCACGAGCGGGTAGATGACGTCCTCCAGCACGCGCTCGAGCGGCACGTTCCGGGTGCGGGCCAGGTCGCCGAGCTGGTTGCGCACGAGCGCGGTGTCCACGTAGCCGGGGCACAGCGCGTTCACGGTGATGCCGTGGGCCGCGCCTTCCAGGGCCGCCACCTTGGTGAGCCCGATGACCCCGTGCTTGGCGCTGTTGTAGGCCGCCTTGCCCGCGAAGCCCACGAGCCCGTTGATGGAGGCGACGTTGATGATGCGCCCCCACCTCTGCCGCTTCATCACCGGGAAGACCTGCTTCGTGGCGAGGAACGGCGCGACGAGCATCACGCGCACGAGCAGCTCGAACTTCGCGGTCGGGAAGTCCTCGATGGGCGACACGTGCTGGAGGCCGGCGTTGTTCACGAGGACGTCGATGCGCCCGTGCTCCGCCACCGCCTGGTCGAGGGCGGCGACGAGCTGCGCCTCGCTGGTCACGTCGCAGGCCATCCCCGTGGCGGAGAGGCCCTTGCCACCGAGCTGGGTGGCGGCGGCGCGGGCCCCCTCCCCGTCGAGGTCGGCGACGATCACCTTCGCACCCTCGCGGGCCATGTCCTCGGCGATCTGGAGCCCGATACCGCTCGCGGCCCCGGTGACGAAGGCGACGCGGTTCTCGACGAGCCGTGACATCGATCGATCCTCCTCGCCTAGAAGGGGAAGTTCCGGGCGATGCGCAGCGCCTCGCCCACGAAGCCGCGGCGGAACGCGAGGACGCCCACCACGAACACCGCGCCGATGATGACGGTCACCCAGTCACCGAGGCCCGCCAGGTAGTTGTCCATGGTCACCACGACGAGCGCGCCGACCGAAGGGCCCATCACCGTGCCCATCCCGCCGAGCAGCGTCATCAGCACCACCTCGCCGGAGCGGTGCCAGTGGACGTCGGTGAGGGAAGCGAACTGCAGCACCAGTGCCTTGAGGGAGCCGGCGAGGCCGGAGAGCCCTGCCGAGATCACGAAGGCGGTGAGCTTGTAGCGGTCCACGTCGTAGCCCAGGGACAGCGCCCGCGGCTCGTTCTCGCGGATGGCGCGCAGCACGTGGCCGAAGGGCGAGTGGATGGTGCGGTACACCAGGAAGAAGCCGGCCAGGAAGACGGCGAAGACGAAGTAGTACATGGCGTACCGGTTGTCGAGCGACACCAGCCCCAGGATCTTCCCGCGCGGGACGCCTTGCAGTCCGTCCTCGCCGCCGGTCCAGGGCAGCTGCACCACCAGGAAGTAGACCGTCTGAGCGAAACCCAGGGTGATCATGGCGAAGTAGATGCCGGAGCGGCGGATGGCCAGGCCCCCGATGACCCATCCCAGGAGCACGGCAAACCCGGTGCCGGCCAGGATCCCGAGCTCGGTGGGGAGGCCCCAGTACTTCACCACGGCGCCGGTGACGTAGGCCGCCGAGCCGAGGAAGGCGGCGTGCCCGAAGGAGAGGAGCCCGGTGTAGCCGAGCAGCAGGTTGAAGGCGCTGGCGAAGAGGGCCATCACCAGCACGTTCATGAGGAAGACAGGGTAGACCACGAGCGGCGCCAGGAGGCCCAGCCCCGCCATGAGGGCGAAGAAGGCGGCCTTCCGGCGCGGCGTGATGATTCCGGCCCGCCAGGCGGCGCGCGCCTCCTGGATGCCCACCGGCGCGCTCATCGCTCCCTCCCGAAGAGTCCGGCGGGCCGCACGAGCAGCACCAGCGCCATGACGGCGAATACCACGGTGCTGGAGGCCGGCGGGTAGAGGTACTTGGTGAGCCCCTCCACCAGCCCCAGCCCCATGCCGGTGACGATCGAGCCGACGATCGATCCCATGCCGCCGATGACCACCACCGCGAACACGACGATGACGAGGTGCGAGCCCATGAGCGGCGTCACCTGATAGATGGGGGCCGCCATGACGCCGGCGAAACCGGCCAGCGCCACGCCGAAGCCGTAGGTGAGCGTGAACATGAGCGGAACGTTCACCCCGAAGGCCTGGAGGAGCCTGGGGTTCTCGGTGCCGGCTCTCAAGTAGGAGCCGAGCTTGGTGCGCTCGACGACCCACCAGGAGGCGAGGCAGACCAGTAGCGAAACCACCACCACCCAGCCCCGGTAGCCCGGGAGGTACATGAACCCCAGGTTGAACCCGCCCTGGAGCGCCTCCGGCACCGGGTAGCTGTTGCCGGAGTTGCCGTACTTATGGTGGAAGGCGCCCTCCAGGATGAGGGTGAGCCCGAAGGTGAGCAGGAGGCCGTAGAGGTTGTCGAGCGGGTAGAGCCTGCGCAGCATGGTGCGCTCGATCGCCACGCCGAGCAGGCCCACGGCCAGGGGGACCAGGATCATCGCCGGCCAGTAGCCGATGCCCAGCGAGTCGAGGGCGATCCAGGCCAGGAAGGCGCCCACCATGTAGAGCGCGCCGTGCGCGAAGTTCACGATGTTGAGCAACCCGAAGATGATGGCGAGGCCCAGCGACAGCAGGGCGTAGAACGACCCGTTGATGAGGCCGATGAGCAGCTGTCCGAAGAGCGCCTGCACCGTCGAGCTCGCCGTGGGAAGGGGCGGTCCCGGCCCGGCGCCGCGTGGCGTCCGGCCCGGGACCCCGGGTCATCCGGCTACTTCTTCACCAGCGGGCACTTCTGCATCTCCACCGTGGGGAAGGCATCGGCCGCGGGGATCTTCTTCACCACCTTGTAGTAGTCCCATGGGTACTTCGACTCCTCGGGCGTCTTCACCTGGAAGAGGTACATGTCGTGCCGGTGCAGGCCGTCCGGGCCGATGACGCCGTTGGCGAAGAAGTCCTTCACCGGCGTGGCCTTCATCTTGGCGATGACGGCGTCGGAGTCGTCGGTGCCCACGGCCTTGACGGCCTCGAGGTAGTGCGTCACGGCCGAGTACAGGCCGGCCTGGACCATGGTGGGCATCGCCTTCTTCTTGTTGTCCGGGTGCTCCTGGAAGCGCTTCGACCACTTGCGGGTGTCGTCGTTCAGGTCCCAGTAGAAGGCTTCGGTCAGGTACAGGCCCTTGGCGGTGGCCAGCCCGAGCGCGTGGACCTCGGTGATGAACACCAGCAGCCCGGCCAGGGTCTGCTTGGGAGTGATGCCGAACTCCTTGGCTTGCTTGACGGTGTTCACCGTGTCGCCGCCGGCGTTGGCCATGCCGATCACCTTGGCGCCGGAGGCCTGGGCCTGCAGCAGGAAGCTGGAGAAGTCGGTGTTGCCCGGCGAGGGGTGGCGGGCCGAGCCCAGCACCTCGCCGCCGGCGGCCTTGACCACGTTGGTGGTGTCCTCCTCCAGCGACTTGCCGAAGACGTAGTCGGCGGTGACGAAGAACCAGGTGTCGCCTCCCTGCTTCACCACCTCGCGGCCGGTCCCGTTGGCGAGCGCCCAGTTGTTGTAGGTGTAGTGGACGTTGTAGGCGGTGCACAGCTCCCCGGTGAACTTGGTGGTGGCCGGTCCGGAGAGCAGGGTGATGCGCTTCTTCTCGGCCGCCACCGGCATGACCGCGCCCGCGGTGGACGACGACACCAGGTCCACGATGGCGTCCACCTTGTTCTCATCGAACCACTTGCGGGCGGTGTTCGAGGCGATGTCGGCCTTGTTCTGGTGGTCGGCGCTGATGACCTCGATGGGCTTGCCGGCCACCTTGCCGCCGAAGTCGGCCACCGCCATCTGAACCGCCAGCACCGATCCGGGGCCGGCCAGGTCGGAGTAGTAGCCGGTCATGTCGGTGAGGACGCCGATCTTCACGACGCCGTCGGAGATCTTGTCGGCGGCGAGGGCCCCGGCGTTGGGGGCCAGCAGCAGCATCAATGTCGCGATCCAGATGGCTCGTCTCATGCGGATCCCTTTCGTTCGAGTGTCGGGTTGGGGGTTCCTAGACTCCCAGGAACCTCTTCAGCTGCTCCATTCGCGATGCGAGGTCTTCCTTCGGTACCATGTCCACGACGCGACCGTGCTCGACGACGTAGTGCCGGTCGGCAAGCGGGGCCACGAAGCGGAAGTTCTGCTCCACCAGGATGACGGTGAAGCCCCGCTTCTTGAGCTGGGCCACCACCTTCCCCAGAGTCTGGACGATGACCGGCGCCAGCCCCTCGGTGATCTCGTCGAGCAGGAGCAGGCGCGCCCCGATGCGCAGAATGCGCGCCACCGCCAGCATCTGCTGCTCGCCGCCGGACAGCCGGGTGCCCTGGCTCCTCTTGCGCTCCTGGAGGTTCGGGAACATCCGGTAGATCTCGTCGAGCGTCATCCCGCCAGAGCCGACGGCCGGCGGGAGCAGGAGGTTCTCCTCGGCCGAGAGGCTCGCGAAGATCCCGCGCTCCTCCGGGCAGTAGCCGATGCCGAGCTGCACGATCCGGTGGGGCGGCATGGCGATGGTCTCGCGCCCGTTGACCATCACCGAGCCGGTGCGCTTGCCGGTGAGCCCCAGGATGGCCTTCAGCGTGGTGGTGCGGCCGGAGCCGTTCCGGCCGAGGAGCGTCACCAGCTCCCCGCGGTTCACCCGGAAGTCCACGCCGTGGAGGATGTGCGAGTCGCCGTAGAAGGCGTGCAGGTCGGTGACGCGCAGCAACTCGACGGGCGGCGGGGGCAGATCGATCGTCACGGCGCCGACCCGATGTAGGCCTCGAGAACCGCCGGGTTCCTGGACACGTCCTCGTACGTTCCCTCCGCGAGGATGCTCCCGCGGCTCAGCACGGTGATGGTGTCGGAGAGGTCCGCCACCACCGACAGGTTGTGCTCGACCATGAGGACGGTGCGTCCCGAGGAGACCTTCTCGATGAGGGCGGTGACGCGCCCCACGTCCTCGTGCCCCATGCCCTGGGTGGGCTCGTCGAGGAGCATGAGCTCGGGCTCGAGGGCCAGCGTGGTGGCTATCTCCAGCGCGCGCTTGCGCCCGTAGGGCAGCTCGACCGCCACCGTGTCCTTGAAGGCCACGAGGTCCACCGACGCGAGGAGCTCCTCGGCGCGCTCGTGCAGCACCCGGAGCGTGCCGTCGCTCCGCCAGAAGTGGAACGAGGTGCCGAGCTTGCGCTGGAGCGCCACCCGTACGTTCTCGAGCACCGTCAGGTTCGGGAACACCGCCGAGATCTGGAACGACCGCACCACCCCGCGGCGGGCGACGTCGGCCGGCCGATCGTGCGTGATGTCCTGGCCGTTGAACAAGATGCGGCCGGCGGTGGGGGCGAGGAACCGGGTGAGGAGGTTGAAGACGGTGGTCTTGCCCGCGCCGTTGGGGCCGATGAGGGCGTGGATGGCGCCGCGCCTGACCCGGAGGCTCACCCCGTTGACCGCCACGAATCCCTTGAACTCCTTCTCGAGGTCCTCGGTCACGAGGATGAGGTCGTCGGCCATGGACGTCACGGCGGGCAAGGTGCGAAATGTAAGCACAACCTGAACCGCGCCGTCGAGGGGCGCTGGCCCCGGCGGCCCGCCGCCGTACCTGCCGGCCCTTCACTTGCAGTCTCTATCATTCCCCTTCCCGGCGCCACCGGCGCGGCGGAACGAACCTCCCCGCGCCTCGAGGAGGACGTGGGTGGCGCGGGGCCCGCCGGGCGGGTGCGCCCCACATGGCCCGCCTGCGAGCCGGGCCGTCCCGATTCCTGGCCCCGGCGGGCGGGCCCGGAGAGCGCCCCATGAGGACGGCCCCCCCCCTCCCTTCCACTGCGCGAATTCGGCGTGGTACGGTTTCCAGCCATCGGGAGGTCGCGAATGAACGTGACTCGACGCGGTTTCCTCAAGCTCACCGCCTCCGGAATCGGGGCGACCAGCCTGGCCGCCATGGGGTTCTCGCCCAGGCGGGCCCTCGCCGAGGTGCGCACGTTCAAGCTCGCGCACACCAGCGAGACCCGCAACACCTGCCCGTACTGCTCGGTCGGCTGCGGCGTAATCCTCTACGGGCTCGGCGACAAGGCCAAGAACGCGCGCACCGAGATCGTGCACGTCGAGGGCGACCCCGACCACCCGGTGAACCGCGGCACGCTCTGCCCCAAGGGGGCGAGCCTGCTCGACTTCGTGAAGTCGCCGAACCGCCTGAAGTGGGTGGAGTACCGGGCCCCCGGCTCCGACCACTGGGAGCGCAAGGGCTGGGACTGGGCGCTCGACCGCATCGCCCGGCTCATGAAGGACGACCGGGACAAGAACCTGGTCGCGAGGTCCGGCGACGTCACCGTGAACCGCTGGACCAGCATCGCCTTCCTCGCCGCCTCCGCCTCCTCCAACGAGTCGGGCTACATCACCAACAAGGTCATCCGGGCGCTCGGGATGACCGCCCTGGACAACCAGGCGCGGGTCTGACACGGCCCCACGGTGGCCGGTCTGGCCCCGACGTTCGGCCGTGGCGCGATGACCAATCACTGGGTCGACATCAAGAACGCCAACGTGGTCCTGGTGATGGGAGGCAACCCCGCCGAGGCGCACCCCTGCGGCTTCAAGTGGGTGGTCGAGGCGAAGGCCAAGAACAAGGCCCGCCTCATCGTCGTCGACCCGCGCTTCACCCGCACCGCCGCGGTCGCCGACCAGTTCGCGCAGATCCGCCCCGGGACGGACATCGCCTTCCTGGGCGGCGTCATGAACCACCTGCTCTCGAACGACAAGGTCCAGCACGAGTACGTGAAGGCGTACACCAACGCCCCCTTCCTCGTTCGCGAGGACTTCGCCTTCGACGGCGGGCTCTTCTCCGGCTACGACGCCGAGAAGCGCAGCTACGACCGGACCACCTGGGCCTACGAGCTCGACAAGGACGGCTACGCCAAGGTCGATTTCACGCTCCAGGACCCGCGTTGCGTCTTCCAGCTCATGAAGCGGCACTACGCCCGCTACACGCCCGACATGGTGGCGAGCGTGACCGGTGTCCCCAAGGAGAAGTTCGTCCAGATCTGCGAGACCATCGCCACGACCAGCGTGCCTACACGCACCATGACGAGCCTGTACGCGCTCGGCTGGACGCAGCACTCGGTCGGCTCGCAGAACATCCGCGCCATCGCCTGCATCCAGCTGCTCCTCGGGAACATGGGCATGCCCGGCGGCGGCGTGAACGCCCTGCGCGGCCACTCCAACATCCAGGGGCTCACCGACCTGGGCGTGATGAGCCACCTGCTCCCCGGCTACCTCGGCCTCCCCACCGAGAAGGAGCCCGACCTCAAGACCTACCTCGAGAAGCGCACGCCCAAGCCGCTCCGGCCCGGGCAGATGAACTACTGGCAGAACTACCCCAAGTTCTTCGTCTCCCTCATGAAGGCCTGGTACGGCCCGGCGGCCACCAAGGAGAACGACTTCTGCTTCGACTGGCTGCCCAAGAACGACAAGACCTACGACATCCTCGCGGCCTTCGATCTCATGCACCAGGGCAAGGTGAACGGCTACGTCTGCCAGGGCTTCAACCCGCTCGCCTCGGTGCCGGACAAGGGCAAGGTCACCGAGGCGCTCTCCAAGCTCAAGTACCTCGTCGTCATCGACCCGCTCGTGACCGAAACCTCCACCTTCTGGAAGAACCACGGCGAGTTCAACGACGTGGATTCGTCGAAGATCCAGACCGAGGTGTTCCGGCTCCCGTCCACCTGCTTCGCCGAGGAGGACGGCTCGCTCGTGAACAGCGGGCGCTGGCTGCAGTGGCACTGGAAGGCGGCCGACCCGCCGGGCGAGGCCAAGGGCGATCCCGAGATCATCGCCGAGCTGTTCCTCCATGTACGGGCCCTCTACGCCAAGGAGGGCGGGGCCTTCCCCGACCCGATCCTCAAGCTCCACTGGCCCTACAAGATCGCGCGCGCTCCGTCGCAGGAGGAGATCGCCAGGGAGTTCAGCGGCTACGCGCTCGCCGACGTCCCCGACCCCAAGGACGCGACCAAGTTCCTCGCCCGCGAGGGCGAGCAGGTGCCGGGCTTCGGGGCGCTCCAGGCCGACGGCACCACCGCCTGCGGCTGCTGGATCTTCTCCGGGTCCTGGACCCAGGCGGGCAACCAGATGGCCCGGCGCGATCCCGCCGACCCCTCCGGCCTCGGCAACACGCCGGGCTGGGCCTGGTCGTGGCCGGCCAACCGGCGCATCCTCTACAACCGCGCCTCGGCCGACACGGCGGGCAAGCCGTGGGATCCGAACCGCAAGTTCGTGTCCTGGAACGGCAAGAAGTGGGGCGGCGCCGACGTCCCCGACATCCGTCCGGACGCCGCGCCGGAGGAGAACGTCCAGCCCTTCATCATGAACCCGGAGGGCGTGGGCCGCCTCTTCGCGCTCGGCGGGATGGCGGAGGGTCCCTTCCCGGAGCACTACGAGCCATTCGAGACGCCGCTCGAGAAGAACCCGCTCTCGCCGAAGGCGCTGTCCAACCCGGCGGCGCGGGTATTCAAGGGCGACCGGGAGAAGTTCGGCACCGCGAAGGACTTCCCCTTCGTCGCCACCACCTACCGGCTGACCGAGCACTTCCACTTCTGGACGAAGCACACCCGCATCGCGGCGGTGCTGCAGCCCGAGGCCTTCGTCGAGATCGGCGAGGGCCTGGCCAGGCTCCGAGGCATCAAGAACGGCGACCCGGTCGTCGTCCGCTCCAAGCGCGGCCAGATCAAGGTGAGGGCGCTCGTGACCCGGCGCATCCAGCCCCTCCAGATCGAGGGGAAGGAGGTCCACACGGTCGGCCTCCCGTTCCACTGGGGCTTCGAGGGCCTGACGAAGAAGGGATACCTCACCAACACGCTCACCCCATCCGTCGGCGACGCCAACATCCAGACGCCCGAGTACAAGGCGTTCCTGGTGGACGTCCAGAGGGCCTAGGAGGACGCCATGGCGCTCCAGTCGCTCGACATCCAGGACCGCTCCGCCACCACCTTCCAGGGCCCATCGGCGCGCTCCACCCTGGAAGTGGCGAAGCTCATCGACATCTCCAAGTGCATCGGCTGCAAGGCGTGCCAGGCGGCCTGCATGGAGTGGAACGACCTCCGCGACGAGGTCGGGGTGAACGAGGGGTTCTACACGAACCCCCCGGACCTCTCCGACCAGTCCTGGACGCTGATGCGCTTCTACGAGGAGCAGATCGAGGGAAGCCTGCAGTGGCTCATCCTCAAGGACGGCTGCCTCCACTGCACCGACCCGGGCTGCCTGCGCGCCTGCCCCGCCCCCGGCGCCATCCTCCAGTACTCGAACGGCATCGTGGACTTCCAGGAGGAGGCCTGCATCGGCTGCGGGTACTGCATCTCCGGCTGCCCCTTCAACATCCCGCGGCTGCGCAAGGAGGACTCCAAGGTCTACAAGTGCACGCTGTGCTCCGACCGCGTGTCGGTGGGCCTGGAGCCGGCCTGCATCAAGAGCTGCCCGACGCAGGCCCTGTCCTTCGGCTCCAAGGAGGCCATGCTCGACCTCGCGGCCCACCGGCTCGAGGACCTGCACGAGCGCGGCCTCGCCAAGGCGGCCGTGTACGACCCGGCCGGCGTGAAGGGGACGCACGTGGTCTTCGTTCTCCCGCACGGCGACAAGCCGGAGCTCTACGGGCTTCCGGCCTCGCCGCGGGTGGGGCCGTTCCTGGCGCTGTGGCGGAGCGGCTTCGCCCGCGCCATCGGCGTCTTCACCATGTTCTCGGTCCTGGTGGCGGGCATCCTCCACTACATGAGGTACGGCCCGCTCGAGGTGCCGGACGAGAAGGAAGGGAAGGAGGCCCGGCCATGACCGACAAGGGCGACGCCATCCTGCGCCACCCGAACCGGGAGCGGGTCATCCACTGGGCGGTGGCCATCGTCTTCGTGTTCCTGTTCCTCTCCGGCCTGGCCCTGTTCCACCCGATCTTCTACTGGCTCGCCCACCTGTTCGGCGGCGGGCCGCTCATGCGCTTCATCCATCCCATCGCCGGCGTGGTGCTGGTGCTGCTCTTCTATCCGTACGCCGCGCAGCTCTGGAAGGACAACAGCTGGCTCCCGGCCGACCGGGCCTGGGTCCGGAACATGTTCGTCTACATGAAGAACGCCTACCACCCGCACGACACCCACAAGTACAACGCCGGCCAGAAGCTGATGTTCTGGTCGATGGTGCCGCTCATCCTGGTCCTGGCCGTCACCGGCATCGCGCTGTGGCAGCCCTGGTTCGCCCCGGCCTTCTCCCCGGCCGTGCGGCGCGGCGCGGGGCTCCTCCACGCCATCGTCTCCTTCGTCATGTTCGTGGGCATCGGCATCCACGTGTACGCCGCGTTCTGGACCAAGGGCTCCATCCACGCCATGGTCCACGGGACCGTGACCCGTGCCTGGGCGCGCTTCCACCACCCTGCCTGGTACCGCGAGGTGACCGGCAAGGACCCATGAGCGGTCCCGGCCCCGCGGAAGCCGGCGCCGTTCCCGGCGAGGTCACCCATCTGAAGCTCCCGAGTCCGGCGGAGGTCTTCCGCCGGCGCGCGGAGCGCTTCGCCGATCTGGCCCGGGGCCACGCCGCCGAAGATTGGCTCCTCGCCCTGTCGCGCCTCTGCGCCGCGCAGGGCGTGGCCCTGGCCCGGGGCCCGGCGGACCTGCCGGGAGGCCCCCTCCCCGCCTCCGTTCCGCTGCGCGCGTCCGAGTGGCGCCTCGCCGGATCGTGGCGCACGGGGCTCGGAGCCATCCTCGCCGAGATGAGGGCGGCCCCGCTCCCGGATCCGGCGCGCGCGGCGCTGGCCCGCCTCGAGTACGCGGCGCCGAGCGAGCTCGAGTCCTTCGCCGGCGCCCTCCTCCGCGGCGGGCCGGGGCCGATCGACCTGGCCGCCGCCCCCTTCGTCGCCGCCGCCCTGCAAGTCCACTTCACCGCGCTCGCGTCGCGGCTCGCCGCGGCCGCGGTGGAGCGCTCCGAGCGCGGCTGCCCGGCATGCGGCTCGCCGCCGGTGGCGGCGGTGGTGCTCGGCGACGACAAGGTGCGCTACGTCGCCTGCTCTCTCTGCGCGTCGCAGTGGCACCTCGTGCGCGTCCAGTGCGCGACCTGCCGCGCCACCGGCGGCATCTCCTACCTGGCCATCGAGGGGGACCCGGGCGGCGTCAAGGCCGAGGCCTGCGGGACCTGCCGCACCTACCTCAAGGTCTTCTACGTGGAGCAGCGGCCCAGCGCCGAGCCCTTCGCGGACGACGCCGCCACGCTGGCCCTCGACCTGCTCGTGGCCGAGGAGGGGTACGCCCGCGGCGGCGTGAACCTGTTTCTGGATCCGGGGGCGGCAGGCTAGAGTGCGTCCTCCACGGAGGTCCCACCCCATGCGCCGCACCGCCTCTCCCCTCGCTGCCGCCGTCCTCGCCGCCGCCCTGCTCGCCCGTTGCAGCTCGAGCAGCCCCGCCCCGGCGCCCGGCGAGACCGACGCCGGCTTCACCGTCATCGTCGGCCGCGACGGCGTCCCCTTCAAGCCGGGCACGGTGGACGGGGGGATGGTGGTCCCCGTGGGCCAGCCCGTCCACTGGCGCTTCGCGGTCTCGGGCTACAACGTCGTCTCCGGCACGGTCGTCGACGGCGGCTGCGTCCCCGACAACCAGTTCTGCTCCGGCGTCGACCTCGACGGGGGCGTCGTGGACTGCTCCCAGGCTCCGCTGCAGACGGCGTCCTCGCGCTGGTCGCACGCCTTCGCCGACGCCGGGACCTACACCTACTTCTCCGCGCCGCAGTGCCCCGCGGCGCAAGGCGTCATCACCGTCCAGTAGCCGGCGCGCCGCGCCCGGGATGGCGCGCGCGCCCGGCGCCCCGCCAGGAACCCACCGTGGCCCGCCGCTCGCGCGTCCCCGACCTCTCGTCCCGTTGCGGCCGCTGCCTCTTCCCGCCCGCCTTCTGCCTGTGCGCCGAGGTCCGGCCCGTCGAGACGCGCACGCGCCTCGTCTTCCTCCGCCACGCGAGCGAGATCGGGCGCCCCACCAACACCGTCCGCTGGGCGGCGCTCGCCCTGCGCGGCGCCGAGGTCGTCGAGTACGGCCTGCCGGGGGCGCGCCTCGACGACCGCGTCCTGCGCGGAGAGGGAACCTGGGTCCTCTTCCCCTCGGCGCGGCCGTCGCCGCCGCCCCGGGTCCCTCCGGGGCGGCTCGTGGTCCTCGACGGCAGCTGGGCCCAGGCCCGCCGCATGCTCCAGCGCGTCCCGGCGCTGCGCGCCCTCCCGCGTCTCTCCCTGTCCGCGCCGGCGCCCCGGCCGCGCCTGCGCCGACCCACCGTGGCGGGCGGCATGTCCACGCTCGAGGCCCTCGCGGCGGCGCTCGCGCTCCTCGGGGAGCCGCAGGCCGCCCACCGGCTCGAGGCCCTGCACGCCGCCGCCCTCGACCGGGCCGCGCGGCTGCGCTACGGGAGGGGCGCGTGAGCTACGCCCCCGCGCCCTGGCTCCCCACGGGCCACCTCATGACGGTCTTCGCCAACGTGGCCCGGCCGTTCCCGAGGCCGCACGGCGCGCGGGAGCGCTGGGAGCTTTCCGACGGCGACTTCGTCGACGTGGACCGCCTCGCCGGGACGGGACCGGATGCGCCGGTGCTGGTGGTGTGCCACGGCCTGGAGGGAAGCTCGCGCGCCCCTTACGTGCGGGGGCTCGCGGCGGCGGCGCGGGCGCGGGGCCTCGCCGTCCTGGCGATGAACTTCCGCGGCTGCTCGGGGGCCATGAACCGGCTGCCCCGCCTCTACCACTCCGGCGAGACGGGCGACCTCTCGGAGGTGGTGAGCCGCCTCGCAGCCGAACGGCCGGGCCGGCCCGTCCTGCTGGCGGGGTTCTCGCTCGGAGGCAACGTCGTCGCCAAGTACCTGGGCGAGCGCGGCGACGGCCTCCCGGCCGAGGTGCGGGCCGCGGCCGCGATCTCCGTCCCGTTCGACCTCGCCGCCTGCGCCAGGGCGCTCGACGGTCCGGGCTTCTGGTTCCGCCTCTACCGCGAGCGCTTCCTGCGCCGCCTGCGCAAGAAGGCTCTCGCGAAGGCCCGCCGCTTCCCCCGGGCGATCGACGCCGCGGCCGCCCGCTCGGCGCGCACCTTCGCGCTCTTCGACGACCGGGTGACGGCGCCGCTGCACGGCTTCGCCGGGGCGGAGGACTACTGGGCGCGTTCCTCCTCCGGCCGCTACCTCGGCGGCGTGCGGAGGCCGCTCCTCGCGCTCGCCTCCGCCGACGACCCCATGGTCCCCGCCGCCTCCCTGCCGATCGAGGCGGCGGGGGCGAACCCGCGCGTGACCCTGGAGGTCCTCCCCGCCGGCGGCCACGTCGCCTTCGTCTCGGGCCCGCCCTGGCGGCCCTCCTACTGGGCCGAGGGGCGGGTCCTCGACTTCCTGGTCGCGGCGACGGAGTAGCCCGCCCTCGCCCCGATCCCGCGGCGCTACGGCGCGAGCAGGACCTTGCCCACGTTCTGGCGGTCTTGGATTCGGCGGTGGGCCTCGGCGGCTCGATCGAACGGGAAGACCCGGTCCACCTGCGGCCGGATGGCGCCCTGGCGGTACAGGCCCAGGAGGGCGACCACCTCCTCCATCAACATCTCCCGCTCGTTCCAGAGGTGGCCGATGTTCACGCCCGCCACGGATCGGTTGTCGTTCATGAGCGCGATGGGCGAGAAGCGCGGGATGGAGAGGGCCTGCAGGGCGACGTGCAGCAGGTTGCGGCGCTCGCCCGGCGCCATCTTGGAGAAGCCGTAGGCGACGAGCCGCCCGGCCGGGCGCAGGAGCGCGTACCCCTTCCTCCAGTCGGACCCGCCGAGCGCGTCGAGCACCACGTCCACGCCCTTGCCGCCCGTGAGGCGCATCACCTCGGCGGCGTAATCCGCCGTCCGGTAGTCGATGGGGTGGGCGCAGCCCTGGGCTCGGATGGCCTCGTGCTTGCCGGACGAGGCGGTCCCGAAGGCCGTCACCCCGGGAACGGTGCGGCAGAGCTGGAGGGCGGCGATCCCCACGCCGCCCGCCGCCATGTGGACGAGCACCTTCTCGCCGGGGCGGATCGCCGCCACCCGGAAGAGCATGTGGAAGGCGGTGATGTAGTTCACCGGGAGCGCCGCCCCCTCCTCGAAGCTCATGCCCTCGGGCATGGGGATCGCCTGCCCGGCCTGGACGCACACCGCCTCGGCCTGGCCGCCGAAGCGCGTCAGGCCGATGACGCGCGTCCCGGCTGCCGGCGACGCGACGCCGCTGCCCAGCGCATCCACGACGCCCGCCACCTCGTAGCCGACGACGCACGGCAGCTTCGGCGCGTCCGGGTAGAGCCCCATCCGCGCCATGACCTCGGCGAAGTTGAGGCCCGCGGCGCGGACGCGGATGCGGACCTCCCCCGGCCCCGGGATCGGCTCCGGCGTCTCGCGCACCTCGAGGACCTCGGGCCCGCCGGCCCGCGCAATCCAGACCGCTCGCATGGGATCCCTCCTCCCACGCTCTTACCAGCACCGGCGGGAAAAGGCGCAGCCCTGGAGGGGCGATTACAATCTGGCGCTTGAGCACGCCGCCCCTGGCCGCCGCGCCCGGCGAGACCCCCCTCGGCCCATGGGCGCGGCGCGCCGTGACGATTCCCGGCTACGTCCTGGCCTTCGCAGCCGCCGCCGCGCTCTTGCCGGCGCTCCTGCCCGTCGCCCTGGCGCTCGACCTCCTGCGCCGGCGCCGGCTCGCCACCGCGCGCTTCCTCGCCGTGCTCTTGCTCTACCTCGCCTTCGAGATGGTGGGGCTGGCGGTCCTCGGCTGGATCTTCGCGACGCGCGGACCGCCCTCGGCCGGCGCGCGGCACGCGGCGCGCCTCCACCGGCTGGAGTGCTGGTGGGCGAGCGCGCTCCTCGGGCTCGTCCGGCGCCTCTACGGCCTCCGGCTCGAGGTGGAAGGGCTCGAGTGCGCCTCGCCCGGGCCGGTCATCGTGATCGGCAACCACGTCAGCGTCGCCGACGTGCTCCTCCCCGCCGCCCTGGTGTCCGGCCGGCTCGATCTCCGGCTGCGCTACGTCGCGAAGCGAGAGCTCGTCTGGGACCCGTGCGTGGACCTCGCCGGCCACTGGCTCCCCAACGCGTTCGTGGCGCGCGGCTCGGCCGACACGCCCGGCGACGTCGCGCGCGTCCAGGCGCTCCTCGAGGGGCTCGGCCCCGGGGACGGCATCTTCCTGATGCCCGAGGGCACCCGCTTCGCGCCGGAGCGCCGGGAACGGGTCCTGGCCTCCTTCGAGGCGGAGGGGCCGAGCGAGCTCACGGAGCGCGCGCGCAGGCTCCGCCACCTCCTGCCGCCCCGGTTCGGGGGCATCCTGGGCCTCTTCGACGGGAACCCCGGCGCCGACGTCGTGGTCATGGCCCACACCGGGTTCGAGGGAGTCCGGCGCCTCTCCGACGTGTGGAACGGCGTCCTGGTCGGCCGCACGATCCGGGTGTCATTCTGGCGTCGTCCGTGGGCGAGCGTCCCCACGAGCCAGGAGGGCAGGCGCGGGTGGCTCCTCGACGAGTGGGATCGGCTCGATGCATGGCTGGGGCGCCACCGCGAGCCGGCGCGCGGCCGGACGCACGGAACTTGAGGGTGGCGGCCGGGGCGGCCGCCGGCTTAAGCTCGGGGCGCGAACGAACGGAAGCGAGGAGGACACCCGAGATGCCGGTCTCCAAGAAGCGCAAGAAGGAAGGGAAGAGGGTGAAGCGCAGCGCCCCTGCGGCCGCGCCGCACGAGGGCGAGGGCCACCCGCCCACCGAGGCGCCGAACCCCGTGCAGCAGCGGATGGGCAAGCCCTCGAACCCCTTCCTGACGCACCAGCCGAATCGCCCCATGGGGTCCCAGCGCGGCCGCTAGGCGCGCCGTGATCGATCC
>Ga0209798_10001029_pt1 | contig 17009 bp, 9 predicted proteins | sample DOMMetBare3Fresh_FD_187475 | JGI IMG/M metagenome (GOLD analysis project Ga0209798, IMG submission 187475) | Wetland sediment microbial communities from St. Louis River estuary, USA, under dissolved organic matter induced mercury methylation -... | ecosystem: Environmental > Aquatic > Freshwater...
ACCTCGCGGCAAGGAGGGACGCAAATGACCGTAACAGAGATCACATTGGTATTGGGTCTGGACGTCAGGACGAAGAGGTGAAGGTATGACGAACGCAAACAGCACTCCCAAGGGGCTTATGGCTGAACTCCAAAACCTCCGTAACCGCCTTGAAGAGTCGGAAGAGACCCTGCGCGCCATCGGTAGTGGTGAAGTGGATGCGTTTGTGCTCTCCGGGCCGAATGGGGATCAGGTCTTCACCCTGAAGGGAGCGGAGCAGCCGTACCGCATCCTTGTGGAGTCGATGAATGAAGGAGCCGCCACCCTGGCAATGGACGGTACTATCGTCTACTGCAACAAACGCCTGGCAGACCTGCTGGAGGTGTCGATAGAGCGGCTCGCCGGAACGCAGATCAACTCGTACGTGGCACCTGCGGACCGTCCTCTTTTTTCTGCCCGGTTTGAAAGAAACGCTCAAGAGCATACAACGGTTGAAATCGCCATGATGACCGCTACGGGAATTACCCTGCCGGCGCTGGTTTCCTGCAGCGCACATGATGGGGGGATAAGCGTGGTGGTCACCGATCTCACGCAACAAAAGCGCAACGACTCCAAGCGCAGGCAGGCCGAAGAACAGATTCGAAACGCGGAACGAAGAGAGTACATATTGGATCGGATCTCCAGCTGCTTCCTCACCGCCCCTGACGAAGAGCTCTATGCTGAGGTACTGGACGTCGTTCTCAATGTCATGGAGAGCAGGTTCGGGATTTTCGGTTACATTGCGGACAACGGTGATCTGGTGATACCCAGCATGACCCGGGAGGTCTGGGATGCGTGCCAGATTCCGGATAAGACGATTGTTTTTCCGCCCGCCAGCTGGGGCAAGAGCTTGTGGGGAAGGGCCATTCGGGAGAAAACAGCTTTCTATGCCAACGAAGCCTTTCGCACTCCCGAGGGACACATCCCGATCAACAATTTTCTGACCGTGCCGATTGTCTTTGGCGACAAGACCATTGGCCTGCTCTCGGTGGGAAACAAGCAAGGGGGGTACTGTGATCAAGACCAGGAACTGCAGGAGCTGATCGTCAGCCGTATTGCCCCGATCCTCAACGCGCGTCAGCAAAGGGACCGGCAGGAGCAGGAACGCAATCGTGCCGAAGAGTCGCTCAGGGTGTCAAATACCTACAATCGGAACTTGATTGAGGCGAGTCTCGATCCCCTCTGCACCATCGCCCCGGACGGTATAATCGTTGATGTTAACAATGCTGCGGAAACAATTACCGGCTGTCGCCGGGAGGAACTGATCGGCTCCTGTTTTGCTGACTATTTTACCGACCCTCACAAGGCTCAGCAAGGTTTTCAGCTGGTAATGGCTGAAGGAATAGTGCGGAACTATCCGCTGCAGATCCGGCACCGGGACGGTCAGGTGAGTTCAGTCCTGTACAATGCCGCGCTGTTTCGGGATGACAACGGAGCAGCGCACGGGGTGTGTGTCACTGCCCGTGACGTTACCGAACTTAAAAAACTGGAAGCCCAACTCTTCCAGGCCCAGAAGATGGAGGCGATCGGTCAGCTGGCTGGTGGCATCGCACACGATTTTAACAATCTGATCACCGGCATCATCGGTTTCAGTTCCCTGATGGAAATGCATATGGATCAGGATGATCCGCAGCGAGAGCGGCTGAGCCATGTGATTGCCGCTGCCGAAAGGGGCGCTGATCTGACCAAGAGTCTGCTCGCCTTCAGCCGCAAACAGGCGATTAACCCGCAGCCGATCGATCTCAACCGGATCATCAACAAGACCGAAAACTTTTTGAAACGCATTATCGGTGAGGATATCGATTTCAGGGTGGTATTCCATCATGATGCGCTGACGGTACATGCGGATAGTGGTCAGATCGAGCAGGTACTGATGAATCTGGCGACCAATGCCCGCGATGCCATGCCAAACGGGGGATTGTTCAGCGTCGAGACCAGCTTGATTGAGATCGACACTGATTTCATCAAGACTCATGGTTACGGCGAAGCAGGGGAGTATGCCCTGCTCTCCATCTCGGACAACGGCCTGGGTATGGATGAAACTACCCTCAAACGACTGTTTGAACCATTTTTCACCACCAAGGAGCTGGGGAGAGGGACCGGTTTGGGGCTCCCCATCGTGTACGGTATCGTCAAACAGCATAATGGCTACATCAATGTCTACAGCGAGCCGGGGAACGGGACTGTCTTCACCATCTACCTGCCGCTACTCAAGCAGGTCGTACTGCAGAGCGCCGATCATGTGGAGGATGTTCTGACAGGTGGGGCGGAAACAATTCTGGTGGCCGATGACAACGGGATGGTGCTGAGTCTGACGGAGAAGGTTCTGAAACAGTTTGGCTATACGGTACTGACCGCCGTTGACGGTCGTGATGCGGTGGAGAAATTCAGTGCTGACCGTGATACGATTGCACTGGTTATTCTGGACGTCATCATGCCGAAAATGAATGGTAAAGAAGCGCTGGATGAGATGCGAAAGATCTGCCCTGGGGTGAAGGCGCTCTTTGTCAGTGGCTATACCGCCGACATCATTCACAAACGTGGGACGTTGGACGAAAGTCTGGAGTTTCTTGCCAAGCCGTTGCGACCGGTGAGTCTGTTGCATAAAGTGCGGGACGTACTGGACGGTGTAAAGCGGGATGGGAAAAACGGGGTGGTAGTATGAACGAACAACAGCCGGGACGCGTGGTGATTGTTGATGATGATGGCGATGTCTGTTTGAGCTTGCAGGGGATCCTGGAGAAAAGCGGGTACCTGGCGCAGCCCTTTGACAATGGTGATGCTGCCCTGGCGTATCTTGTGGAACAGGGGGCTGATCTGGTCCTGACCGATATCCGGATGCCCGGTATGGATGGCATGGAACTGCTGGGAAATGTCCTGGCTCTCAACCCTGATATTCCGGTGATCCTCATGACCGGCTATGCCGATCTCGATGTGACGGTCACGGCCATCAAGCTGGGGGCCTTCGATTTCATTCTCAAACCGTACGATCCGGGGTATCTGCTGAAAACAATCGAAAAGGGGATCACCTACCGTCGCCTGCGTCTGGCGGAGCTGCAACACCGCCAGGATCTGGAACAGGCAGTGGAAGAACGGACCCGGCAATTGCAGAAGGCGCATGCCCTCCTGCTCCAGAATGAAAAGATGGCGCTGATCGGGCAGATTGCCGCCGGGATTGCCCACGAGATCAACAACCCGTTGGGATTCATATCCAGTAACCTGGAAACCTTGAGCAAGTTTTCGGAGCGGCTTTTGATCTTCCTCGCGTTGCAGTCCGAGTCGCTCGTCAAATGTTGCCCGGCGGAAGAGTTGGCCCGGATTGAGGAGTTCCGAAGCAAAACCCATGTCAGCCGGATGTCTGACGAACTTCCGGAAATTGTGCAGGAAACCCTGGAGGGTGTGGAGCGTATCAAGGAGATCGTCCGTAACCTGAAGGGATTTGCCCGGGTGGACGACCACGAATTGTTTGTGAGCAACATCAATGAGATCATCGACAAGGCGCTCACCATCGTCAGGAATGAACTGAAGTATGTTGCCACGATCATCACCGAGTATGGCGATCTTCCCCCGATTCAATGCCATCCCAATCAACTGGCCCAGGTGTTCATGAATCTGCTGGTCAATGCTGCCCACGCCATCGAGGAGCACGGCGATATCCATGTTCGTACCTGGCGGGAGGGGGAATGGCTGTATGCCGCGGTGAGCGATAGCGGCTGCGGAATTCCCGCAGAGAACCTGCCCCGCATTTTTGAGCCGTTTTTTACCACCAAGGACGTGGGGAAGGGGACTGGTCTGGGGTTGTCGATCAGTTACGACATCATTCGCAAACACCACGGCGAGATAACGGTGGAGAGTGAGGTTGGCAAGGGGACGGTTTTTACCATCATGTTGCCGGTGAAGTAGAACGGGGAAGCGCTGGTCACTCCTGATAGAACATGAAACGATTCTTGCCGGCGCCTTTGGCGGCATACATGGCCGTGTCGGCTTTCTTCATCAGGTCTTCGACGTTGTCCGGACCATCGACCGGGTAGACCGTGATGCCAATGCTGCTGGTAATCCGGAGTTCATGATTTCTGATCAGAAATGGAGTCTCAAGGGCATGCAGGACTTTTTCGGCAACCAGGGCTGCATCCTGGGGATGAGCGATTTCCGACAGAACAACGATGAACTCGTCCCCCCCCTGGCGTGAAACATTATCCCCCTGACGCACACTGGCAGTAAGCCGTAGGGCGACCGCCTTGAGCAGCTCATCGCCGGCGTCGTGTCCCAACGAGTCATTGACTTGCTTGAACCCGTCCAGATCAAGGAACATGATCGCCATGGAACGCTGATGCCGTTTGGCCAGCAACAACGCCTGATTCAAACTGCCGAGCATCATCACCCGGTTCGGCAGGCCGGTGAGGGTGTCGTAGTAGGCCAGTTGACGGATCTTCTCTTCGGTCTGCTTGCGTTCGCTGATATCGCGAACGAGTGCCAGGGCGTGCCATTCGTTCTTGGTCTGGAAAGCGGAGATGGAAAGTTCGATCGGGAATTGATTGCCATTCTTGTGCAGGGCCGTGATTTCAAAGGTCGTTCCAACCAGTATCCCTTCTCCCGTGCTCCGGAATTGCTCCATCGCCCGCTGGTAGCGTTCCCGATACTGTGGCGGGGCAAGCAGGTCATGGAGAGGGGAACCCAAGGCCTCGTTTTCCTGATATCCGAACATCTCTTCTGCCGCAGGATTCCAATATGAAATGGTTCCCTGGGAACCCATGATGATGATGCTATCCTTGGCAGCCGTACTGATCAGGCGGAAACGCCGTTCACTTTCCAGCAAGCGCTGTTCGGCTGACCGGCGGCTGTTGATGTCTTCCATCTGCACGATAAAATACGACGGTTCTCCTTCCTGATTTCTCACCAGCGTTGACGTGACCTGTACCCATACCGGATCTCCATTTTTGCGGAGATAGCGTTTTTCCTGTTTGTAGAAATTGAGTTCTCCCTTCAGTACCTGTGACAGGTACGCACGGGTGACCGGCATGTCGTCGGGATGGGTGAGATCCATCAGGGTGAGTTGCTCGAACTCATCTCTTTCGTACCCCAACAGCTCACAGAGCGCCCGGTTCGGTTGTTGGAAGTGCCAATCCATTGCTCCGATTGCCATGCCGATCGGAGCGTGTTCCAAGGTTTCGCGGAAACGTTGCTCACTTTCCTGTAAGGCCCGCTCTGCTTCGCGGCGCGGCGTAATATCCTGAAAAGCCGCCACGGAACCGAGTGTGCAGCCGTTGTGAATTATGGGACTGGCTGAGATGGCAACCGGAATGATGCTGCCGTCCTTGTGCACCAGCCAGTCGTTGAGAGAACGGTAGATTTCGCCGCTGCGAATTGTCAGGTGTACCGGGCAATCGTCGGAGGAGATGAGGGTGCCGTCGGGTTGTTTGTAGTGGAACGCGGCGTGCCCATCCAGCCCCAGCAGTTCCTCTTCTGTCCAGCCCAGGAGCCGTTGCGCCTCTTCGTTGATGAAGGTTACTTTCCCTGCCGCATCCAGCACGTACACGCCATCGGCAAGCAGCGACGTAATTTCGCGGAGTTTGGCCTCACTTTTTTTCAGTGCTTCTTCGGCCAGCGTGCGTTCGTCGATTTCCTGATGCAGTGCTGACTGATGAGTGGCTATTTCTGCACGCATGGTGGCAAAGCTATGTACCAGGGTGCCGATTTCATCGCTGCCGGCCTCGGGTAGCGGAGCATCGAAATCCCGCTGGGCGAGCCGCCGTGAGGCTTCCGACAACCGCATTGCGGGTCTTCTCACCACCACTTCCAGGGTTACAATCGCCGTGACCGTCACCAGGGTGAAGATGCCGATCAGGATAGCCAGCAATTCCTGGTATTCCTTGCGTACAACCGCAAGTGTGGGGATGATGTCCAGATGCACGGTCAGTTCGCCCAAATCGGTTCCGAGGTAGGCTAACCGTTTCCTGATCACGCGAATGTTCTTTCCCTCCTGCCGGGGTGCGGGTGCGGGGGGAATCAGCAGTGGGTAAACCTGGCGCCCTTTGCCATCGACCAGACGAACCGCCACCCAATCAGGATTTTTTTTCAATAGTTCATCCAGATTAACGACGACCGTATCGATCTTGTTACTCAGCAGAAGTGGCGACAGCCCCAAGGCGATACTGTTCAAGCAGCGGTCAACCCCGTGCAGTCGTACCGCCTCATTCAGGGCCAGAGTGTGGGGAATCCAATGCCAATAAAAATATCCTCCCGCCAGGGTGCAGCTCACCAGCAGTGGAAGTAACAGTTTGGTTAGCAGTTTCATGGCTAAAATTCCTTTACCCAATAGTTGTTCAGATGCCAGCTACGCATGGCCAGATACTCCTCCAGCGATGCGGGAACCGGCTGCTTCATGGGAACTTTTGCCAACAACGCCATTCCATCAGGGGTGTTGGCCATGTCGAGCAAGGCACGGCGCACCTTCTCGCGGATTTTTGCAGGGACACGGGGGTGGGCGGCAACGGGAAGAGATGGCGCTTTTCGCGTGGTATAGAGCACTCTCAGTGCTTCCTGAACAGCTTGCTCCTGCTCCTGCAGGGTTTTCTCCACGCCGCCGCCGGCGTCGGCCAAGCCGTTCAGCACATGCAGATAGGCCGAGGTGTGGGACTTGGCGTAAATCTGATCGAACTTGATATGAAATATCTGGTCCAGATCAGCCCGTAGGAGCAGGCCGCCGCCCAGCGCGTTGGGTGAAGGAATCGCGATGCTCTTGCCATTCAGTTGCGACACCTGTCGAACCGGGCTTTCCTTCCGTACCACCAGGATACCGCGAATCGGCGCACGGTCACGCACCAGCGGCAGATACCCCTGGTTCCTGTTCTCCTTGACGATCAGATACGGGTTGGCGTAGATGAAATCGGGATTTCCCCTTCCCACCTCTTGTTCGTACTCTTCCAGCGAAAGATTGGTAATCAGTTTGAATGACAAGCCGGTCCGTTTTTCCAGTTCCGCCACGATCGGATTCCAGATTTCGAACAGTTTGCGATATTCAAACTGGGGGGTAATCGCCAGGCTATAGGTTGCGGCAGCAGCTTGTTCGGCATGCCCCAGGCATATCACGCACAACAGCACGATTTGCGCATATCGAAGCGCATGTGAACGGAATACCTTCAGCCATTTACCGTTGCAGATGTGAAAAATTGTCATGGCGATTTCCTGGCTCGGGTTGCCGGCAGTGGCAATCTGCCGCCTTTCCTGGGGTGCCGATTGATTAATGGAATTACTCCGCTGCCCGGGGAAGCTGAATCGCAACCTCCACCCCGCCATTACGATTGCTGACCGAGATCACTCCTCCCAGATGCTTCTCGATGATCATCTTGGACATGTAGAGCCCCAACCCTTTCCCCTGGGACATGAACTTGGTGGTAAAGTAGGGATCAAAGATCTTGTCCATCACCTCCGCCGGAATCCCGCCGCCATTATCCCGGATCGTAACCAGCGCCGCATCACCCTGGTGGGCACAGACGATCGTTATCAGGGGATCCGCCGGTTGCTGCAGCAGAATCGCTTCCCTGGCGTTGCTGATGACGCTCAGTATCACCTGGGAAAACTCATGTTGATAACCGTTGACGTACGAGTCCAGCCGATTGATCGTTTCGAGGCGAATGCCGTGGGCCTCCAGGTCATCCCTGACCAGGAGAATGGCATCCGCAACGGCCGGGTAGAGGGCGAATCGTTGGCTGACCTGCTCCGGTTCGTAAAAATGACGGAAGGTGTCGATGGTGCGGGAGAGGTAGGTCAGCTCTTTCATGCAGAGCTTGACATAGCTGCGGCAGGTGCCGGGATCAAGATCACCGCATTCGTAGTCGGCTTGAAGATTCTGAACGGTCAGCGCCACGTTATTGAGCGGCTGACGCCATTGGTGGGAAATGTTACTGAGCATTTCCCCCATGGCCGCCAGCCGTGCCTGATAGGCCATGATCCGGTCCTTCTCCCGGTTCTTTTCCACCTCGTTGGCAACCCGTTGCTCAAGTCCCGTGTTAATCCTGCGCAGTTCCTCCTCAGCCTGTTTCATCCGCTCCAGCGCTTCTTCCAGTTCCTGCACTTTTTCTTCCAGTTTGCTGGCCACGATTCCGCTGTACTCCCGCAGGTACTGCTCGTTGCTCTCCCTGATTTCCGGGTGGGCCGGTTGGCGCTGGCGCGCCTCCCATTCCTGCATGACGGTACTGGTTTTTTCCCATAACTGCTCAGGTCCGACCGGTTTGGGGATGAATGCCTCGGCTCCCAGCGAAAGCGCCAATTCGGCGTCTTTTTGTCCGGTGTAGGTGGACGAGTGGAAAATAAACGGTATTGATCGCAGCTCGGGATCTTCCTTGAGGGCGTGCAGCAGCTGATAACCGTCCAGGCGCGGCATGAGGGCGTCGGAAATGATGACGTCCGGCTTGTGAAGTGCCGCCATTTCCAGCCCTTCCTGTCCATCTTTCGCCTCGATGACGGTGCAATCGTGTTGTTCAAAGCTGAAACGCATCATTGCCCGTGCGCTGATACTATCTTCTACGATCAGGATATTCATGTAATCATCCCTCCAAATGTTCAGTTTCGGCACTCTTGCTCCGGCCGGTCACATCATCCGGGGTGCGCAGGGCAACCGCTACCGTGAAACAGGCGCCATCATCCAGGTTGCAGACCGCCAGGCTCCCTCCCATGTGCTTTTCAATGATGGTCTTGGACATGAAAAGCCCGATTCCGCTTCCTTTGTCGTGCTGCTTGGTGGTGAAGTACGGGTCGAAGATCGCTGCCATGATATCATCCGGAATCCCGCCGCCATTGTCGCTGACTCTGACGAAGGCCGATCCGGCTTCAGCGGTGATATCAACCTTGATCAGCGGAGTGCTGACCGCCCGTTCTATCAGTACATCCCGGGCGTTTCCCAGCAGATTGAGCATTACCTGGGCATATTCGTTGGGGTAGCCATTGATCAGAAGCTCTTCTCCCGCTTCGACAATTATTTTGATACCCCGGTCCTTCAGGCTGGCCGACACGAGCTGGATGGCGCGGGTGATACTCTGTCTGACACCGAAGTCGGTTTTTTGCCTGTCTTCCCGGAAAAAACTCCGGAAGTCGTCGATGGTCTGGGCCATGTAGCTGATCAGATCCATGCATTTGTTGCTTTCCGATTTCATCTCCGCCCTGGTCAGCAATCCGGCGGCAAAGTCGTATTCCACACCCTGGATCAGCAGTGCCAGGTTGTTGAGTGGCTGTTTCCATTGGTGGGCGATGTTGTTGATCATTTCACCCATGGCAGCCTGACGGCTCTGCTGGATCATCAGCTTGTCCTTGGAGCGCAGCTCCGAGACCGCATGCGCTACCCGTTCCTCCAGGGTCCGGTTGATTTCTTCCAGTTGGAGCTGCTTGACAGCCAGTGCCTCCTGCGTGCACTGGCGTTCGCCGATTTCCTGTTCCAGTGCGGCCGTACGCTCGCTGACGCGCAGTTCCAGTTGATCCTTGGTTTGGCGGAGCTGATCAGTCAATTCCAGCTGCTGTCGCCAGCGGTTGTAAATTGTTCCGGCTGCCAGCAGGGTGGTAATGGTGAAAACAGTCAATAGGACAAGTGACTTGGCTGAATCCTTTTTCCACCCCTCCAGGTAATCGCTGGTGGCCACTCCCACCACCACATAGAGCGGATAGCGGGAAATTTTACGATAGGAGAGTGTCCTGGGGAGGTTGTCGGCGACCGATTGGGGGGTGAAGTAGGTTCCGGCCACCGGTTGGCTGGTAACGGTGATCCGGAATTCCGGCGAGATGTTCTGCTGCCCGATTACGCTGCCGGGGCCCTTGATGTCCGGGTAGCGAATGATAAGCCCGAGTTGGCCGTCACGGAGCGCAACGATCCCGTGCCGGCCGATATTGAGTTTTGAAAACAGCGTGGCAAAGTAGTCGAGGGTCAGCTGGGCATAGACGATGCCGCCGAATGAACCGTCCGGCGCGTTGATCCGGCGGGCAATGTTCAGTACCCACTTGCCGTTCATTGCGCTCTGAAATGGTGGCGAGATCAGTAGTCCGGCCGTCGGATCGTCACGCAGCTGATTGAAATAGGGGCGTCCGGCAAGGTTGACCTGTTTTACCACTCCGGTGCCGAGGATGACATTCCCCTGGCTATCGGCAATCCGCAGCGCCTCCAGTTCCGGCATCAGGCTGTGGGTCTGTTGTATGAATAGATCGTGCTCTTTGGTGTTGAGTCGATTTTCAGGGTGAACTGGTTTGATTTCATGGATGATGTGCTGTAGTGAAAGGTCGATTTTCTCGATCACCCCTTCGATGGAGTCTTCGAGCACCTTGGCCAGGTTCTGGGTGGAAATCTCGGCCCGTTCCACGTACAGGCGGCGGCTCTGTTGCAGGGAAACCACCACCATGGTGATCACCAGCAGATTGAACAGCAGGATGGAAAGCCCGAAACGCAGGAGGGTTGAAAATCGCTGTTTTCGTGAAGCGCTCATGCCGGTCTGCTGATCAGTCATGTGGTTGCCCTTTAAAACGGAGATTTCCTAGTCTACCATGAAATATGAGAATTTCTTGTTTTATAGTGGGTTATCTGTTTTTACTAGCTGAAGGCGCAGGTCGATTGTTACTTATTGGTCAGATGGAATTTTTTTTGCAAAACGGACAACCAGGCCAAAGGGGGTTGCAAGCTTTTGCAAGGTTTCCAGAGTCGGGTTTCCCTTGTCTCGTTCGATTTCCATCAATACCCTGGGATAGATTTTCAATACCTTTTCGGCGTATTCAGTCTGGGTCATGCCGACAATCTTGCGCATTCGGCGGGTTGCCTGACCAATCGTCAGTATGCCGGCATCGATATCGGCGTAGAGCGTTTCTTTTTCTTTCCTGATTTCCTCGGCGGTTCTCTTTTTACGTATTCGAACTGACATAGCGGTTACCCCCTCAGCATTCGCAGATCAGAAGCTATCTCTTCGCAGCGCACTGCCAGTCGCTCGATTACCCGATCTTCAACGCCGCACTTCTGCATGGTATGGGGTAGACCGGCAACTGTATCTGCATCATGTACCAGTATTGCTATCACTTCATCGGGGGAGATAGACGACGGCAAGCTGTAGGCAACTTTTCTCCATGCCGGTCTGCCAATGTTCGACTCCAGCTCTCCCGGCCAACGGGAACTTCGGGGAATTCCTTCAGGGTCAAGAAACATCGGAGCAAAATCATAGAGCGGAGAAAGTGCGATACCTTCGGCACACTTCAGGAACGAAGTATTGCGACCATGGTTGTCAGTATTACGAAGCGCAGCATTGAGAAGATCACGTCGAATGTATTCCACAAGTTCTGTTTTGGGGGTGCTCGTGTATGCAGCAATTGCGTTGCAGAAAACGGTATGATCTCCACGACGGCCGAATTCGGCAATGCCGCAGGCTGAGCAGAGACTTTCCAGCCCATGGCGTTGCACGGAGCCACTGACAATTGCCCGGTCAAAGCGGGGAACAAACAATGCCTCCCCGATCAGTTCCAGCGGTGCGCCAACCCGCAGACCGAAACTGCGGGCAACTTCAAGATATGAGGCTTCGTTTCGTAAAACGGTACGATCAGCATCGCTTTTCCCGCGGGGAAATTTGACCATCCAGAAATCATGGATTTTATGATCGGGTAACGAGCCCTCAGGATGCCAACGCAGATGGTGGTCCCTTACCAACAGGAATTTGGGTGCATCTCCCTGCACATCCGTAGCGCCTGCTACAACCGCACCGCATTCCTCGGCGTATTCAATGAAATCAGCATGTTTTTCAACAATTTCAGTGCGGGAAAACCCCGGATGCGATGAGTCGGGAGAAACAGATGCCCCTGCGATGCGAATGTTACCCGGCGGATTGCCTGCGCCCTGGGTAAGGAGCTCCCAGTCAGCGTCAGCTCCATCGGAAAGTCCCAGGCGACGAAGCCAGACACGTCGTCCTGCGCCGGTCGGCATGATATCAAGGAGAAACGCCGGCCAACGGGAAGAACGAAAAAGCTCAAAGCTGACCGGATAGCAAAGCCCTACCCGCCGCTCGGGGCGGTTTTCCCCGATAGTTGCCACCGTGTAGTCGATGTCATACTCAAAAGTACCACCACAGGCAATCCCCTGTTTGATGGAACGGGAGTCGGGGGAAAACTGGCCGGCAGTTTTCCAATAGCCATCTTGGAATATTTCAATGATTACATTCATGGCTATTTTAGTAGCATAAAAGTTGCTGCATATCAAATAAATTGTCTATTTTAGTAGCTATATATTGAGGGCGGCGGGGAGGGGGATGGGAATGACGGATGCTGTGATTGTTGCTTTGGCAGTTGTAAAACCCTGCTCCGTTCCCATGCCGGGGCAGGGGAACGGAGCGTCTGACTGCTACTTCAGCCCGCGGATCTTCTCCAGGCTCTCTTCCAGTACTTTTTTCTTCTCGGTTACCTCAGCCAGTTTCTGGCGCTCTTTTTCCACGATGGCGGCCGGAGCACGGTCAACAAAGGTCGGGGTTGACAGTTTTTTGGAGAACATCTCGATCTCCTTGTCAATCTTGCCGATCTCTTTCAGCAACCGCTCTTCCTCAGCAGCCACGTCGACCAGCCCCTTGAGTGGCACATAGATCTGTACGTCCCCGGATACCTGGATCGAAGCATCCTCCGGCTTTTCGATGTTGAGGCCGATTGCCAGGTCGGAAATCCGCGCCAGGCTGATGATCGACCCTTCGTTATGTTTCATCAGCTTGAGGCTCGCTTCACTGCCGCAGGAGAGGATTACGGCGATTTCACGGCTGGGAGGGACGTCCATCTCGCCCCGGATGTTACGGATCGCGGAGATGACCCCCATGACCCGCTCCATATTGGCGGCTGCTTCCGGGAAACTTTGCTCTGCACGGAACTCGGGATAGGCGGCCCGCATGATGGTGGCGGGGGAGTCGTTGCTCCCGCTAGTTCCCGGCAGAGCCTGCCAGATCTCTTCGGTGATGAACGGCATGAAGGGGTGCAGCAGGCGCAGCAACTGTTCCAGTGTGTACCAGAGTACGTATTGGGTGGTCTGCTTCCGCACCGGATCCGTGCCGTACAGCTCCTTCTTGGAAAGTTCCAGGTACCAGTCGCAGAATTCGCTCCAGGTAAACTGGTAGAGCCCCATGGCGGCCTCGTTGTAGCGGTATTCCTCCAGCGCCTGGTTGGTTTCGCGGGCGGTTTCATTCAAACGGTGCAGGATCCACTGGTCCCCTTGTGACAGTTCCAGACTCTCCAGCTTGATCCCCGTGGGATCAAAACCGTCCAGGTTCATCAGGGTGAAACGGGCGGCATTCCAGACCTTGTTGCAGAAGTTGCGGTAACCGGCGATCCGTTCTTCCGCCAGCTTGATGTCGCGCCCCTGGGCGGCAAAGGCTGCCAGGGTGAAACGGAAGGCGTCGGTGCCGTACTGGTCGATCACCGTCAGCGGATCGATCACGTTCCCTTTTGATTTTGACATCTTATGGCCGTGGGCATCACGTACCAGGGCGTGGATGTAGACATCCTTGAACGGCACTTCATCCATGAAGTGCAGCCCCATCATCATCATGCGCGCTACCCAGAAGAACAGAATGTCGAAGCCGGTGATCAGGCAGGAGGTGGGGTAGAAGGTTTTAAGTTCCGCTGTCTGCTCCGGCCATCCCATGGTGGAGAAGGGCCACAGGGCCGAGGAAAACCAGGTGTCCAGGACGTCGGTCTCCTGGCGCAGTTCGTCGCTGCCGCATTTGTGACACTTGGTCGGATCTTCCATGGCGACGGTGATTTCACCACAATGGTCGCAGAACCAGGCCGGGATGCGATGTCCCCACCAGATCTGGCGCGAGATGCACCAGTCGCGAATGTTCTCCATCCAGTCGTAGTAGGTGTTTTCCCACTGTTTTGGCAGGATGCGGGTCTTGCCGCTCTTGACCGCATCCAGCGCCCGCTCGGCCAGCGGCGCCACCTTGACGTACCACTGCAGCGACAGGTACGGCTCAACCACGGTCTTGCAACGATAACAACCGCCGACCGACATGGCGTGATCCTCGATTTTTTCCAGTAAACCGGCTTGCTCCAGTTCCTCCACGATCCGTTTGCGCGCCTCGAAGCGATCCATCCCTTCGTACTGATGACCGGCGGCATTGATGATCCCCGATTCATCCAGCACGTTGATTTTATCAAGACCGTGGCGCAGGCCGACTTCGAAGTCGTTGAAATCGTGGGCCGGGGTGATCTTGACCACGCCGGTGCCGAATTCGCGTTCCACATATTCATCGGCTACCACCGGTATTTCACGGTTGACCAGCGGCAGCAGCACTTTCTTGCCGATCAGTCCCTGGTAACGTTCATCTTCGGGGTGCACCGCCACAGCGCTATCACCCAGCATGGTCTCGGGACGGGTGGTGGCGACCACCACGAATTTCCCCGGCTCCCCCACCACCGGATAGCGGATATGCCACAGGTGCCCCTTGTGATCTTCATGTTCCACTTCGATGTCCGACAGCGCCGTGTGGCAGCGGGGACACCAGTTGATCAGGCGGTTGTCGCGGTAGATCAAGCCATCGTTGAACAGCTTGACAAAGACGGTGCGCACCGCCTTGGAAAGCCCCTCGTCCATGGTGAAGCGTTCCCGCTCCCAGTCACAGGAAGCGCCAAGACGTTTCAGCTGTCCGATGATCTGGCCACCCGATTCCCCGCGCCATCTCCAGACCCGTTTGATGAATTCCTCGCGCCCCAGGTCGTGGCGGTCTTTCCCTTCGGCAGCCAGTTGGCGTTCCACCACGTTCTGGGTGGCTATGCCGGCATGGTCGGTTCCCGGCATCCAGAGCACGTTATAACCGAGCATTCTTTTCCAGCGACAGAGAATATCCTGCAAGGTGTTGTTGAGCGCATGCCCCATGTGCAGAGCGCCGGTAACGTTGGGTGGCGGGATGACAATCGAATACGACTGCTTGTCCGAGGTGGCTTCAGCACGGAAATATCCCCGGTCTACCCATTCCGCGTACCAGCGTTTTTCAACGTCATGTGGTTCATACCCTTTGGCAAGTTCTTTGGTCATGGTTGGTCACTACCTTCATTATGGTTGATGGAAAGGAGACACTATAAAAAAAACAGGGGGATAATGCAACCTCCCGCTTGATAAAACATATATTCTTATGTCTTGACCTTGATGGCGGGTGTGGTAGTATTTGCGGCGTTTGTAAAACCTGTGTCAATGAGGGGAGGCTTATATGTTCAAGAATATGGGGATTGGCGCCAAGATCGTCAGCTCGATCATGGTAGTCACATTTTTTTCAGTGCTGATGGCGGTGGTGTCGCTCGGGAAGGTTGCCTCGGTGGCGCACGTTACCGATGAGATCGGCATGAACATCACCCCCCGCATGTCCGACCTGTCCAAGTTACGCAACCGGGTCGACACCTATCGCCGCTCGGAGCTCCAGTTCTATCTTAAATCTACCGAGGCCGAGTTTAAAAAGTATGCTGATCGCATGATCAAGATGCAGGAAGAGATCAAGGATATTAAGGGAGAGTTCCTCAAGCGTAATCCGAGTGAAGAAGAGAAAAAACGGATGGAAGGTTTCGATCCCGCCTGGCAAGGGTACGTGGCCACTGCCCAAAAGGCCTACAGCTTGATCCAGGAAGGAAAGAGTGATGAGGCGACGGCTGTTACCCGTGGTGAAGGGAAGAAGCTGTACGATCAGGCCAATCAGGTTCTGATCGATCTGCAGGGGTTGAATCAGAAGGACGCTGACGCCGGTATGGCCATGGCTCATGCGTCCGCCTTGTCAGCCCGGGTGTGGGTGATCGCGTTCCTGGTGATCGGTCTGTTGATGGGAGTCGTCTTGGGCTTGCTGACCTCCCGGGCGATTGCCCGGCCGATCAGAAAACTGGGAAGGGACGCCGAACAGGTCGCCACCGGTGATCTGAATGTGACGGTTGATGTCAGCGCCCATGATGAAGTGGGGCAGCTGGCCCAATCGTTTGAAAGGATGGTCAACAGCCTGCGGGAAATGATCGGTACACTCTCCGATTCCTCCAAACAGATTTCGGATGCCTCGGCTGATATGCAGACCAATGCCGGGGCCATGGCTGACGGAGCGGAAGTCGTTGCCGGACAGGCGATCACGGTGGCCACCGCCAGCGAAGAAATGTCGGCTACCTCGGGTGATATCGCCCAGAACTGCATGATGGCGGCCGAGAGCGCTGCCCGTGCCAATAGCGCCGCCGAACATGGCGCCCAGGTGGTGGAAAAATCGATCGAGGTCATGCATCGCATCGCCGAGCGGGTGCAATCTTCGGCTGCCACGGTGGAAACCCTGGGCAAGCGTTCCGATGAAATCGGTGCGATCGTGGGAACCATTGAAGATATTGCCGATCAAACCAATCTGCTGGCGTTGAACGCCGCCATAGAAGCTGCCCGGGCCGGAGAACAGGGGCGCGGTTTTGCGGTGGTAGCCGACGAGGTGCGGGCGCTGGCCGAACGCACTACCAAGGCAACCAAGGAAATCGGCACCATGATCAAGGCGATCCAGCAGGAAACCAAAACTGCGGTGGCTGCCATGGAGGAAGGGGTTGCCGAGGTTGAGCAGGGGACCGAAGAGGCGGCGCGTTCGGAACAGGCGCTGCAAAACATCCAGGACGAGATCAACGCCCTCAATCTCCAGGTTCAGCAGATTGCCACCGCTGCCGAAGAGCAGACCGCCACCACCAATGACATAAGCAATAATATCCACCAGATCACCGATGTGGCCCAGAACAGTGTAGAAGGTTCACGCGCCACATCCCGGTCAGCGCAACAGCTGGCGCTGCTGGCGGATGAACTGCAAAAGGTGGTGGGACAGTTCAAGCTTTCCGATAGTGGCAAGCTGATCGAGTGGAGCCGCAGTTACAGTGTTGGCGTCACCCAGATGCCGCGCGAGGCGATCGCTTCGATCATCTCGGCGGGCAGCTCGTGCGGCACGTTCACCAGGTGTTCGATGCCGTCGACGCCACCGCGGATGGCTGCCCAGTCGCCCTGGGTG